>Ga0187783_10001947_pt1 | contig 15332 bp, 15 predicted proteins | sample 1015_SJ02_MP02_2_FD_132471 | JGI IMG/M metagenome (GOLD analysis project Ga0187783, IMG submission 132471) | Tropical peat soil microbial communities from peatlands in Department of Meta, Colombia - 1015_SJ02_MP02_20_MG | ecosystem: Environmental > Terrestrial > Soil > Wetlands > Peat | place... | reverse complement strand
GCCGCAGCGCTTGAATCAGCGCTGCGGCGAACGCGCAGACTCCTGCGGCACGACCGCCCGGGAAAGCGAGATCGACAAGAAGCACCGCGACCATCGCGCCGATCGCGAGCGCGCTCAGGCCCGCCCAGTGCTTCACTGGGGGACTGGTCGCGTCTCGTTCCTTGAGCCCGGAGCTGGTGAAAGCCGGCAGGATGCGGCCGCCAATGATGGTCACCAGGAGCAGAACGACGTTCACCGCGGCCAGCAGAGCGGTGCGGGCCAATCCCACATCGGCGCGACTGACTGCCCAGTAGAAGACGGCATTGGCCCCGCACAGCGCCAGCAGCGCAAGCAGCAACGGTGTATTACGGCTGCGCGCTCGGACCAGGGATGGCAACAACATCAGCGCGAGCGCCGGGAGGAAAGCCAGATCGACCGCGGCAGTGAGCCCCGTGGCCCAGTGAGCCGAACCGGCCACGAGCAGCCGACCGCTGAACCACAGACCCGTGAGCGCCACCAGCGGCCAGCCCGAAAACCCGCGCTGCCCGGTCCAGCTCGGCACCGCGGTCAGCAGAAAACCGCTGATCGCGGCAACGACGAATCCGAACACCATCTCGTGGCCGTGCCACAAGTACCCTGGCCAGGCTGTCGCGAGCGGAATCCCGAGCGTCAGACTCCCCACCCACCACGGCACCAACAACAACGCGGCAATACCCGCACCGAGAAAGAAGGGTCGGAAGCCGTAGCCGAATAACGCAGGCAGTTTCAAGGCAGTCTTTATCGCAGTACCTGAACGAGGCGCATTGAAGGCCGGGCGATGGCTCGGGTTCAAGTGCGTATTAACCGCGACTCCCGCAGCTCAGCGGCCGCTCAGGGATACGCACTACTTCGTATTCCGCCTCTCGAGCCGACAACGCATCCTGCAGCTAAAGATATACGGCTGATGAAGCTTTAGAGTGTTTCGGCAATTGGCATTCGCATGCACCTGACCAGCTTTACCGACTACAGCCTGCGTGTCCTCATGTACCTGGCCGCGCAGTCGCCGTCACGCGCAACCATTGCCGAGATTGCCACCGCCTTCGCCATCTCCGAGAGCCACCTGACAAAGGTCGTGCACCACCTGGGAAAGCACGGCCTGCTGAGCAACTCACGCGGGCGCGGCGGCGGCGTGGTACTGGCTTGCCCCGCCGCGAGCATCAACATCGGTGCCGTCGTGCGGGCCGCGGAAGCCGAGGGCGCGCTCGTCGAGTGTTTCGATCCGAAAACCAATCGCTGTGTCATCACACCGGTGTGCGGTTTGCGCGCCGTACTCGCGCAAGCATTGGATGCGTTCTTTGCCACGCTGGATCGCTACACATTGGACGACATCACCCGCAATCGCCGCCGGCTGCAGCGTGAGTTACAGCTTGCGCGGCCTGCATGAGGTGGCTGCCGGTGGCACGGGAGGATAAATGAATCGCGGTGTGTCCACGTTTCTTGCGACCTTGCTTTGCTCGTTCGCCGCCGCGCTCGCCGCTGCGGCTGGCGGCGGAAGCCGACCCCCGGGGGCCATGCCCGGGGATCTCGGTCCGCCGAGGGGAGCGCCCATCCATGCCAAGCTCACCAATCCACCCGATGTCCCGCCACCGATCCACCGCAATTACCCGGCCAAGGTGATCGTCGAGCTGGAGATTCGCGAGGTCGAAAAGGAGATCTCCGAGGGTGTCACTTACACCTTCTGGACGTTTGGCGGAACGACGCCGGGCAGCTTCATCCGCGTGCGCCAGGGCGACACGGTGGAGTTCCATCTCAAGAACCATCCCGACAACAAGATGCCGCACAACATTGACCTGCATGGCGTCACTGGTCCGGGCGGCGGCGCCGCGTCGAGCTTTACCGCTCCGGGACACGAATCGCAGTTCACCTTCAAGGCGCTCAACCAGGGAATCTATGTGTATCACTGCGCCACCGCTCCGGTCGGCATGCACATCGCCAACGGCATGTATGGCCTGATGCTGGTGGAGCCCCCCGAGGGGATGAAGCCGGTCGACCACGAGTACTACGTGATGCAGGGGGACTTCTACACGGTGGGCAAGTACCGTGAGCGCGGTCACCAGGAATTCGACATGCAGCGGGCCATCGATGAGCGCCCCACGTATGTGCTCTTCAACGGCTCGGAAGGCTCGCTGGTCGGCGAGCACGCCTTGAAGGCCAAGGTGGGGGACCGGGTGCGACTGTTCGTCGGAAATGGCGGGCCGAATCTGGTGAGCAGTTTCCACGTGATCGGGGCGATCTTCGATCGGGTTCGCTACGAAGGCGGTCTGCACGAGCAGGAGAACGTACAGACCACGCTGATTCCGGCCGGCGGGGCGGCGATCGTGGAATTCCATGTCAGAGTTCCGGGCAGCTACGTGTTGGTCGATCACTCGATCCTGCGCGCATTCAACAAGGGCGCTCTGGCGATCCTCAAGGCGGACGGTCCGGAGAACAAAGCCATCTACTCGGGCAAGGAGGTCGACGCGGTCTACCTGGGCGACAAGGCGGCAAATCTCGCCGCGGTCACCGCAGCACGCGCCGCAGAGGCCAGCGGCACGTTGACCAAGGAGCAGCAGATCAAGGCCGGCGAGTCTCGTTTTACCGGCACGTGCTCCGTATGCCATCAAGCCAACGGTGAGGGGTTGCCGAATGTGTTCCCGCCTCTGGCACGCTCGGACTTTCTCATGACAGACAAGCAGCGCGCCATCGGCATTGTGCTCAACGGGCTTGCCGGCAAAGTCACGGTGAACGGTAATGTCTTCAATTCCGTCATGCCGCCCATGAGTCAGCTGAACGATGACGAGCTCGCCAACATCCTGACCTACGTGCGCAACAGCTGGGGCAATAGCGGCGAAGCGGTCTCAGCAGATGAAGTGAAGCAAGTCCGCGCATCGACCAAGCGCCCCGAAGGTGCGGCGCATTGAGATGCTGCGGCGTGGACTGCTAATGGTGGCGCTGCTCGCCTGCACAGGCGCTGCCGGCACCGCTGCCAGTCCCGAAGACAACCCCTTCTTGCCGGTTGCAGGTGCCGAGCTCCGCTCGGCGCTACCCCGCGATAAGCACGATACCGTGCCGGTGCGCAGCTTCCTCTTGCAGAGCCACCCCGTCACAAATCAAGAGTTCCTCGCTTTCGTCAGGACGCACCCGCAGTGGCGCCGCGGTGCCGTCCCTCTGGCGCTGGCCGGCGCTGATTATCTTGGTGCGTGGTCAGGCCCGCTCGATCCCGGACCCGGCGCGACGGCTTCTCAACCGGTCACACGGGTGAGCTGGTTTGCCGCGGACGCCTATTGCGAGGCGCTGCATGCGCGGCTGCCGGACTGGTACGAATGGGAGCTGGCGGCAGCGGCGAGCGCGCAGAGGCGCGATGCGAGAGCCGATCCCGTGTGGCGCCAGCAGGTGCTCGACTGGTATTCGCGCCCTGCGGGCAAGATGCTGCCAACCGTACAACAGGGATCTGCCAACTTCTACGGGCTCTACGACCTGCACGGTCTGGTGTGGGAGTGGGTGAATGATTTCAATTCTCTGCTACCGGCCGATGCCGACCCCGAGAAGTTCTGCGGCAGTGGTGCGTTGACCCTGCAACAAAAAGAGAATTACGCGGTGCTGATGCGCATTGCCATGCTCGGAAGCCTGCGGGCGACCGACACGGGTCACCTGGTCGGCTTCCGCTGCGCGCGCGATGCGGGTGCCCTGCCGTGAAGATTGGGTTGCACTGCCGGCTGCGTGGCGCGCTCGCTCTGCTCGCGATCTCATCCCTCTGCACAGCCGCCGATTTGCCGACGGATTCGATCTACCAGCTGCGCGCGCAGCTGACCACGCAAAGCGGAAGCACTGCCGGGCTGGACCTCTACCGCGGGCATCCAACTCTGATCAGCATGTTCTACACAAGCTGTCCGGCTGCGTGCCCCATGCTCATCACGGCAGTACAGGCGTACGAATCGCACCTCGACAAGAAATCACGGGCAAGGCTGCGCGTGCTGCTGGTGAGCTTCGATGCAGCGCGCGACACCCCCGAGCAGCTCGAACGCCTCGCCAGGCTGCACCGGACCGACCCGGCACGCTGGACATTTGCGAGCGCGGCGGAGCCCAATGCCCGTCGCATCGCCGCCGCCCTCGGTTTCAGCTACCGTCGGCTGCCGGACGGGGACTTCGAGCACTCGTTATTGATCACCCTGCTCGACAGTCGCGGCCGAATCCTCACCCGCACCACGAAGCTGGTCGGTGACGCGCAGTTCCAGGCACGGCTGCAAAACGCCAGCTCGCCAGGCGGATATGTCCCCACGAGTCTTGGCGCAACCCCACCACCTTAGCCGCTGCCGGGCGACGCTGCGGCGGCACGATCCAGCGCTGCAAAAACCCTGATCACGATGGCGTCGCAATGGGCTCCGCGGAACTCGTAAATGCCTCCCTCGGCAAGATCGATTTCCTTGGCGAGCGATTCGCGCAGCAATCCCTTGGCGCGAAAGTGCCGGCTCCTCACGGTCTCAGGCGACAGGGAGAGTGTCGCGGCGATCTCCTCAACACTCAACTCCTCCACCGAGCGCAGCACAAAGACCACGCGAAAGATCTCCGGTAACTCGCTCACCTTGCGCTCGAGCACGCTGCGGATCTGCGCCCGGGCTACCGTGTGATCGGGCGGCTCCCGCGAATCGGCGATGCCTGCGACGATTTCCATATCACAGTCTGCGCTAACGATGGGCACGATGTTCTCGCGTCGGGCTGAGCGGCGTCGCTGGGCACCGCAAGCGTTGAGAACCAGTCGCGAGAGCCAGGTGGCGAGCGTCGAATCGCCGCGGAACGTGCCAATCGAGCGATAGGCACAGAGGTATGCATCTTGGAGTGCATCTTTCGCCTCGGCTTCGTCGCCGAGTGAGGCGCGCGCGAGACGATACAGCCGCAAGTTGTAGCGGCGCATGAGAAGCTCGAAGGCGGACCGATCGCCGCGCGCCACACGCTCGATGAGCGTCGCATCGTCAAGCGCTGCCGGGGAAGCTGCTTCACTCGTCATGTGCTTTCACTCGTCATGTGCCTCGTCTCTTCGCGCTCTTCACTGCACCTTGATCATGCCCTTCATGCTGGGATGAAAGCTGCAACCGTAAGAATAGTCGCCCTTCTTGGCAGGCGCGTAGCTCCAGGACGCGTTGGACGCAATGGCGCCGGAGTCGAAGGCCTTGCCCACCGCCGTCACGGTATGCGGGAAAAGATCCTTGTTTACCCAGACGATCCGCTCGCCAGCGTGAACAGTGAGCTCTGCCGGCTTGAACTGCATCCCTTCGATCGTAACCGTGACGCTGTGCTGCGCCGCAGGCGCTGCGGGAGAGGCGGCGACGACGCAAGACGCAAGGCAGCCCCAGACAGTGGCGCGCATACACATTGGCCATCCCTATCTCAAGTCCCGCCTTTGCTCAATTGCGCCTGCAACTGCTTGGCATGATCGAGATGGTCGACAAAGGCCGGCCGGACCTTGACCAGCAGTGCTTTGAGCTCACCGTTCTGCGCACTCGGAATCAGCGTCTTGTCCATCGCTTGCAGGACCGCTTCGTGATAGGCAACCTCGTGATCGATATACGCTTTGTCGAACGCGCTACCCGTGAGACCCTTCAAGGTAGCCAGGTTTTGGTCACCGCCCTTCTGCAGGCTCTCGCTGGTGGGGTTGGGTTGGGGAGTCACGTGGAGCTTCTGCACCAACTCGGTCGCGGATTTGTTGACGGCGCTGTGGTCCGTGATCATGCGCTGCGCAAAGGCCTGTACCTCCTGCGCTTGCGCCCTGGTCTTGGCGAGCTTACCGGCGTCGATGTCGACCTGATTAGCCGTGACGACGATGGCGGCAATCTGCGGATCCGTGGGAGCGGCGTTGTCGGCGAGGGCGCCGCCAGCGGTCAAGGTGAGCAGCAGCGCAGAACAGGTCGCAGTGATTTTCATGACGGTTCTCCGGGAATCCAGGGTGGCGCAAGACGACCCTCACCAGAAGCTCACGAGGGCCTCATTGAATTAGATGTCACCGGGACGCCGGCCGTTTCCGGAACAACCACGTGTTAGACGAAGCCGCCGGTCAGCCGCGTTCCCTCGAGTGGGCCGATGTCCGGGAGTGGCGGCGCCAGATGCGCCTGGCTCTCATCGGCCATCGCCTCTCACTCGACGGCGCGCTGCGTACAACCCAGGGTGAACGGGCCAAAGGTCGCCTGCGCGCCAGCGGTCATTTGCGCGGCCATCGGACGCTCGGAATCTACTGGCCCGTGCGTGGCGAGATCGATGTCCGCGACCTCGCCATCGAACACCTGGAGGATGGCGGCCAGGTTGGACTGCCGGTCGTTGTGCAAAAGTCGGCCCCGGTCGAGTTCTGGCGCTGGCGTCCGGGCATGCCGATGGGCCGCGGCGTGTGGAACATTCCGATCCCGGAAGAGCGCGACGTGCTGATCCCGGACGCGCTGATCGTTCCGCTCGTGGGCTTCGATGGGCAGCGCTACCGCCTGGGCTACGGCGGCGGGTACTACGACCGAACGATTGCCGCTGCCGCCCCACGCCCCTTGTGCGTGGGGCTGGGTTACGAAGCCGCCCGATTGACCTCTATCTTCCCGCAGCCGCATGACATACCCATGGATGTCATCGTAACCGACGAGGGGAGCGCATCGCGGGAGACGGCTTTTCCAGGGCGTCGCGGGTAGACTCGACAAACTGACTCAAGGAAAGGCTGCCCATGACCGTAACGGTTGAGAGCGCGTCACCGAGGTACCTCGAGAACATCTCCGCAGGGCGACATGCGCTTCAGGCCGATGAGCCCGTCAGCGCCGGGGGGCAGGATGCTGCTCCGACTCCTTACGACCTTCTGCTGGCGGCTCTCGGCGCCTGCAAGGTGATCACGGTGCGAATGTACGCCGAGCGCAAGCGCTGGCCCCTGGCGGGGGTGCACGTGAACCTGTCCCACGCGAAGGTACACGCCGAGGACTGTGCCAACTGCGCGAGCGAGCGCAGCCTGATCGATCACATCGAGGTCGAGATTCGGCTCGTGGGTGAGCTTTCCGACGAACAGCGGCGGACGCTGCTGGCGATAGCCGAGAAATGCCCGGTCCAGCGCACATTGAGCTCAGCGATTCAGATTCGCACGCGCGCCGTTACCTAACGCGCGCGTGCCACAGGCGCGCGTGCCACAGCTTGTGTCGTGAGCGGCACGCCAGCCTTCAATCGCTGCGCACGCCGAGGTTCCTGATCAGGAAAGCATAGATGTTTGCGTTCTGCTCGATCGCCCGCGAGGTCGTGCGCCCGCCGCCGTGCCCCGAGGCGCCCTCGAGAAACAGCAGCACCGGTGCCGGGCCCGCCTGGGCGGCCTGGAGGCTCGCGACAAACTTGAAGGAATGCATGGGCATGACGCGGGTATCGTGGTCGCCCGTGATGATGAGTGTCGCCGGATATTTGGTGCCGGGGTGGACGTTGTGTACGGGTGAATAGGCGTACAGCGCCTTGAAGTCTGCAGGATCCTGGGGACTGCCGTAGTCTCCCGTCCAGCCCGTCCCCTGGCCGAACCTGTCAAAGCGCAGCATATCCATGACGCCCACCGCTGCCACTGCGGCCCCATAGAGCTCGGGACGCTGCGTCATGCAAGCTCCCACCAGCAGCCCGCCATTTGAGCCGCCGAGGATCGCCAGCCGCGGCGTCGAAGTGTAGTGCTGCGCGATGAGCCATTCGGCCGCGGCGATGAAGTCATCGAATACCACCTGTTTGTGAGCGCGGATCGCCTGACGGTGCCATTTCTCGCCGTACTCACCGCCGCCGCGGATATTGGCGATGGCGTAGACGCCACCAAGCTCGAGCCACGCAATGCGCGCGGGGTTAAACGTCGGAAGAACCGAGATGCCGAAGCCACCGTAGCCGTAGAGAAGCAGGGGATTGCGCCCATCGAGCTTCAACCCCTTCCCATACGTCAGCAGCATCGGGATGCGCGTTCCATCCTTCCCCGGATAGAAGACCTGGCGCGTCTCGAACCGGCTGCGGTCGAACGCCACCTTGGGTGAACGGAAGAGCGTGCTCTCTGCCGAGCCCAAGTCGTAGCGGTACACCGTCGGCGGCGTGATGACGTCTTCAAACGCGTAGAAGGCCTCCTCGTCCTCCGGTTGGCCTTCGAAGCCGCGAGCGATGCCGTTGCCGGGCAACTGCACTTGGCCCAGCTGCGCGCCATCGAGGCCATAGACGAGTACACGGTTGTGCGCATCGTGCAGCGTCCTCACCAGCAGCCGATGTCCTACGAGCGTGACACTGGTCTCGGTCAGACTGATGGCATCTGCGCCATCGGCGATGACCTCCTTCCAGTGCGCGCGAGTGGGATGCAGGGGGTCGAGGCTGATGACACGTCCGTTCGGCGCGTCGCGTGTCGTAAGAAAGTACAGTCGCCCGCCGTCGGCACCCACGTAGATGTAGGCAGCCTCGAAGCCCGAAGTCACCTGCACGGCCCTGGGCGTTCTGGCGGCGAGATCGACGAGATAGATGTCTTCAACGCCCTTGTCGCCGACCTCGCCCTCGCCGCATGCGATTACGAGCCAGCGCCCGTCGCTCGAGACGTGCGGCTCGTACTGCCGGCCGGGATGTGCGCCATCGGAGAAGATCAGCCGGTCGCTGCCCGCCGGCGTGCCGAGGGCGTGGTAGTAGATCGCGTCGCCCATGTCCTGCGTCGCCAGCTCCTGCCCGGCACGGGGCGGCGGAAACGCGCTGTAATAGAAGCCCTTACTCTCATGGTCGAACTGCGGCTTGTAATACTTGGTATAACGCGCGACGTCCGGCAGGTCCCTGCCACTCTCGAGATCACGGACGCGCCAGTCCGTCCAGTCGGAGCCGGCCACCGATACGCCGTAGGCAAGGTGCCGACCATCGCGTGCCGCCGCGTAATCGGTGACGATGAGCGTGCCGTCTGACGACAGGGTGTTGGGATCGAGCACTAGCGCCGGCTCATCGCCGAGTCGGCGGCTCGAGTAGAGAACGTTCTGTTCCTGACTCCCCGAGTTGTGCGTATAGAAGTAGCGACCGCCCTCGTGGAACGGAACACCGAATTTCTCGTACTCGTACAGCGTCGCGATGCGCTTGCGCAGCGGCTCACGCTGCTTGATCGACGCGAGGTAGTCATCCGTGAGCCGGCCCTCGGCGCTTACCCAGGCACGCGTCTGCGGCGAGTCCAGGTCCTCCAGCCAGCGGTAGGGATCCGTGACCGCCGTGCCATGGTGATCCTCGACCACGTTGCCACGCGCGGCCGGAGGGTATTGCAGTGACCCGCCTGCCGCCAGCGCCGCATAGAGCAGAGACGCACCCAGCGTCAACACCGCGACGGCGCGTCCAATACGCAGCGCGCGGGCCGCAGATGCGCCGCGCGACCTCATGCCGGGGACTGCGCTACACCTATTTGTCCATGCCATACGGGTTCACCTCCAGGCGCGGCCGGTGCACAACGCTCGGAGTTACTCGCCAGCGTGTGCCACGATAAAATCGCACACGGCGTCGCTCAGTTCCTTCGGGCAGTCGCTCGGTGTGAAATGGCCGCCAGCGAGGATCGCGAGCGGCGCACTCAGCAGCTGCGCCAGGGGGCGAGCGACCGCGTCAACATCGAGGTAACGGTCGTCTCGCCCCCAGAGCACGAGCGACGGAATCCGACTTGCGCGCAGCGACTGACCAATGGCCGCGGTCTGACCCGGCTCCAGATCCCGGGCGGCCTCAATCAAGCGCCTGCCCCCGGCATCACCCGCGTAAGCCGCGAGCATCTCGCGCAGGTGCTGCGACTTACCGAGCCGCCGCAGCAGTACCGGGAACAACCTGTGCGCCTCCGCGGTGTCCCATTGCCGAATGCTTTCGATGGCGTCCATGGCCCACTCGGTTTCATAGACGCCATCGAGAATCACGAGCCCGCGAGCGCGCGCCGGGGACGCGGCAACCATCAGCTGTGCCACTGCCGACCCGACGTCGTGCGCCACGAGGAATATCCGCTGAAGCTCGAGTGCATCGAGCAGCTCCCACATCCAGCCTGCCTGGCTCGCCATGTCGATCCGCATTCCGGGCCTCGGCGCGGATGACCCGTAGCCGACAAGATCCGGCGCGATGGCGCGCATCCCCCGCCCGACGAGCAACGGGATTACCTGACTCCACAGGTAGCGCGTGGCCGGAAAGCCGTGCAGCAACAGCACCGGACTGCCGGCACCGGCATCGTCGAACTCCATCACGGCGTTGGTGAGCTCGAGACTTGGCATGTCGGTTGCGCGAAGCGCATCAACCCCACAACGCTCGCTCGGGAGGGTACATGACAGCGGCGTCGAACCGGATGGACGGCTGGCGGTCCTCGCGCTGCAGCAGGGGCCCGTCGAGATCGACGTAGCGGCTGGCCTGGGCAATGAGGAAAGCGGGAGCCATGGCGAGCGATGTGCCGCACATGTTGCCCACCATGAGGCCGAGTCCCAGGCGGCGCGCTTCCGGCACCATCGCGAGTGCCTCCGTGAGGCCGCCGCACTTGTCGAGCTTGATGTTGACGTACGCGTAGCGTCCGGCGAGTGCCGGTAACGACGCCCGGTCCGTGCAGGATTCGTCGGCCGCGAGCGGCACGGGCGTGCGCAAGCCCTCGAGAGCAGCGTCTGCACCACGTGGCAGGGGCTGCTCGATGAGCTCGACGCCGAGCTCGAGGAGTGGTCCGAGCAAACGCTCGAGCAGCTCGCGAGACCAGGCTTGGTTGGCATCGACGATGAGACGCGCGTGCGGTCGCTCCTCGCGCACCATGCGCACGACGTCTATGTGCCGGTCGGCGTCGACCTTGAGCTTCAGGATGGGATAGGCCGCGGAGGTACGCGCCTTGCGGCGGGTCGTTGCTGCGTCTCCCAGCCCGATCGTAAAGACCGTCGTCACCGCTTTGAGCTCAGCAAGACCGGCGGCCTGCCACACGGGCACACCGGATTGCTTGGCGCGCAGGTCCCAGAGCGCACAATCGAGCGCATTGCGCGCGCCGCCCGGCGGCAGCAGGCGTCGCAGGCGCTCACCGTCGAGTGCGTCATCCAAAGCGTGCGCGACGCCCTCGATCTGCGCGGCCATAGTCGCCAGGGTCTCGCCCTCGTAGTCGACGCCGGCGGCCTCGCCACGACCGAGGTGACCCTCGCCGTCGCCGAGCTCCGCGACGAGCACCGGAATCTCGGTGCTCGAGCCGCGCGCGATCACGAACGGCTCGACCAGCGCCCAGCTCTCCGGACGAATCCGACAGGTGATCACGTGGCGAGCAGCCGGTCGACGAGCAGAGCAGTCCCGCCACGCAGCGGGTCGCAAACAGGCAGCGCGAGCTCACGCCCGACACGCACCTGGTAGCTGGTCCATGCTGCATCATCGAGCGTCGAGGAATTGATGCTCAGGCCGACGCAGCGAATGCGTCGGTTTGTGAGTCGGCCAAGGCGCAGGTACTCATCGATGACAGTCGCGAGGGGCGGTATCGGGTAGTCCGGATATTCTTCGATCGTCTCGCGCTCCGGCGCGTGGCACAGCACGAGGGCATCGGGTTGGGATCCGTGCAGCAGCCCGAGCGTGACACCCGCGTACGCCGGATGGAAGATCGAGCCCTGCCCCTCGATGACGTCCCAGTGCTCCGGCGCAGCGTCGGGCGACAGCGCCTCCGCCGCGCCGGCCAGGAAGTCCGCGACCAGCGCATCCATCGCAATGCCGCTCCCGGCGATCATGATCCCGGTCTGGCCGGTGGCGCGGAACGTCGCCGGTATGCCGCGCGCGCTGAGCTCCTTGGTCAGCGCGAGCGCGGTGTACTTCTTGCCGAGTGCGCAGTCGGTGCCCACGGTGAGCACTCGATTGCCGCTGCGCTTGCGGCCGCTGGCCACCGGGAACGCCGGGTTCATGTGGCGCACGTCGATCAGGCGCACGCCACGCCGCTCGGCCGCGCGCACCAGACGCGGAAAGGAGGCGAGACGCGTGTGCAGCCCGCTCACGGCGTCGAGGCCCGCCTCGAGTGCCGCCTCGAGGTCGTCCTGCCAGTGCTGCGGCAGCAGTCCTCCGGTGGGCGCAACACCCACGACGATCGAGCCGGCACCCTGCGCGGCGGCTTGGGACGGCGACAGACGCGGCACCTCGAGCGTCACGGCAGCGGCGGGCTGCGACCACTCACCGAGCACGTCCGCGCGGCACCAGTCACGCAGCCCGAAGGCTGTCTTGCAATCGGACTTCAGCTTCGCATCGCCGAGGTACAGCAGATAGGGCTTGCGCAACACGAGCATTCGTCGGGCCTCGTCGGGCGGCTGCAGGAATGGGGGATAGGTGCCGATCAAACGAGCATGCCGACGACGGCAGCCGTTGCGCAAGTGGCGAGAGTCCCACCGGCGAGAGCACGCAGGCCAAGCGCGGCGATCTCGGCGCGACGTGCGGGCGCCATGGTCGCAAGGCCGGTCACCAGAATCCCGACACTACCGAAGTTGGCGAATCCGCACAGCGCGTACGTGGCGATGAGTCGGCTCCGCTGTCCCAGCGCCGTATCAGCAAGTCCCGATAGCTCCCGGTAGGCGAGCAATTCGTTGAGCACTGTCTTCGTGCCGAGCAACCCACCAACCGTCGGCGCTTCCGTCCACGGCACGCCGAGCAGCCAAGCGACCGGTGCAAAGGCCCATCCCAGGGCGCGTTCGAGCGTGAGCGGACTGCCGTGCACTGGCGGGAGCAGGCTGAGGAACTCATCGAGCAGATGAACCAGCGCGACGAAGACCAGCAGTATGGCCACGATGTTCAAAAACAGCTCGAGTCCTTGCCGCGTGCCCTGGGTAATCGCCTCAAAGGCGCCGTGAACATCGCCGCGAACCAACTGCCCCGGCGTCGGCGGCAAGCTCTCAGGGACCATGATCCGCGCGATCACGACCGCGGCCGGCAACGAGATCATCGAGGCGATGAGCAGATGACCCGCCGCGTCCGGAATGACGGGTGCCAGCATGGTCGCGTAAAGCACCAGCACGGTGCCCGCAATGGTCGCCAGGCCGGTGCACATGACGATGCACAGCTCGCTGCGTGTGAGGTGCTCAATGTAGGGGCGCACGAGGATCGAGGACTCGACCATGCCGAGGAAGGGATTGGCTACCGAGCACAGAGCGACGGCACCGCCGACGCCGAGCGCCCGTTCGAACAAGCGCGCGAACGCCTGCACCACGGCGGGCAGTATGCGCCAGTAGGTGAGTAAAGCCGCCAGGGCGCTCACGACGATGATGAGCGGCAGGATCCGGAACGCCAGGACGACGCTCGCTCCCACGTGCGTCTCTGCGTAGGGCGGCGGACCGCCGCCGAGAAATCCGAAGACGAACGTGCTGCCGGCTTCGGTCGCGCGCTGCACGGCCATGACACCGCGATTGAGCTCGGCGAAGAGCCTCGCCGTGAAGGGCAGCTTGAGGAACAGGCTCGCGAGCGCGACCTGCAGCAGCATCCCAAGGGCTACGAAGCGCCAGGCAACCAGCCGCCGGTGCTCGCTCAGCAGCCAGGCGATGAGCAGCAGTACGATGAGACCAAAGGCGCTTTGTGCATGCCGCAACGTGCCGCCCCTGTGTTACGCCCGTCGCATCCTGGGCAAGGGGCGGCGCTCTGGCAAGAGCGGCGTCGGAATCTGCGCACCCTCGACGCGACACCCTTTACGGCGATCGCTCCACGGGCGAGATAATCCGCACGGAAAGCACGTTGCTTCGGGAATAGCATAACTTTTTCGTTGCGCAGGCGGGTGCGTCAGCCGCGCTCACCGGTCTGATCTTCGTCGCCGTGTCAATCAACTTAGGCAGGATTCTCAGGTTTCCGCACCTGCCCACGCGCGCGCTCGAAGCCATCATCACACTGTTGTGTGTGCTGCTCATATTCCACCTGGGGGCTCGTTCCAGACCAGTCCCTGAGGACGCTGGGCATCGAAACTCTGGGGACCGCCGTCGCCACGTGGGCGATCCAGACGACGGCGCTCCGCAGTATTCGAAACTCCGGGTACGAAACAGCGCTCCGCGTACTCCTCAATCAGCTTCCGCCGCTACCGTTCGTCGTCGGCGGCGCACTCCTCGCGCTCGACCACCCGAGCGGGATCTATTGGAGCGTTCCTGGCGTGCTCCTGTCCATTATCTCCGGGGTGTACTGTGCGTGGGTTCTTCTGGTGGAGATACAGCGCTAGCGAGCCCCCCCCCGTGCATCACGGGCGGACGCCGCCGCGGCGTAGCATCGCGGGTATATGCGTTTCCCACCCGAGCGCCATGACGTGTATGCCGTCGCAAAGCTGCGCGACGTCTCGGATAGTGCGAGCAGCAATTTCGATTCCTGTCTCCAATTCCGCCTCGAGCCCTGACGCCTGTTCCAGCTGTCGACGCAGTGCCTCCGGCACGTGGATGCCCGGGAGTTTCTCGTTCAACCAGGTCGCCATCTTTGCGGACTTCAACGGAATGATCCCGCCGAGAATGGCCACTCCCTGCGGCTTGACGGCGTCGAGGAATTTCTCGAGCTTTGCTGCATCAAAGATCGCCTGCGTCTGGAGAAACTGAGCGCCCGCGTCAATCTTGCGACGCGTGTTGACGATCTCGGCCTGCAGGTCAACCGCCCCTGGATTGACCGTGGCCCCAATGAAGAGCTCCGGCACGCCCCGCAGGGGCTTGCCCGACATGTCGCGGCCCAAGGTGAGCTCGCGGGCTGCGGCCACCATCTGGCTCGCGGTCAAATCGAAGACTGGCTTGGCATCCGGATGGTCCCCCTTAGCCGGCGAATCTCCACCCATGAAGACAAAATTGCGTACACCGAGCACCGCGGCACCCAGAAGATCGGCCTGAATGGCGATGCGGTTTCGATCGCGTGCCGTCATCTGAACGATCGACTCGACATTGCGCTCGAGCAGCAATCGCGCCACCGCAGTCGGGGCAATCGTCATCAGAGCGCGCGGCGACTCGGTGAGGTTCACGGCATCGACCCAGTGACTGAGGAACTCCGCCTTGGCAAACACCTCGGATAGATCCGTGCCCTTCGGAGGTGTAAGTTCCGCGGTAACCACGCAATCTCCGTTCTTGATCTTCTCTGCCAGGGTGCGCATCTCGAGCCTTCGCTCCTGACCAAATGGAATTGTTCGAAAGTGTGGCCCTATCCATGGGCTGCGGTCCATGATCAAGTACCGCGTTTGGCCGAATCAGCCATGCAAGATTTGTTCGTTGCGCCCTCCGCACTGACACGTCTGGACATACCGGACGCGGAGGTGTTCTACGCGCAGGAGGTACCGCTCGGCCAACCGCCGCAAGCATTGCTCCAGCGCCTTATCAACGAGGTTCCTTGGCGCAGTGAATCGATTGTGCTATGGGGCAGGAAGCATCTGCAGCCCCGCCTGACTGCCTGGTACG
>Ga0187783_10001946_pt1 | contig 15333 bp, 15 predicted proteins | sample 1015_SJ02_MP02_2_FD_132471 | JGI IMG/M metagenome (GOLD analysis project Ga0187783, IMG submission 132471) | Tropical peat soil microbial communities from peatlands in Department of Meta, Colombia - 1015_SJ02_MP02_20_MG | ecosystem: Environmental > Terrestrial > Soil > Wetlands > Peat | place... | reverse complement strand
CCGACACCGGAAACCCTGAAACACGCCCCGTGGCGGCTGAAATTTACCCAAGCCGCAGGACTCTGGAGCCAACGATGTTTTCCGGCCGATGATACTATTTTCAGCGATGAATTCGCTACGGGCCAAACCTTCGATCTCAGCGGGAGGCCAAGTGAACTGGCACACCGAGATCAAGAGATCGCGGGTTTGATGTTCTAGGAGGCAGTTGCGAGGAGCCATGAGAGTTGCACCTTCAGCACTAATCCCCCTGGTGCTGTTCTTCGCCCTAGAGACGCTTGCTCAGTCTGCTGGTTCTTCGACGGAACGCAGCATCGACGACTACATTCACTCAGAGATGCAGCGGCACCACATACCGGGATTGTCTCTTCTGGTTGCACGTGATGGAAGGATTATTCGGGCGCAGGGGTATGGCTTGGCCAACGTAGAACTTCAGGTTCCGGTCAAGCCGGAAACCGTGTTCCAGTCGGGCTCGGTTGGGAAACAATTCACCGCGACGGCGGTGATGATGCTGGTCGAGGAAGGGAAGATACAGCTGGACGAGACGGTAAGCAAATACCTGAAGGGCACTCCCCCCGCCTGGCAGCCAGTCACAATTCGCGAACTGCTCAGCCACACGGCGGGGTTTACCGATTATCCGAAGACCTTCGATTTCCGCAAAGATTACAGCGAAGCCCAGTTGCTCAAGATCGTCGAAAGTATTCCGCTGGCGTTCCCGCCCGGCACTCAGTGGAGTTACAGCAATCTCGGATACCTGACGCTCGGCATCGTCATTCATGAGGTTACGGGTAAGTTCTACGGCGATTTCCTGCAGGAAAGAATTTTTCGGCCGCTCGGCATGAACTCGACAAGAATCATCAGCGAGGCGGACATCGTCCCCAACCGCGCTGCCGGTTACCGGCTGGTGAACGGAGAATTGAAGAACCAGGAGTGGGTCTCACCTACGCTGAATACCACCGCCGATGGCGCGCTCTATTTCTCCATTCTGGATCTGGCGAAATGGGATGCGGCGTTATACACGGAACAACTTCTTAAGCGTACCACCCTCGATCAGATGTGGACCGTGACCAAACTCAAGAATGGTCAGCCAAACTCCGGTCACTACGGGTTCGGCTGGTCCATAGAGCACAAAAACGGCCACCGCAGGATCGGTCATGACGGCGCCTGGCAGGGTTTTGAAAGCAACATTTCACGCTATGTGGATGACAGGCTTACCGTCGTTGTGCTCGCCAACCTGGAGCAGGCTGACCCCGAAGTGATCGCCGACCACATAGCGGAGACATATCTAGGTTCGCAGTGAGTGTTCGAAAGAGGTTTGCGATGCGATGATCGCCCACAAACCTTGTTTCCCTAAGGTCAGCCCCGGTCGTGCGGTGGCGAATGAGATGAAGGCTGAGAGTGCAGAAACGTCTGTAACGGGTCCTTTGAGCTACTGCTCGACGGGGCGCCGATCGTCATGGGAAGCAGTCGGCGCTCTGCGGCCTCACACCGCGAGGACCTGGTCGAAGACGCAGGGCTTCCAAGTGTGCTGGCTCGGGCTTCTGATTGGCTTGGTTTCGCTCCTGCTTGCACCACCAGCGATCTCCATCCACGCACAGTCGCAGGTTGCCGATACGATCTTCATCGGCGAGTTCCTCACCCTGGACCGCTCAAATCCCCAGGCCGAAGCCATGGCTGTGTCCGGCGGACGGATCATTGCGATGGGCTCGCGCTCCGAAGTGGACGCACTCGCTACCAAGGACAGTCGCAGGATCAAGATCAACGGCTTCGCTCTCCCGGGCTTTGCCGATGCGCACATCCACGTGGCGGGCGTGGGTGAGCAGCTGGAGAGACTGGATCTCCGCGGTTTGACGAAAAGCGAGATCTTAGCCAAGGTTGCGGAGGCGGTTCGCTCCTCTGCGAGTGGTGCGTGGATCACCGGCGGGGGCTGGGACGAGGGCTTCTGGCACCCGTCCGAATTCCCCACGGCCGGTGAACTCGATGCCGTCAGTGGCGATCACCCGGTTGCTCTCAGCCGTATCGATGGGCATTCGATCTGGGTAAACTCTAAAGTGCTGGCTCTGGCCAAGATCACACGCGACACCCCTGATCCTGACGGCGGTTTGATTCGGCGGAATGCCGCGCACGAGCCCACCGGCATGCTGGTTGACCAGGCGCAGAGGTTAATCCGAGGCGTGATACCTGCGACCACTCCTGCGGATCAACAACGTCAGATTCGCATCGCTCTTCGGCAGTTCTCAAGATGGGGTCTAACCAGCGTTCACGACGCGGGAGTCGGCCTGGAGACGATTTCCATCTATAAGGATCTGCTGAAGCGGGGAGAGCTTCCCGTTCGGGTCTATGCGATGGCAAGTGGTGAGGACGCGGTGAGCCGCTACCTCGGCAACGGACCCGAACCAGACCTCGGCAGCGGGATGTTAGCCGTCCGCAGTTTCAAGCTCTTTCTCGACGGCGCGCTCGGATCGCGGGGAGCCGAAATGACGGACGCCTACACGGATGCCCCCCAGGAACATGGTCTGGAATTGATGAAAGACGCAGATCTCGAACGCATCGTTCTGGCGGCGCATCAAAAAGGATTCCAAGTCAACACACATGCCATCGGGGACCGCGCGGTTCGGCGCGCCCTCGATGCCTTCGAAAAGGGCGGCGTGACGCCCGGCGAGCGTTTCCGTATCGAACATGCTTCCCTGGTCACGAACGATGACTTGCCGAGGTTTGCCAGTCTAGGTGTGGTTGCCTCGATTCAACCGGTGTTCGTGGGGGAGTACAGCCGATGGGCTCAAGATCGCGTCGGCCCGGCGCGTGTCCATTGGGTACTACGCACGCGCGATCTCCTCAACGCCGGCATCTTGCTGGCAGCAGGATCGGATTTTCCCGCCTCTGATTCCGGAGAGCCCTTGGCCACCCTGCATTGTCTGGTCACACGTCAAAGTGCCGCCGGAAAACCTGAGGGCGGCTGGTACAGCGATCAGGATGTAAGCGTCGACCAAGCGCTCCGGATGATGACTGCGGGGCCGGCGTACGCCGCCTTTCAGGAGAGGGACCTCGGGACTCTGAGCGTGGGACATTATGCGGATTTTACCGTCTTATCGGCAAATCCTTATCAGGTGGCGAGCGATGCTCTGAGAACCGTCACCATCCGTATGACGGTGGTAGCCGGACGTGTGACTTTCGCAGCAGGGGACAACTAAGCAACCGGGCGGTGAATATGGCAAGGGAGCGACGATTCCCCAAGACGCCGTAAGCTCGGCAACCGCGGTGCGAGCCAAAGGGCTTAGCAAACAGCTCACCCAACAGCTGACAGCCACGAGCGAACGCTGATCAGCCCATCGGACTGGTTTATAATGCTACCGTGCCTCCGCAGTTTTTGACGCCCGTCAACCGCACCACCTTGACGGGCGACATTTATCGCAAGATGGTTTCCCATCTCCTTCGCGGAGACTGGGGTCCTGGCGAGCAGATTCCGCCGGAACGCGAACTCTGCCAGCAACTCGGTGTCGGCCGGGCTTCCCTCCGCGAGGCGCTCAAAGCGCTAGAAATCATGGGAATGATCGAGACCCGATTGGGGGACGGCACGTACGTTTGCGAGCGTTCCGAATTCCTCTCGCGTCCTCTTCTGTGGGCCATCACCAGCAGCTCGGAAGCCGACGCGGCGGAACTCGTCGAGGCGCGCAAACTGATTGAAGTCGAACTTTCGGGTTTGGCTGCGGAACGGGCAACCTCAGCCGATCTCAAGCAGATTGGCGTTCATCTTGACCAGATGGAAACCTCCCACCACGATGTGGAGCAATTTCTGCGCTCCGACATCGCGTTTCACTTGGCGGTCGCGCAGGCTTCGCACAACAACATCCTGATGAATGCGTTGCTTTTAATCCGCAACCTGTTGCAGAACTCGATCGGCAGCACGCTGAGGATCGCTGGAGTGGCGGAAAAGGCTCAGGAGCAGCACCAGCGCATTTTTCTGGCGATCGCCAAGAACAATCCCGCAGCCGCTCGCTTCGCCATGCACACGCATCTCCAGGAAATGGCCGGTTTTCTCGTAGCCTCGGAACAGGCTCAAAAGACCCAGGCGGGCGCGACGGTGGAGGACAGCCTGGCCACCCGCAAGTCGGCGGAAAGACCTGCGGCCAAACCCGGGCCGCAACTGACGACCTCTTCGGCGACGAGCTCAACCCCCTTATGAAATAGTGTTGCCCGAGGTGTCGTCTTAAATCCCTCTTCCATCCTCGGAAGTGTCCGATCCCGTCGACAGCCGTGAGATCTCACCCATTCTCTCCCGGTGTCAGGCGCCCGGTGGCTGTGCTGAAGTTTCCTGGTAAGGGCGCCGCTTCGAAATGGAAATTGAAGTCGGTAGCTGCGGCCTCGCTCATCAGCTCCTGCGACGGAAGGTCAGATCTTGGATGGTCCACGGGATGAATACCAGGTCAATCAGGGCACGTGGTTTGGCAACCGACGGCGAGGGAGCTTGAACCGCTCGCCCGACACCGGTAATCTATGATTCGGGAAGGGAGAAGCCCAATGGCAAAAAAGCAAATTGACTCGAAAAACACCAACCCCATCAGCGCCCAGCCGCGCTTTCATCAGCGGGCCCGTGAGATTCAGGCCTATGGAACCGTGAACCATGCCTTGCCACTCGACCTCGAAGAACCTGTTCGCCTGGAGATGACCGAACAGTTGAACCAACTTCTGGCAGACACAATGACCCTTCGCGATTTATACAAGAAATCTCACTGGCAGGTAGCCGGACCAACCTTCTATCAGCTCCATCTTCTCTTTGATAAGCATTACGACGAGCAAGTCGAGCTGGTCGATTCGCTTGCCGAGAGAATTCAGTTGCTTGGGGGCATCAGCATAGCCATGGCACCCGATGTTGCCGAGACCACGCAAATCGAACGTCCACCTCGCGGTCGCGAAGAGGTTCCCGTTCAATTGTCGCGATTGCTGGACGCCCACCAAATCATCATTCGTGAAACCAGGAAGCTGGCGCGTCGTGCTTCCGCGCTGAATGATGATGGCACAAACGACCTCGTGGTCAGCGAAGTGCTGCGCACCAACGAGCTTCAGGTCTGGTTTCTGAGCGAGCACTTGGTGGATGTGCCTCTGGTCAGGGCGGAGGAGCCATCCGTGACTGTCGGCGCCGCATAGGCAGGGATGGTTACAGCTTCAGGAGGACCAGGGAATCCTTCACCCGTCCCGGCTGGCGCGGCGGTCCTGGGGCGGAGCATCGAACCTGAGCTGCCTAACCCAGAACGTCGAGATCAGGTCGAGCTGCACACCGTCCAACTACGGGTCCAGTCGACCTGGCTTGCTGATCGTAATTCTCTGGGGTCGCCTAAAGCTCGGTGAGGAAGTTCACAATTTCCGGCTGGGTCCAATCTACGGCGCCGATGAATTTGCGACGCACGATGCCCTTGCGGTCGATGATGTAAGTCTCCGGAAACTTGAACGTCCCGTAAAGATTATTCGCCTTTTGGTCGGGATCGCGAACGGTGAGGAAGTCAATGTTGTGCTCCTTCAGAAACCGATGGTAGACGTCGGCATCGGCATCCACGCTCACTCCGATGACCGTCACCCCTTTCTGTTGCAACCGCTGCTGCAGCTGCATCAGGGTGGGCAACTCCTCGACACAGGGGGCACACCAAGTAGCCCAGAAGTTCAAGACCACAATCTTGCCCGCGAAGTCGCGCAATGCGATCCGGCGATCGGCATCTTGCACCATGAAATCAGGGGCTGGGCTGCCGATCCGGGATGGACGGGAGCCGCTGTAACAGCCGCCCAGCGTGGCTAGAGCCAGTAGGACAAGGAAACAGGAGGTGCTGCGCACGTAGATATAATAATTCATCGGAGGTGCGATGACGCCAAGTTCGGGGGTGGCAGACCCGCTCGTATCCGTGATCGTGCCGGCTCGCAATGAAGAGCTTTGCCTAGCCAAGTGTTTGAAATCCCTCGTTTCCCAGCAAGGCGTGAGTCGGGAAATCATTGTTGTGGATGACGATTCTACCGACCGGACCCGAGACATCGCCGAGTCGATCCCGGGAGTGCGCGTCGTCGATGCCGGGCCGCTGCCCATCGGCTGGAGTGGGAAGGTGAATGCCATGCTAGCCGGGGCTCGCGTGGCGCGGGGAGACTGGCTGCTGTTCACCGACGCCGACACGGAGCACCAGCCCGGCTCGTTGGCTCGTGCCCTGGCCGAAGCGAAGCAACACCGGGTGGCGTTACTTTCCTATTCTCCCGCGCAGGAAGTCCACGGCTTTTGGGAGAAAGCGGTGATGCCGGTGATTTTTGCGGAATTGGCGGCCAACTATCGCCCTTCGGAGGTGAGCGACCCGGCCTCACCGGCGGCCGCGGCCAATGGACAATATCTCCTGATCTTCCGCGAGGCCTACGACGCGATTGGCGGGCATGCGGCCGTGGCTACCAGCTTGCTCGAGGACGTAGCCTTGGCGCGGGCAGTAAAAGGGTCAGGGCGCAATTTATGGTTTCGCTTTGGTGGCGACGCGGTCCACGCCCACATGTACCGCAGTTTTCGGCAGCTGAAGGAAGGCTGGACGAAGAATCTGATTCTGCTCTTTCCCTCGCCTTTCGTATTAGCCAGCGCCCGCCTAGGGGAGTTTGTCTTGACGGCCGGTGGCGTCGTCCTCGCGATCCGCTTCCTCATCCACGGACAGACGAAACTGGCCGTCGCAAGCGCGATTCTGGTCGTAGGGTTGGTTACTGCTTTTTTCCGCCGCATCGGCCGGGCCCATTTTCCCTGGCCAGGAAGGGTGTTTGCCCTCCTCGGCTTGCCGATATTTTCGTATCTTCTTCTGCGATCCCGCATCTTTCATAGCAAAGGTAAGGTCACCTGGAAAGGAAGACAGTGCCCGTCTTCGAGCTCGTCACCCGCGGGCGCAACCCGAGGGGCGAGATTGGCCGGATAGCGGCGCTACTCGACCATGGTTTACTTGACTCGCAAAGCCGAGTTTTCGGCTGCGCACTATTACCATAATCCGGCATTCAGCGCGGAAGAGAATCGACGCTTGTTCGGTAAGTGCAATAACTCGCATGGTCACGGCCACAACTACACCCTGGAGGTGACGGTCAAGGGCAGTGTCGATCCCCGGTCTGGGTTCGTTGTCGATCTGCAGCAGTTGAAGGGTGTGCTGCAACGCGAAGTGCTGGACGCCATGGATCACCACTTTCTGAATAAGGAGGTGCCGGAGTTTTTCAACCGTGTTCCGACCACCGAGAATATCGCGATTACGATTTGGCAGCGCCTGGCGCCGAAGCTGACACAAGCGCAGTTACATCGCGTGCGGGTCTATGAGACTCCGGATCTGTTCGTGGATTTCTACGGGGAACCATGAAGGCGTACCTGACGCGGCGGTACCGGTTTTCGGCGGCACACCGCCTGCATAGCGACCAGATGTCGGCGGCGGAGAACGCCGTGGTCTATGGCAAATGCAACAACCCCCATGGGCACGGACACAATTACATGCTGGAGGTGACGGTCAGCGGCTCGGTGGATGGGGCATCGGGCATGGTATGCAATCTCGCGGATCTCGACGGTTTTGTAGAGCAGGAGATCTTGGAACGCTTCGACCACCAGAACCTGAACACGTTGCCGGAGTTTCAGCGAGCGGTGCCGACGACCGAGAATCTGTGCATCGCCGCCTACCAGATTCTCGAGCGCGGGTTTCGCCACGCCCATCTCGAAAAGGTGCGCTTCGAAGAGACTATGATGAATTCGTTCGAGTATGCGGGAGGGGCGGAGCCGCGTCGCTAGCCAAGCGGGAGAGAACGCTCCCGCGGCAGAAGCCTAAGCGCGGAACAGCGAAGAACTGGGGGGGAAGTGGGAAAGACAACCATGGAGAATCCAACTGTGACCAGCGCCAGTTTTGAGGATCTGGTGCGAGAGATGATCATCCGGCTGGGCGAGGATCCGGAACGGGAAGGTCTGGCGCTTACTCCGAATCGCGTTCACCGGGCTTACGAGTACCTGCTCAAGGGGTACAAGGAAGATCCCGAAGCGCTGATCCGCAATGCCTTGTTTACCTGCACCTATGACGAAATGGTCATTGTGAAAGATGTCGAAATGTTTAGCCTCTGCGAGCACCATATGCTCCCTTTCTTCGGGAAAGTCCATGTCGCCTATATCCCCAACGGCAAGGTGATCGGACTGAGCAAGATTCCACGCCTGATCGAGATTTTCTCGCGCCGGTTGCAGATTCAGGAGCGCTTGACTACGCAAATTGCAGAGACCATTCAGAAGTCGATCGAACCCCAGGGGGTCGGGGTGGTAATCGAGGCCCGCCACTTGTGCATGATGATGCGCGGAGTGGAGAAACAACATTCGGCGGCGGTAACCTCCTCGATGCTCGGCTGCTTCCGTGACGAACAGGAGACACGGACGGAATTCCTATCCCTCATCCGCAATCGGACGAATGGTGCATAACGAGCGATCCGCCAGCCGCTGGCCGGCGGACCGGGAAGATTGTCGGGTTCGGAGCGAAGGTGGTTTGGGAACGAACCCTTGGGGCAAAGGTCAGGAGCTCGCGGTTGATGGTAGGCGCCAAGCCGTGCTGGCCCAGAAAGGTTCTGAGACCCAGATGGCGATCGATCCTTGCGGATGAAACGCACAGCCGACCACGCAGTACTCCGCCGCAAAGTTGCACTCGTTACCGGAGGCAACCGGGGCATTGGTCTGGCTATCGCACGCGCCTTAATGGCCGAGGGTTGTAACGTCCTGATCAGCGCTCGCGACGAGTCCACGCTGAAGCGAGCTGCGCGGGAAATCGGTAGGAAACGAGGGCAAGTGATCCCCCTCGTTTGCGACGTGCGAGATCCTCAGGCGGTGCGCAAGATGTTTGCCGCCTTCGAGGACCGCTTCCGACGCCTGGATATTCTCGTCAACAACGCTGGCATTACCCATGCCAATCTCAGCGTGGCGAACCTGCCCGTCGAGTCCTGGAAGGAGGTTATTGCTACCAACCTTACCGGCATGTTCTTGGTGACCCGCGCCGCCCTACCTTTGATGAACCGGGGCGGGGCCATCGTCAACAACCTTTCCATTGCCGCAACCCGAGTGTTTCCCGGCTCCTCGGCCTACAGCGCTTCCAAGCATGGCGCGCTCGGGTTCACCAACACGCTGCGGGAGGAGCTCCGCGAACGGGGCATACGCGTCATCGCCCTGTTCCCGGGAGCGACGGACACGGGGATCTGGAATGCTTTCTGGCCGGATGCCCCCCGCACCAAGATGATGTCCACCACTACGGTCGCGCAAGCCGTCGTATGTGCCTTGACACTCCCCCAGGAGAGCATGCTCGAAGAACTGCGAATCCTGCCGCGGGCAGGGGCCCTGTAGCAAAGCTTCTAGAACGCGTCGACCCCGGTGACGCTCTGCCCAATAATCAGGGTATGAATATCGTGCGTGCCCTCGTAGGTCTTTACCGATTCCAGGTTCATCATGTGGCGCATCAGCGGGTATTCGTCGGCCACCCCGTTGGCCCCGAGGATATCGCGGGACAGACGGGCGCACTCAAGCGCCATCCAGACATTGTTGCGCTTTGCCATGGAAATGTGTTGCGGCTGAGCTTTGTCCTTATCCTTGAGTCGGCCGACCTGCAAGGCCAGCAGCTGCGCTTTGCTGATTTCACTAATCATCCAGGCAAGTTTCTCTTGCACCAGTTGATGAGAGGCGATGGGCTGGTCGTGGAATTGCTTTCGTAGGAGGGAATATTGCAAGGCGCAATCATAGCAGGCCATGGCAGCGCCGAGCGCTCCCCAAGCAATTCCATAGCGTGCTTGGTTCAGGCATTTCAACGGCGACCCCAGGCCGCCGCTGGCGGGCAAGAGATTCGATTCGGGGATACGCACATCTTGCAGCGAGAGGCCGGAGGTCACGGAAGCCCGCAGCGACCACTTGCCGTGGATGTCCTCGGCGTGAAATCCGGGGCGGTCGGTTTCCACCAGAAAACCGCGGATTCGGTTGTCCTCGTCCTCTCGCTTGGCCCAGATCACGGCGATGTCGGCGATCGAGCCGGAGGTGATCCACATTTTCTCGCCATTGAGGACGTATTCCTTTCCAGCCTTGCGGGCGCGGGTACGCATACCTCCAGGATTCGACCCGAAGTCGGGTTCGGTGAGCCCGAAGCAGCCGAGCTTCTCTCCATTCTGTAAGAGGGGAAGCCATGTTTGCTTCTGCTCCGGACTGCCGAAGGTATAGATTGGATACATGACCAGAGCGGATTGCACGCTGACGAAGGAACGCACGCCCGAGTCACCGCGCTCCAGTTCCTGCATCACCAAGCCATATTCCACGTTCGACATCCCGGCGCAGCCGTAACCCTGGAGGCTGGCGCCGAAAAAACCCAGCTCGGCCATGGGCTTCACCAGCTCGCGAGGGAAACGGCCCGCGCGATTGCATTCCTCAATGATGGGGATCAGGTTATCTTCGATGAACTTGCGGGCAGTATTGCGCACCAGCCGTTCGTCGTCGCTGAGCAGGCTATCGAAGTCGATGAAGTCGACTCCGCGGAACTTGAGGGCCATGAAAGTCTCTCTCTGTTTCGCCGTAACCAGGGCGGGAAGCATGAATCGACCACATAAGGCAGGGCGAACCTTAAAACCTAACAAAGCCCGGTAGGGGCGTCAAACCAGATCCTTCCGCGAATTGAGCGGTATGCAGTAGTCCCACAGGTCGACGAGTGCTATGCTAGCGGCTGGCCTTGGGCCGAGGTGCCGTGGAGAGGCTGTTCGCCGGGTTCCGAGCAGGGAGGGAATCACGGGTCCTTTGCTCGACCTGGGTGGACGGAGAAACTTTTTTTTACAAGACGGCATCCAACCCTCGATTGGTGATGTGGAGCTTTAAGATTACACGCTATGGTTAAGGTAGGGCGGAAGCGAGTAAAGGTGGGGATCGGGCTGCTTGCGCTGCTGGGTTCGACGGCAATCCTGGCGTCGGGGGCAGATATTCCTGCGCCCGCGCCCTCTTTAGATCAGGGCTTCCACTTGCTTTATCAGCTGAATTTTCCTGAGGCACATCAAGTCTTCGCTGCCTTCCAGCAGGAGTACCCCGACAATCCAATGGGGCCCGCCGGTGAGGCAGCGGGATTGCTTTTCTCCGAGTTCCATCGTCTAGGCGTTTTGGAATCGCAGTTCTACGAGAATGATCGGGCATTTGAGGCGCGCAAGAAACTCGAGCCCGATTCTGGGGTGCGAGACCGTTTTCATGCGGCCGTGGAACTCGCGGAAAGCCGAGCTCAGGCGCGTCTCAGCCACAATGCCAACGACCGAGATGCGCTGTTTGCCATGACGCTGGCGTCAGGGTTGAAGGCGGACTATGCGGCGCTGATCGAAAAGCACAATTTGATTTCCTTGCACTTTACCCGGGAGGCGACCAGGTGGGCAAAGGAGCTGTTGACCATCGACCCTAACTGTTATGATGCGCACTTAGCCACCGGAGTGAGTCAGTACGTCATTGGTAGTATGGCGACGCCGTTTCGCTGGCTGGCGCGGCTCGGTGGCGTCTCGGGGACCAAGGCGGACGGGATTCAGGAGCTTACCCTGACAGCCCGGCAAGGGCGCTACCTTGCGCCCTTCGCGCGCATCCTGCTAGCAATCGCTTACGTTCGCGAGAACGACAAATCGCGTGCCCGGGAATTGCTTGTGTCGCTGCGGGAGGATTTCCCCCAAAATCCGCTTTTCGCGCGCGAGCTCGACCGGTTGGACCAGCAGCGCTAGCCTTCGATGCTCTTGTTCTCCGCTCCGAAGTTGCGAGAGTCGTTTGTCCCCGGCGGCTCGTCCGGTCGAGGTCCAAACGCGTAAGTCCAGTCTGTTGTTGGGGATTCACCAGAAATTTACAGATTTGTAACGAACCTGTAACATTGGCAACGTAAAAGCGACTGTTGCTTCGATGCGAAGGGGGAACACTCGCTTGAAACGCCGCCTGTCGCTTTTCTGTCTCATTTTGGCTCTCCCGACGTTTGCCCAGACCACGCTGAATGGAGCTGGCGCCACCTTCCCATATCCCATGTACTCGAAGTGGTTCAGCGAGTATCACAAAGACCATCCGGGGGTTGAGATCAACTACCAGTCGATCGGGAGCGGAGGCGGCATTCGGCAGGTGCTCGCCGGAACCGTGGATTTTGGCGCTAGCGATGGTCCGATGACCGACGAACAACTGGCGCAGTCGAAGACGAAAATCCTGCATGTTCCTACTGTGCTAGGGGCGGACGTGCCGGCCTACAACCTCAATGTGACTGAAGAGCTGAGATTCACTCCCGAGGCTCTGGCAGGCATTTTCCTGGGCAAGATCACTTCTTGGAACGATCCTGCGCTTGCCCAGCCCAACCCCGGGGTAAAGCTCCCGAACCAGCCGATTATTGTGGTCCATCGCTCCGACGGCAGCGGCACGACTTTCATCTGGACGGACTATTTGTCCAAGGTTAGCGCGGACTGGAAAAACCAAGTGGGGACGGCTACTTCCGTAAAGTGGCCGGTCGGCCTGGGCGGCAAGGGAAATGAAGGGGTGGCGGGCATGCTGCGCCAGATGCCGGGTGCCATTGGCTATGTCGAACTCGTGTACGCCGTGCAAAACAAGATTCCCTATGGTTCGGTCAAGAATTCTGCGGGCGAGTTTGTGAAAGCGAGTGTGGAGAGTGTTACCGCGGCCGCGGCTTCGGTGAAGAACATGCCGGCCGATTTTCGGGTGTCGATTGTGAACGCACCTGGGAAAGATGCGTATCCGATTTCGAGCTTTACTTGGCTTTTGATTCCAGTACAATCCAAAGACGCTGCCAAAGGGCGGATTCTCGCCGATTTTCTCAACTGGATGGTGAGCGAAGGGCAAGGGATGACAACCAATTTAACCTATGCCCCGCTGCCTGAAGGCGTGGCCGCGAAAGTCAAAGCCGAGATTAAACAAGTCCGGTAGCCAGATCCGAATTCAGCTGCGATCAGCCCGACCGTGATCCGGTTGCGATAGGGCATGGGGCGGGCGGATCGTCTCACCTTGATCGGCAAGGCCGGTCACTCGATTGAGAATCATTGGGGCCAGTTGCCGCTTGCGGAGAATAGCCAACTGGCGACTTCCGTTTCACCGTTCGGCATGAACCGTGTCGGGGATCGAGATGGTTTCAAAGATGTGATAGGGACAGCCAATCTGAAAACTAATCGACGACAGACCTCTCAGCGAGAGGCAAAGGAGCAATGATGAAGTCCATTCTCAGGTGGTGGGTCGTTTTAGGATTAGCAGCTAGTTCGTTCGCACAAACGGCGTCGACTCCCAAGAATAAAAAGGTCACTGCCAAGGATGTCGAGGAGCTCAGGGATGCTCTGTCGGCCCAGCAACGACAGATCGAGCAATTGCGACAGCAATTGGCACAACGTGATCAGGCTTGGCAACAGGCACTGCAGCAAATCCAACAGTCCCAGTCCACGGCGAGTTCCGCCCAAGCCAAGGCTGATCAGGCGTACGACCTGGCCAGCCAGCAGCAGACGGCCGTGGCCGGCATTAAAACGGATGTGAACGATGTCAAGGAAAACGCCGCGAACACGGCGCTCAGCTTCCAGGACACCCAGAAGAGAGTAACCGATCTGGAAAACCCCTTGGCGATCCGCTATAAGGGGGTCACCATCACGCCCGGGGGCTTCTTCTCGGGCGACACCATTTGGCGGCAACATGCCTTAGGGGCGGACCTCAACACACCTTTCAATTCGATTCCCTTTTCTGGCGCGACTGCGGCCCACATGGCGGAGTTGTATGGCTCCGCGCGGGCGTCCCGCGTTTCGATGCTGGTAGAGGGCAAGCTCAAGAGCGCCCTGCTCACCGGCTATGTCGAAGCCGACTTCAATTCGGCCGCTACAACCTCGAACAACAATGCAACCGACAGTTACTCCTTGCGGCTGCGGCAAGGCTACGGTCAGGCGGCGTTGCACAGTGGCTGGACCTTCACCGGCGGACAGATGTGGACTCTGCTGACGGAAACGAAAAACGGATTGGACAACCGAACCGAAGCTGCGCCGATGACCATCGATACGAACTATCACGTTGGGTTCACTTTCGCGCGGCAATATGGATTCCGCGTTACCAAGGATTTCGCCAACAAAGCCTGGTTCGGATTTTCGGTGGAGAACCCGCAAATCACGACGGCGGGCTCGCTCGTCTCCGGGCAGAACAACTTTATTATCGGTTCGCAGGGAGCCTCCGGCGGACTGAACAACCCGACTGCGAATTACTCCTTTAACGCCATGCCCGACATTATCGGCAAGTTGGCATTCCAGCCAGGCTGGGGGCACTACGAAGTTTTCGGTATCGTGCGTGACTTGCGCGATCGCATCTTCCCCTGCGGAGGGACGATCACAGCTAAGGACGGAGTGTTGCCCGCCGCAACCACCTGCGACGGTGCGACCTTTCCCAATTCCAAAGGCGCCTATAACAACAGCGGATTCGGCAGTGGCATAGGCGCTAATATTCGCGGGACAGTGGCGCAACATGTGGATTTGGGTATTCACTTCCTAGGCGGCAACGGCATTGGACGTTACGGTGCCGCGAGCCTGGGCGATGTTGTGGTGCGGCCCGATGGGGTGTTGGTGCCAGTTCGCAACTACCAAGCCCTGGCCACCTTCGAGTTCCATGCCCAACGGCTCGATGTCTATTCCTACGTTGGCGGCGAGTATGAAAGTCGAACTGCCTACGTAGTGGACGGCAAGGGCGCAGGTTACGGCTCCCCGCTCTTCAATAACACCGGTTGTTACACCGAGGCGCCGCCCAGCGCGACGGCTACCAATGTGGATGTACCGACCGACACCGGGGCTCCCGGAAGCGGCACGGTGCCGGTTCCCGGCGCCGCAGGTACACCGCTGACAACCGGCTACAATCCTGCCGGAGCACCCGACTGCTCTGGCAACACGCGCAACATTATCGAGGGTACGCTCGGATTCTGGTATCGTTTGTACAGCGGCCCGAAAGGCCGACTCCAGTTTGGACCGCAGTACTCGTACATCAATCGCAACACCTGGGTGGGCAAAGGCGCCACCCCGAACGCGATCGAAAATATGTTTTACAGCTCATTCCGCTACTATCTGCCGTAGCTTGGCAGGGGTGATAAGCGCGGGCGCCCGCGGAGAGCTGGCGCCTGCGTTCTTTCTTTCAGGCCTCGCTCGAGTGTTGTCTCTCTATAGTGTCACCTTCGTGTGTGTTCTATACTAGGAGTTGAACTCGGGGATGACAGTCGTTAAGTTCCTATCCCCGCGGTTGGACCGTGCGGTTCCTCGCGATAACCTGGGTGAATCCTATGACCAAGGTGCCTCAGGTCGAGCCTGGGGGAATCAAGGCGTCCGGGTTCCGGGGGAGGT
>Ga0187783_10001945_pt1 | contig 15334 bp, 14 predicted proteins | sample 1015_SJ02_MP02_2_FD_132471 | JGI IMG/M metagenome (GOLD analysis project Ga0187783, IMG submission 132471) | Tropical peat soil microbial communities from peatlands in Department of Meta, Colombia - 1015_SJ02_MP02_20_MG | ecosystem: Environmental > Terrestrial > Soil > Wetlands > Peat | place... | reverse complement strand
GTCTACGTCGCCGCGGCCAAGCGGGTCCTGCGCGGCGTGGTCGGCACCGACGGCGAGAACGGCCCCACCGAGGTGGCCGTCATCGCGGACGACACCGCGCACCCGGCCCACGTGGCCGCCGACCTGATCGCCCAGGCCGAGCACGACGAGCTCGCCGCCTGCCTGCTCATCACGCCCGACGAGCGCCTCGCCGGAAGCGTCGACGACGAGCTCGACCGCATGGTGCCGGCCGTCAGGCACAGCGACCGGGTACGGAAGGCGCTCGCCGGCCAGTCCGCGTGCGTGCTCGTCGACGACCTGGACGCGGCGCTGGCCGTGAGCGACGCGTGGGCGCCCGAGCACCTGGAGATCCAGACCCGCGATCCGGCCAAGCTCGCGGCCCGGGTCGTCAACGCCGGCGCGGTCTTCGCCGGGCCGTATTCGCCGGTCTCGCTCGGTGACTATCTGGCCGGATCTAACCACGTGCTGCCGACCGGGGGGACCGCGCGGCACACCGGCGGCCTGTCCGTCCTCCCCTTCGGACGGCTGATCAACGTCATCGAGTGCGACGAGACGGCCCTGGCCGCCGCCGCGCCGCTGATCGACGCCCTCGGCGGAGCGGAGGACCTGGCCTCGCACGTCGAAGCCGTCCGCATCCGCGTCCCCCGCGACAACGGGACCGGTGACCGGTGAGCGCGTCACCACCGTCCGTTCGGAAAGATCTGGAAGACCTGCATCCGTACGGCGCGCCGCAGATAGACGTCCCGGTCCGGCTGAACACCAACGAGAATCCCTACCCGCCAAGTCCCGCGCTGCAGCGGGCGGTCGCCGAGGCGGTGACCCGGGCGGCGGCGACGCTGAACCGCTACCCGGACCGGGACGCGGTGGAGTTGCGCAAGGACCTGGCCGACTACCTCGGGCACGGGCTGACCGCCGGGCAGGTGTGGGCGGCCAACGGCTCGAACGAGGTCATCCAGCAGCTGCTGCAGGCCTTTGGCGGGCCGGGGCGGCGGGCGCTCGGGTTCGAGCCCGGCTACTCCATGCACCCGCTGATCGCCCGCGTGACCTGCACCGCCTGGATCGAAGCCGACCGCGACGAGGATTTCGGCCTGGATCCGGAGCGGGCGACGCAAGCCATCGAGCAAGCGCAGCCAGGCTTGGTCTTCCTGACCTCGCCGAACAACCCGACCGGCACCGCCGCCCCGCTCGAGCTGATCGAGGCGATCTGCGACGCGGCGCCCGGGCTTGTCGTGATCGACGAGGCTTACGCCGAGTTCGCCCGCACGGGGACGCAAAGCGCGCTGGTCCTGCTGCCGCGCTACCCCGGCCTGGTCGTGACCCGCACCATGTCGAAGGCGTTCGCCATGGCGGGCGCGCGGGTCGGGTACCTGGCCGCGGCGCCCGAGGTGGTCGCCAAGCTGCAGCTGGTCCGGCTGCCGTACCACCTGTCCGCCGTCACCCAGGCGGTGGCCAGGGCCGCGCTCGCGCTGGCGGCCGAGCCCCTGGCCACCGTCACGTCTCTTCGGACTGAACGGGACGGCCTGGTCGCCTGGCTGCGAAGCAGGGGGCTGCGGGTGGCGGACTCGGACGCGAACTTCGTGCTGTTCGGGGAGTTCGGCTCACGCCACGACGTGTGGCAGGCGCTGGTGGACCGTGGCGTGCTTGTCCGCGAGGTCGGCCCGCCGCGCTGGCTGCGGGTCACGGTGGGGACGCCCGCGGAGATGGCGGCGTTCCGCGCCGCGCTAAGTGAGGTGCTTAGCCTGTGAACAGAACGGCCCGGGTGGAGCGGGTCACCAAGGAGACGCAGATCCTGGTCGAGCTCGACCTGGACGGCACCGGGGTGACCGAGGCCGGCACCGGGGTCCCGTTCTTCGACCACATGCTCGCCCAGCTCGGCAAGCACGGCGGGCTGGACCTGACCGTGCGGGCCAAGGGCGATACCGACATCGACGCACACCACACGGTGGAGGACACCGCGATCACGCTGGGCCAGGCGCTGAAAGAGGCGCTCGGCGACAAGAGCGGGATCGCGCGGTTCGGTGACGCGCTGGTGCCGCTGGACGAGGCCCTGGTGCAGGCCGCGGTTGACCTGTCCGGGCGGCCGTATGTGGTGCACCACGAGCCGGCCGGGATGGCCCCGCTGATCGGCAGCTACGACACCACGCTGACCCGGCACATCTTCGAGTCGCTCGCGTTTGCCGCCTCGATCTGCCTGCACGTCCGGGTCATCGAGGGCCGCAACCCGCACCACATCGTGGAGGCCCAGTTCAAGGCGGTGGCCCGGGCGCTGCGCGCCGCCGCCGCGCCCGACCCGCGGGCCGGCGGCATCCCCAGCACCAAGGGCGTGCTGGCGTGACCCGCCGGGTGGTCGTGCTCGACTACGGATCGGGCAACCTGCGGTCGGCGCAGCGCGCGCTGGCCCGGGCGGGCGCGGACGTGACGGTGACCGCCGACGCCGGCGCCGCGCTTGACTGCGACGGGCTCGCCGTGCCCGGCGTGGGCGCGTTCGCGGCCTGCATGGCGGGGCTGCGCGCGGTCGGCGGCGACAAGCTGATCGCACGGCGGATCGAGCTCGGACGCCCGGTGCTCGGCATCTGCGTCGGCATGCAGGTGCTGTTCGCCGCCGGGGTCGAGCACGACGTGTGGACCGAGGGCTGCGGGGCGTGGCCGGGCACGGTGGAACGGCTGCGCGCGGCCGTCCTGCCGCACATGGGCTGGAACACCGTGGCGGCGGCCCCGGGTTCTGTGCTGTTCGCCGGGATCCGGTCAGGGACCAGGTTCTACTTCGTGCACTCCTACGCGCTGCGCGCCGCGTCGGCTGGCGAACTGGCCGCCGCGGGCGCCCTGATCTCCTGGGCCGAGCACGGCGAGCGGTTCGCCGCCGCCGCCGAGCAGGGCGTACTGTCGGCGACCCAGTTCCACCCGGAGAAGTCAGGCGACGCCGGCGCCGCCGTGCTGAGCAACTGGCTGGGGACGCTATGAGGACGCTGACCCTGCTCCCCGCCGTCGACGTCACCGAGGGGCGCGCGGTCCAGCTCGTCCAGGGCGTGGCGGGCAGCGGCGGCCGGTACGGCGACCCGATGGAGGCCGCGCTGGCCTGGCAGCGGGCCGGGGCCTCGTGGATCCACCTGGTCGACCTGGACGCGGCGTTCGGCCGCGGATCGAACGCGGACCTGCTGGCCGAGGTGGTACAGCGCGTGGACGCGGCGGTCGAGCTTTCCGGCGGCATCAGGGACGACGACTCGCTGTCCCGTGCGCTGCGCACCGGCTGCGCCCGGGTCAACATCGGCACCGCGGCGCTGGAGAACCCTGACTGGGTGCGCTCGGTCATCGCCCGCCACGGCGACCGGGTCGCGGTCGGGCTTGACGTGCGCGGCACCAGGCTGGCCGCCCGCGGCTGGACCACCGAGGGCGGCGACCTGCACGAGACGCTCGGCCGGCTGAATGCCGAGGGCTGCGCCCGCTACGTGGTCACCGACGTGCTCAAGGACGGCACGCTGCGCGGCCCCAACCTCGCGCTGCTGCGCGACGTCTGCGCGCGCACGACCGCGCCGGTGGTGGCGAGCGGCGGCGTGTCCAGCCTGGCCGACCTGCGCGCGATCGCCTCCCTGGTCCCGCTGGGCGTGGAAGGCGCCATCGTGGGCACCGCCCTCTACGAGGGCGCCTTCACCCTGGAAGAGGCCCTGGCCGAGGTCGGTAAGGCATGACGGTCGCGGTTCGGGTCATCCCGTGCCTGGACGTGGACGGCGGGCGGGTGGTCAAGGGGGTCAACTTCCGCGAGCTCGCAGACGCGGGTGATCCGGTGGAACTGGCCGCGCTCTACGACGCCGAGGGCGCCGACGAGCTGACCTTCCTCGACATCACGGCGTCAAGCGGCGGCCGGGACACCATGGTCGACGTGGTGCGGCGGACCGCCGAACAGGTCTTCATCCCGCTCACCGTCGGCGGCGGCGTGCGCGCCGTCGCGGACGTGGACCGGCTGCTGCGCGCCGGGGCGGACAAGGTCTCGCTCAACACGGCGGCAGTCGCCCGCCCGGAACTGCTGGAAGAGGCGGCGCAGCGGTTCGGGTCCCAGTGCGTCGTGCTGTCCGTGGACGCTCGCCGGGCCCCAGGGATGGCCACCTGTTTTGAGGTGACCACCCATGGCGGCCGGATTGGCACCGGGATGGACGCGGTGGGATGGGCACGGGAGGCCGTGCAGCGTGGCGCGGGCGAGATCCTGCTGAACTCGATAGACGCGGACGGGACCACCGCGGGCTTCGACCTGGAGCTGATCCGGGCCGTGCGCGCCGCGGTCACCGTCCCGGTCATCGCCAGCGGCGGCGCCGGTACCCTGGCCCACTTCGCGCCCGCGGTGGACGCGGGAGCGGACGCGGTCCTGGCGGCCAGCGTGTTCCACTTCGGCGCGCTACGCATCGCCCAGGTCAAGGACGCCCTCCGCGACGCGGGCCACCCGGTGCGCTTAGGTCAATGCGCTCAGGTCAGGGGGACCCGCTCGTGGTCGGTGCCGCTGCGGCCCGAGGTGTCGGGGACGGCTCTGCTTGAGGTGGCCATCGCGGCGCCGACGATGCCGGCGTCGTTCTGCAAGGCGGCGGGCACGATGCGGGCGCGGATGCCGGTCAGCCGCGGCACCCACTTGTCGGCCTGCCTGCTGATGCCGCCGCCGACGATGATGAGGTTCGGCGATACCAGCGCCTCCATGTGCCGGAGGTACTCGTCGACGCGGCCCGCCCACCTGCCCCAGCTCAGGTCGTGCAGTTCCTTGGCGTGCTCGGAGGCGCGGGTCTCCGCGTCCCGGCCGCGGATCTCGACGTGGCCGAACTCGGTGTTCGGCACCAGGATGCCCTGGGTGAACAGCGCGCTGCCGATCCCGGTGCCGAAGGTCAGCATCAGCACCGTGCCCAGCTGGCCCACTCCGGCCCCGAACGTCATCTCGGCCACGCCCGCCGCATCGGCATCGTTCAGCAGCCGGACCGGGTTGCCGGCCGCCTCGGTGAACAGCTTGCCGGCGTCCAGCCCGATCCAGGCCGGCTCCAGGTTCGCGGCCGTCCTGGTCACGCCCTCGACAACCACGCCGGGAAAGGTGATGCCGACCGGTCCGGACCAGCCGAACGAGGTGGTGAACTTCCTCACCACGTCCGCGATGGGGCCGGGCAAGGCCGGGCGCGGCGTGTCGACCTTCTGCCGTTCGGCCAGAAGCTGGCCCGTGGCCACGTCGACGGGTGCAGCCTTGATGCCGGAACCGCCGATGTCAATGCCGAGTGCGTGCATGGCCATAGAGTATTCGCGTCCCTCGGCGTGGCGCGCCGGGTCAGGTAATATCTCAACTGAGGGCATCTCGGGGGCCTTGTCGAGAGAGGATGCGGCGGATGCGCTGGTTCAAGATCGCCGCCATCGTGGGCGGCATAATCATCGCGTTCCTTATCGTCGGCTCGGTGGTTCACTTCATCCTGGCCGCCATATCGACCATCGTGATCGCCGCGCTGGTGGTGGGCGGGATCGCCATCGCGATCAAGGTGGCGCGGTCAGGCAAGCAGGTTAAAGGAAAGCGAGCCGAGCGCGAAGTCCGCGACCACGACGACTACCAGCCCCTGCCCCGCGCCGACGTCGAGGCCTACTCGGACCCGGGCCCACAGGCCCAGCAGCCGCGGCAGAGCGCGCCGAACAGCCACGACATCGACGACGAGCTGGCCAGGCTCAAGCGCGAGATGGGGAACTAGCGCCAGCTCATCCCGGTCAGCTTGCCCACCGCCACGTCGGTTCCGTCGAACCGGACCCTGGTCGCCCCGGTGCGGCCCATCACCCACATGGTCAGTTCGGCCGGGCTGCCGATGACGGTCACCGCGGGTGTGGCGTTCTTCGCCGTGATCCGGTAGGTCCGGCCGTCCGCCCCCGAGTCGTCCCGGGCCAGCTCCACGCCCACCGGGGCCTTGCGCAGCATGAACCGCGCCAGCCGCAGCCGCTGCCACAGCAGGCCCGATTCTCCTGCGCTGATCTCCCGCGGCTCCCAGTCCGGGGCCGCGCGGCGGACGTCCTCGTGGTGCACGAAGTACTCGACGGCGTTGACCTGCTCGTCCATCCCGGGCAGAGCCATGAACGACAGCCGCGGCGGCCCCGACCTGATGATCCGGACCAGGCCGGGGAACGGGATCCGCTGCTTGATCCGGTCCTGCACCCGCGCGGTGTACCCGGCCAGCGGCCCGCCCATGACGCCCGCCGCGGCGTCCGGCCGGTGCTCGCGCAGCACCAGGTGCGCGGCCAGGTCGCCGGTGTTCCAGCCGGCGCACAGCGTCGGTGCGTCCGGCCCTGTCTTGTCGAGCAGCGCGCACAGCGCCAGGCGCTCATCTCGCGAGTAGCTCACCTGCTGATCGTAGGCGGCATTGCTACCCTGACTGAAGTCTGCAGCTGTGCTAGCCCGGGGGGCGACCCCCGGACCCCGAAGGGAGGGAACGATGCTCGACCCTGCCATCGCCGCGCGGCTGAAGCGGGACGCCTCGGGCCTGATCGCCGCCATCGCCCAGCAGTACGACACGGGCGAGGTGCTGATGCTCGGCTGGATGGACGAGGAGGCGCTGCATCGCACGCTGACAACGGGCCGGTGCACGTACTGGTCGCGCAGCCGCCAGGAGTACTGGGTGAAGGGCGAGACCTCCGGGCACCAGCAACGAGTCAAATCGGTCGCGCTTGACTGCGACGGTGACGCGGTCCTGGTGAAGGTCGATCAGCTGGGCGGGGCCTGCCACACCGGCGACCGGACCTGCTTCGACGCCGACGTGCTGCTCAAGGAGCGATAGCCGCCGATGCGCAGGGAATTCAGCCTGGTGCTCCTGCTCGGCGCGGCCGGCGCCGGCCTGGTCGTGCTCGCCGTCCGGCAGGCGTGGGCGCAGGCCATCTTCACCCCGCCGCGCCCGCTGCCGGCCGAGGACATCTCCGTCACCGGCCAGCAGATAGTCCCGCTGGCCGGCGCGCTTGCGCTCGCCGCGCTGGCCTGCCTGGCGGCGGTGATCGCCACCAGGTCGGCGGTCAGGCGCGCGGTCGGCGTCGTCCTGGCCATCCTGGGCGCCGGCGCGGCGCTCGCCGCGGGCGCCGGTGTGCAGGCCTCGGGCGTCCTCGCGACGGCCCGGGCCGACGCCGCGGCCGGCGCCCTCGGCGGGTCGACGACCAGCGGGACCTCCCCCAGCGGAGCGGCGCACTCGATCGTCATCGCGGGCTCCACGGGCCAGGCCATCATGACCGGCGCGCCGTGGCGCGCGGTCGCGGTCTGCGGCGCGCTGGCGATCGTCTTCGCGGGCGTGGCCACCGCGTGGCGCGGCCCGCTGTGGCCCGTCATGTCCGCCCGCTTCGACCGGCCCGACCAGCGGCCCGACCAGCGGCCCGGCCAGCGACAGGGCCAGCGACAGGGCCAGCCGCGCGGCCCGCGCAGCCCGGGCGCGGCCGACTCGGCCTCGATCTGGGAATCGCTGAGCCTGGATGTGGACCCGACGGACCTGGAGGATCAGGTCGGTGGCGGGCCACCCCCCTGATACCGCAGCCGAGCCAGCCTCGATCCTGCTGGCCGAGCATGAGCCCGAGGTGGCCGAGATGTCGGCGCGCTACCTGCGCCGGGACGGGCTCGCGGTCAGGCTGGTCACCAGCCCGGATCCCACGCTGGCCGCGCTGACCGGCGGCGCGGACGCCGCGGCTGTGATCGATCTCACCATGCCCGGCCTGGACCCGAGGCGCATCCGCCGGGCCCTGCGCACCCCGGTCATCTTGCTGGTCGCCGACACCAAGGCGCCCAGGCCCCGGGGCCTGGCCGTCCGCGGCGACGCGGCGGGCGGCAGGCGGTGGCTGATCCGCCCGTTCAGTCCCCGGCAGCTGGTCGCCCTCGTCCGCGACGTCCTGGCCCCGGCGGCCGACCCTCAGGGACCGGGACGGGTCACCCTGGCCGACGGCCGTCAGGTGGCCCTGACCGCGACGGAGTTCGCGCTGCTCGCCTTCATGACGGACAACCCCGGCCGGGTCCTTTCACGTCGTCAGCTGCTCGCCGCGGTCGGCCGCGACAGCGCGGGCGAGCGGGCCGCCGACGTGTACATTGCCCAGCTCAGGGCCAAGCTCGGACCGGACGGCGCGATCAGGACGGTCCGCGGCGCGGGGTACGCGCTTGATCAGGTTCCAGGGGGGCCAGATCGCGCGCACCCCGACGGCCGGGCTACCATCGGTGGCGCGACAGTACCAATGTCTGGCGCGAAACTGCGGATGTGAGGGGACGAGCGAACCGCGTTGAGTGTGCTCGACGAGATCCTAGACGGCGTGCGTGCCGATCTCGCCGACCGGCAGCGGCAGGTCTCCCTGGATCAGCTCAAGGAGATGGCACGGCGCGCGCCGTCACCGAAGGACGCGATGGCCGCGCTGAAGGCCGAGGGCGTCAGCGTCATCGCCGAGGTGAAACGGGCCAGCCCGTCTCGCGGGCAGATGGCCACGATCGCCGACCCGGCCGGGCTGGCCGCGGATTACGAAGCCGGCGGCGCGAAGATGATCAGCGTGCTGACCGAATCGCGGCGGTTCGGCGGGTCGCTGGCCGACCTCACCGCGGTCCGCCGGGCGGTGCAGGTCCCGGTGCTGCGCAAGGACTTCGTGGTCAGCTCCTACCAGCTGTGGGAGGCCCGCGCCCACGGTGCGGACGTGGTGCTGCTCATCGTCGCCGCGCTCGAGCAGAGCGCGCTGGTCTCGCTGGTCGAGCGGGCCGCCTCGATCGGCTTGCTACCGCTGGTCGAGGTGCACGCCGAGGCCGAACTCGACCGGGCGCTCGACGCAGGCGCGACCGTGATCGGCGTCAACGCGCGGAACCTGGCCACGCTCAAGGTGGACCGGGGGACCTTCTGCCGCCTGGCCGGCCGGATCCCGGACGGGGTGGTCAAGATCGCCGAGTCCGGCATCCGCGGGCCGCGTGACCTGCTGGCCCAGGCCGCCTGCGGCGCGGACGCGGTGCTCGTCGGCGAGAGCCTGGTCACCGAGAAGGACCCGCGCAGCGCCGTGGCCGACCTGGTGACCGCAGGCTCGCACCCCGCCCTCCGCGGCGAGCGCAAATGACCGAGCAGCAGGCGACGGGGTCCGAGCCGGCGGAACCCGATATCGCCCCTGTTCCCGATCGGGCCGGGCATTTCCGCGCGGCCGACGTCGCCTACGGCGGCCGGTTCGCGCCCGAGGCGCTGATGGCGGCCCTGGACGAACTCACCGTCGCCTACGAGCAAGCCCGCAGGGACCCGGCGTTCCGGGCCGAGCTTGACGCCCTGCTGGCCGGCTACGCCGGCCGGCCGACGCTGCTCACCGAGGCGAAGCGGTTCGGCGCGCGGGCCGGCGGCGCGACCGTGCTGCTCAAGCGCGAGGATCTCGCCCACACCGGGTCGCACAAGATCAACAACGTGCTCGGCCAGGTGCTGCTGGCCCGGCGGATGGGCAAGACCCGGGTCATCGCGGAGACCGGGGCCGGCCAGCACGGCGTGGCCACCGCCACCGCGGCCGCGCTGCTCGGCCTTGAATGCGCGGTCTACATGGGCGAGGAGGACACGCACCGGCAGGCGCTTAACGTGTCCCGCATGCGCATGCTCGGCGCCGAGGTCTTCCCGGTCACCACAGGCACCCGGACGCTCAAGGACGCCATGAACGAGGCCTTCCGCGACTGGGTGACCACCGTCGGGCACACGCACTACTGCATCGGCTCGGTCGGCGGCCCGCATCCGTTCCCGATGATGGTCAGGGACTTCCAGCGGGTGATCGGCCAGGAGGCCAGGGAGCAGGTCCTGCGGCAACAAGGACGGCTCCCCGACGCCGTGATCGCGTGCGTGGGCGGCGGCTCGAACGCCATCGGCCTCTTCCACGCGTTCATCCCCGACCCGCAGGTCCGCCTGATCGGCTGCGAGGCGGGCGGCGACGGCCTGGACACCGGGCGGCACGCGGCCACCCTGACCGGCGGGTCTCCGGGCGTCCTGCACGGCATGCGCACCTTCGTCCTCCAGGATGCCGAAGGCCAGACCAGGGGCACGCACTCGATCTCGGCCGGCCTGGACTACCCCGGCGTGGGCCCCGAACACGTCTGGCTGATGGAAACAGGCCGGGCCAGCTACCGTGCCGTCACCGATGCCGAAGCCATGCACGCCTTCGACGTGCTGTGCCACACCGAGGGCATCATCCCGGCGATCGAGTCGGCCCACGCGCTGGCCGGCGCGCTCGAGGTCGGCCGCGAACTCGGCCCGGATGGCCTGATCGTGGTCAACCTGTCAGGCCGCGGCGACAAGGACGTGGACACCGCCTCGAAGTGGTTCGGCCTTTGACCGCCGCCAGCCCCGTTTCCACGGCCTTCGGCAAGGCAGCCGCCGACAACCGCGCCGCCCTGGTCGGCTACCTGCCGGCCGGTTTCCCCACCGTGGCGGGCGCCATCGACGCGGGCAAGGCGATGGCCGCGGCCGGGGCCGACATCATCGAGATCGGGCTGCCGTACTCCGACCCGCTGATGGACGGTCCCGTGATCGCCGAGGCGGTGCACCGGGCCCTGCTCAGCGGGACCCGGGTAGCCGATGTCCTGCGGACCGTCGAGGCGATCGCGGCGGCGGGCGTGCCCGTCCTGGTCATGACCTACTGGAACCCGGTCGACCATTACGGCGTGCGCGCGTTCGCCCGCGACCTGGCCGCGGCCGGCGGTTCCGGCCTGATCACGCCCGACCTGTCGCCCGAGGAGGCCGGCCCCTGGCTGCGGGCCTCCGACGAATACGGCCTGGACCGGGTGTTCCTGGCCGCGCCGAGTTCGGTCGACCAGCGCCTGGCCACGATCACGAAATCCTGCCGCGGCTTCGTCTACGCCGCCTCGCTCATGGGCATCACCGGCACCAGGGACACGGTGAGCGACGCGGCGGCCGGCCTGGTCCAGCGGATCCGCGAGCACACCGACCTGCCGGTCGCCGTGGGCCTTGGCGTGAGCACCGGCGCCCAGGCGGCCCAGGTGGCCGCGTTCGCCGACGGCGTGATCGTCGGCTCCGCCTTCGTCCGCCGCCTGCTCGAAGCCGCCGACCCCGCCGACCCCGCCGGCGGGACCCTCGCCGTCACCCACCTCACCACCACCCTCGCCGCCTCCGTCCGCAGGAAGAACACACCATGATCATGGGTCGAAATGGGCACTATTTGCCCAAAACTACCCATGATCATGAAACGACCCCTTGGCGCGCCCGCCCAGCCGTCCCCTAGCCGGGTGGAGTAATCTCGCGAGCGTGCCGCTCGCGTCGATCCCGAGTCCGGGTTCCGCGGCCTGGCGGCTGGGGCCGCTGCCGATCCGGGCCTACGCGCTGTGCGTCACCGCCGGGATCCTGGTCGCGCTGGTCGTGGCGAGCCGGCGCTACCGGCGAGCCGGCGGCCGCAAGGGGGTCATCCTGGACGTGGCCGCCTGGGCCGTCCCGTTCGGCCTGACCGGCGCGGCGGTGCACGCCCTGCTCGTCGCCTCCCGCCACGACTTCACCCACGTCCACCACCTGTGGCGCGCCGCGACGCTCGGCGTCGCGGCCATCGGCGTCCCCGGCGCGGTGGCGCTCGGCGCCGTCGGCGCGTGGATCGCGTGCCGCCGGGCGGGCCTGCCGCTCGGCCCGGTCGCGGGCGCGGCCGCCCCGGGCCTGCTGTTCGGGCTGGCCATCGGCTGCCTGGGCAACTGGTGGACGCAGCAGTTCGACGGCCCGCCCTCGACCTGGTGGTGGGCGGTGCAGATAGCGCCGGAGCACCGCGCGTCCGGTTACGAGAATTTCGCCACCTTCCAGCCCGCGTTCGCCTACGGGGCGCTGTGGGACGTGGCAGCCGCCCTCGCCGTGATCTGGGCCGCCCGCAGGTTCGCGCTATCGGGTGAGCGCACGTTCATGCTGGCCGCGGCCTGCTGGGCGGCGGGCAGCTTCTGGGCGGAGTCCACCCGCATCGGCCCGCTGCCGCCCCGGGTGCTCGGCGTCGCTTCCGCCGCGCTCGGCTACGTCGTGGTGTTCGCCCTGGCTGTGACAGGTCTGTACCTTACCCGCCGCCGGGCCCTCCCACCAGCGCGTACGCCCGTGCCGAAGGCGCTGGTGGACGATTCTCCTGGTGATGTAATCTCTACGTAACAGGGCCAGCGTCGTCCCGGGCGCACAATTGTGGCGTTATCGAGACGACGGGAGAACGCATGGCGGCGGCTGGCCTTTACGACCCCAGTTTCGAGCATGACGCGTGCGGCGTCGGATTCGTCGCAGACCTGTCCGGCGGCGGCGGTCACAATGTGGTGGCCCAGGCACTGCAGGTGCTGTGCCACCTCGAACACCGGGGCGCGAAGGGCGGCGACCCCGGCACCGGGGACGGAGCCGGGATCCTCACCCAGCTGCCTGACGAGTTTTTTCGCGCCGTAGCCGGTTTCGGCCTGCCCGCAGCAGGCTCCTATGCGGCCGGCCTGGCCTTCATTTCGGCCGAACGGTCCGTGGTCGCCCGCTCCATCGAACGGCTCGCCGCGGCCGAGGGCCTGGTCGTGCTCGGCTGGCGCGACGTCCCGTATGACGCCGGCGCCTGCGGGGCGGGAGCCAGGGCCGTGCTACCCGGCCTGGCTCAGCTGTTCGTCGCGGGCGCGAATGGCGAGTCCGGTCTCCAGCTCGAGCGGATGACCTTCTGCCTGCGTAAACGGGCCGAACACGAGGGCGGGGTGTACTTCGCCAGCCTGTCGGCCCGGACGATCGTGTACAAGGGGATGCTGTCTGCCGACCAGCTCGGGCCGTTCTTCCCTGATCTGTCCGACCCCAGGTACGGCTCGGCGCTGGCCCTGGTGCACTCCAGGTTCTCCACCAATACGTTCCCGTCCTGGCCGCTGGCCCATCCGTACCGGTACGTGGCCCACAACGGCGAGATCAACACGATCCGGGGCAACCGCAACTGGATGCGGGCCAGGGAGGCGATGCTGGCCACCGGCCTGATCCCGCCGTCGAAGGACGGGCGCGGGATAGAGCGGCTCTTCCCCGTGCTCGACGAGGCCGGCAGCGACTCGGCCAGCTTCGACGAGTGCCTGGAGCTGCTGCACATGGGCGGGCGGTCGCTGCCGCACGCGGTGCTGATGATGATCCCCGAGCCGTGGGAGAACCACGAGGAGATGACGCCGGAGCGGCGTGCGTTCTACCAGTTCCACGCCGCGCTCATGGAACCGTGGGACGGCCCCGCGCTGATCGCCTTCACCGACGGCTCGGTCATCGGCGCCGTGCTCGACCGCAACGGCCTGCGCCCCGGCCGGTACTGGGTGACAAGCGACGGCCTGGTCGTGCTGGCCAGCGAGGTCGGCGTGCTCGACATCGACCCCGCCACCGTGATCCGCAAGGGCCGCCTCCAGCCCGGCCGCATCTTCCTAGCCGACACCGCCGCCGGCCGGATCGTGGAGGACGAGGAGGTCAAGGCGGCCTTGGCCGCCGAACGCCCCTACGAATCCTGGCTGCACGCCGGCCTGGTCCATCTGGACGACCTCCCCGACCGTCCGATGAAGCCGGCCGAGCACGCGGGCACCGACCTTCTCCTGCTGCAGCGGATGCACGGGTACACCGAAGAGGAACTACGGGTCATCCTGGCGCCGATGGCGCGGTCCGGGGCCGAGCCGATCGGCTCGATGGGGACCGATACCCCGCTGGCTGTTCTTTCTGACCGGCCGCGGCTGGCGTTCGACTACTTCACCCAGCTGTTCGCCCAGGTGACCAACCCGCCGCTGGACGCGATCAGGGAAGAGCTCGTCACCTCGCTCGGCACGATCGCCGGCCCGGAGCAGAACCTCCTGGAGCCGGCCCCCGCCTCCTGCCGCCAGATCGTGCTGCCCTACCCGGTGATCAGCGACCAGGACCTGGCCAAGATCGTGCACATCAACGACGGGGGCAACCTGCCCGGCCTGGCCTCGCACGTGGTGGACGGCCGCTACGACCCGCGCCGCGGCGGCGTCGGCCTGCGCGCCCGGCTGGCCGCGATCTGCGCCGAGGTATCCGCCGCCATCGACTCGGGCGCCCGCCTCATCATCCTCTCGGATCGTCAGGGGGGTTCGGGGGGACGGGCAGCCCTTCCCAAGGGGGGTCCGGGGGGATGGGTCCCCCCGGGGGAAAGAGGCGGGTCACCGGGGGGTCGGCCCCCGGGGGCAAACACCGTGCCGATCCCGTCGCTGCTGCTGACCGGGGCGGTGCACCATCACCTGATCAGGGAGAAGTCACGGACCCGGGTCGGCCTGATCGCGGAGACGGGAGACGCGCGCGAGTGCCACCATGTGGCGCTGCTGATCGGGTACGGGGCCGCGGCGGTCAACCCCTACCTGGCCATCGAGTCGGCCAGGGACCTGGTCCGCCGGAGGGTGCTGACCGGGATCACGGAGAAGAAGGCCGAGGCCAACCTGCTCAAGGCCCTGGGCAAGGGGCTGCTGAAGATCATGTCCAAGATGGGCGTGTCCACCGTCGCCTCCTACACCGGCGCGCAGATCTTCGAGGCCGTCGGGCTGGGTCCTGAGGTGATCGGCACGTGCTTCGCCGGCACCACCTCGCGGCTGTCCGGCGTGGGCTTCGACGCCCTGGCCGCCGAGATCGATCAGCGGACCAGCCTCGCCCTGGCCGATCCGGCCGGGATGGAGCACCGGCGGCTGGCCACCGGCGGGGAATACCAGTGGCGCCGCGACGGCGAGCCGCACCTGTTCAGCCCGGAGGCGGTCTTCAAGCTGCAGCACGCCACCCGCAGCCGCCGGTACGAGATCTTCAGGGAGTACACGTCGCTGGTCGATGACCAGTCGCGGCGGCTGATGACGCTGCGCGGCCTGCTGCGGATCCGCGGGATCGACTACGGGACCGGGGAACCACGTCCCGTTCTGATCGATAAGGACGAAGTCGAGCCGGTCTCGAGCATCGTGCGGCGGTTCGCCACCGGGGCGATGTCCTACGGGTCGATCTCGGCCGAGGCGCATGAGACCCTGGCCATCGCCATGAACCGGCTCGGCGGCCGGTCCAACACCGGCGAGGGCGGCGAGGACCCGGACCGGTTCAGCCCCGACGCCAACGGCGACCTGCGCCGGTCCGCGGTCAAGCAGGTCGCCAGCGGCCGGTTCGGCGTGACCAGCGAGTACCTGGTCAACGCTGACGACCTGCAGATCAAGATGGCGCAAGGAGCCAAGCCGGGGGAGGGCGGCCAGCTGCCCGGGAACAAGGTGTACCCGTGGATCGCCAGGACCAGGTACTCCACGCCCGGTGTTGGGCTGATCTCGCCGCCGCCGCACCACGACATCTACTCGATCGAGGACCTGGCCCAGCTCATCCACGACCTGAAGAACGCCAACCCGGCGGCGCGGGTGCACGTCAAGCTGGTCGCCGAGGTCGGG
>Ga0187783_10001944_pt1 | contig 15335 bp, 25 predicted proteins | sample 1015_SJ02_MP02_2_FD_132471 | JGI IMG/M metagenome (GOLD analysis project Ga0187783, IMG submission 132471) | Tropical peat soil microbial communities from peatlands in Department of Meta, Colombia - 1015_SJ02_MP02_20_MG | ecosystem: Environmental > Terrestrial > Soil > Wetlands > Peat | place... | reverse complement strand
TAGCGCGGCCGCTGCGTGTCGCCCAGGTGGGACGGTTTGGCACGCTACGTGCGTGCGGAAAGGGCCGGCTCCGAAGGATTTTGAGTTAGGCGGTTGGCGGTGCCTGGTAGGTGGATGTGCGGCGAAGGATGGTGAAGTCGGCCTGGACCTGGGCCAGCGTGATGCCGGCACGGGCCAGGATCGGCAGAATGGTTTGGCTCACGGTGTTTGCTACCAGCAAGAGCAAGGGAGGGCGCTGCCCTGGGAAGTCAGCGGCCCAAAGATGGCTGTAGGCGAGCAGTTGGGACACTGCGGCGGTCGCAGCTCTCCGCTTGAACTCGATTAGAGTGGGCTGGGCGTTCGGGTTGGAGGCGTAAGTGGTGCTGGGAGGGGTATCGTCCAAAACCGCGGCAGGGTTCGCCAGGCCTTGCCAGACCACCGCATCAACCCGGAGCTGGGAATTGAGGATTGCGTTTTTCCTCGCGTAGTCTGGGTATCCAGGCCCAGGGTCGTCGCCAGAGCCGATGCGCACGTTGTACTGGAAGGCCTGGAAGTTTTGCTGGTTCAGGTCCAGCCAGGCGCGGGCGATCAGCGTCTCTTCGGGGATCAGCCCTGGGAACTGGAGCCTCAACGATTCAAGGCGTTGCGCAACGGTGGGATTCGTGCTCACCGGCCACCCCCTTGCGCTGCGCGCCCGCTTTCCACCAGGCGCAACGGACGGCGGAGAAGCGATGAATTGCAGAGTAGGCATCCTTTGCGCTGATGGTACCGGCAGCCGTGGGCATGGTCGTACTCGCCGGGCTTCTTGCGAACGCCCTGTGGTTTCATCGGCTGGCCGCAATAGTTGCAGAGTCGGTGCCGCTCCACGTCACGCACCCTCCCACAAATCCCAGCCGGTTTGGAAGACGGCGTTCTTCTGGCTGTTGGCTATCTTCACGCCTACGGTGCGCGCCCAGCCCATGAAAATATCTCGCTTCCAGTCCGACGTGCCCGGCATCTGCTTGAGCAGCGTCATGACGTCGCCCAGCTTGTCCGGGTACATCAATGCCTCGGGGATGACGCCGGTGGGGCTCAGCATGGCGGCTTCCACATCCGCGCCAGCTCCACGCGATTCGAGGCGCCCACCTTTTCGCAGGCGCGCCAGAGCAGGTTCCGCACGGACTGCGGGCGAATCTCCATGATGGTCGCGATGGACCGCGTGGAGAGGCCGCAGATAGCCAATCGCGCGGCTGCATCCTCCCGCGGCGTCAGCGTCTCTTGCGGCCTCGCTTGCTTAGCCATTCCCTGAGCCCTTGCGTCTCCCGGTAATGCCGGGCGCAGTACACGAATCCGTGCGGCGGGCGGCGCCGCGGCTCCCCGCAACACTCGCATCCGTTGCGCGCCATCCGGGGCCAGCGGCACGTCAGCTCACTTACCGGCAACCGTGAGCCCCGTTGGTGCTAAAGGGGGGCGCGCCGCCGTGTAGACGTTGTACCCCGTGGGCGCCGCACCCCCGGTGCCCGGCGTCCACGAGAGCACCACTTGCCCCATCGGTCCCGGCGTGGCGGATACGCAGCTCACCCCGGCAATCGCGCAAGTAATCCCCGCGGCGACGCTGGCCGGCGCCGATTGGCCGGCCGCGTCGAACGCAGTCACTTCGTACGAACAGGTTGAGCCCGCCGCGCAAGTGGTGTCCGTGTACGTCGTGGTCGTGGCGTCCGTGCTGGCAAGCAGCGTGAAGCCGGTTGTGACCTGGGCTGGCGCGCGGCCCGGCCAGAACATCACCAGCGCCAGGCAGACGATCAGCGGCAGTGCCAGGATTACCCGTCTCGTCATCTTCACCCCTCCGTACACTTACGCGCTGCGCAGCTTGCGCGGCGTGGGAACCTGGGCGCGCGGCGCCCGGAAGCGCAGCTCCGTCAGTATCCGGTCGCAGGCGTCTTTTCCGCGTACTGCGCCAAGGTAGTACCTCGGGCTGCACCTAACTCTTTGCACACAACCTTACACCATTCCTCCCAATTGTCATAGCCCGTCCAGACGGCGCCCAGCGCGCTAAAGTCCCATCCCAGCGCGTAGATGTGCGAGGCGCCTACCAGAATTGCCAGGCATTCGCGGCGCAGCGCGGACGCGCCGTCCTCGCGGTCTCCCAGCTCCGCGGCCCAGTCGGCCTTTGGGTATTGCGTCTTGCCCTCGACGGTGCCCCAGCCGCGGTCCCCTAGCTTCATATCGCCGGGATTGTTGCAGCGCGTCGGCAGCGCGTCGGGCACGCCAAAGCCTTCGGCTTTCGCTATGGCATGTGCCAGCGAGTCCGCCTTGGCTTGCAGGTAGCCCAGTTGGTCAGTTAGCATAGCCTTCCTCCACCCAGGCCTCGACGGAGCCGCACTGCGGGCACTCGAATTGCAGGATGACTTGCCCGTTCTGGCAGACATGCCGGTACCAGCAGCGATCCTCCGGTTGTGGGATGTACCCGCAATCCGCGCAGCCGCGCGTTTTCATCGTGGCCATGATTTCGGCGCCGGTGGCTCGCTCGCTCACAGCAAGCCTCGGGAATCGGGGCCAGGCTCAACGCCGACGTGCACCAGCGGCGCGATGATTACCGTGGGCACAGAGCGGCCTAAATGCCTATCTGGCGCAGTGCAGTAAGCGAGTGCTTGAGGCTCGCCCACAAGTACCCTTTTGCAACTAGTGCATATCCAGTGCATGAGGCTGGGAATGACGGAAACGGCCCGTTCCACGTCGCCCCCGCAAGCTGGACACACTACTTTCATTTGCCGGCCGCCTTCGGCGCGACGGGCGGCGGAATCGGCGCTGGCGATGGCATCGGCGGCGGCTGCGCGGGGAGCGTAGTGGATCGCCCCGGCACTACAGTCGGCCAACCTCCGGGCGCTGGCGGCATCGGCGGGACGGGCGCGCGGCGCGGACTGCGCAGCAGCCCCTCACCTGGTTTCAGGCCTAGTAGCGCGGCCCCGCCAATCACCCATACCACCAGTCCAGCTCCCAGGATCGCGCCTGTCACTTGCGGCCACATCCGCCGCGCGGTGATTTCGTAGACGAACCCAGAAACCCCGGCAACCCACACCAGCAGGCGAATCACTTCGGCCTCCCGTTGTCGATGACATCCTGCATCAGCTTTTCGTCCTGCCAGCAGATCATTTCGCCCAGGGCGGCGGCTGCTCCCTTTATCGACACGGGGTGCAGCGGCACGTTGTCCAGCTCCCTCATTGTGGTGCGGTGTCCGCGCTCATCTGTGGTTTGCAGCGTGAGTGTTACCTTGGCCACGCCTTCCACCTACGACGCGCTCGGCGGATTCGGCAGCGCGCTTCCGTCCAGCGCGTTCAGGTAGTCGGCCAGGCCGCCGGCAATCGTGGCCGCGGCGGTGCTGGCCGCCGCGGGATTGGCGATTTTCTTTCCCGTCATCATCACGCTATTCTCAAGCACCTGAAGAATTGCGGGGGCGGCGGCGGCGGCCTTCTGCGCGCCGCTCAGTGTTGGCATACCTGCCACGTTGACGATAGTCTCTACTTGCGTCACCGACTGGGCCATGAGCGCCAGCTCACTCGACACCGTGGCCTCGACGGCCTGCGCCTTGGGCTGCGCGCTGGCCGGCAGCGCCAGGTTCAGGAACGGCGCAACCGCCGGAAACAGCTCCTCCGCGATGGGCACTCCCGCGGCCAGCACCTTGCCCAACTTCTCCAGAAACCCCACGAACTTGTTCATCTACGCAACCTCCTCGGCGTCATATGCGCCCGGCAGAATCGTGATGGCCGGCAGCCCCTTCGCTACCCGCAGCGGATTTGCTCGCTTAACGCACGGCAGGCAGATCGGCTCGCGCGTGCCGTTGACAACGCACGACGGGACGCGCTCTGGGTTGAAAGTGAACACCAGGCGGCAAACGCAGCACTGGCCCATAGCGAGCATGTAACCCATAGGTCCTCCCTAGAAGCACTCCACCTTGTACCAGGTCACCACGCCGGCGGCTGTGGTGTGCTTCTCGAAGATGACGCCGTGGCCGGTCTTGTAGCGCTCGACCGTGATGCCATCCTCGGTGAGCGGCGGCTGTGTTTCGATCAGCCCTAGGCGCGCGGTGGGCTTATCGTGCAGCGTCAGCCGCTCGCCATTCGGATTTACGATTTCAGGCTTCGATGCCACGTTCAAGCCCCACGAAAGTTACCGCCCAGCGGCCTAGTTTGTGCTTGGCGGCCGCGCGATGCTTCGACAGCTCCCGCTTCACGCCCTTCACCGCGTTAATCGCTCGCTCGCTCGACCACTTGCACTCGAAGTTACAGTCACCGATAAGGCATCTACCCGTGGCTGTGGTGCGATTGACGAGCACTTCCGCGTCGTAGGTCATTCACTACCTCGCCGTCACGACCACAAGCAGGCCTCGCCAGTGAAATAGCGCGAGAAGAGTTCTGGCTGTATGTTGGCCGCTTATTCCGGCGAAGGCCCACCAATCCCGAAACGATGGGCGGCGGTCGTAGCCAATCCAGAAGTCGTGCTTCGCTCCATGGTATTGGATCATTGCCCGCTAGCCTCCGGGGGCGGCTGGAATTGCTGCGCCTGGATCATGCGTTGCGCGCTCAGGATCGCATACAGCTCCGCGCGATGAATCCAGATCGGCTCCAGCTCTTCCTGGTGGTCGGTACCCTGGCAGATGCGGCAGCGCAAGCCCTGCTCTACGTGTTGCTCACTCGGTAACGGCTCTAACGGCTGCGCCTGCGCGGGCGATGTGCCAGCCTCGTTCATCCGCCACTGCGCCACCCATTGCTTCGCCAGCTCAATTGTGGTCCCGCCCTGCCGGGCGCGCTCCAAATAGACGCGCCGGTAGGCCTCCGACTTCACTTTATTCAACTCCGCGGCCACGCCCAGCGAGATCAGCCGCAAGTGCACCGCGGCGGCAATGTCGGGATCGCCGCGCACCAGGTCAATTCGCGCGTTGATATAGCCGAGTTTCTTGCCCGAGCGGCGCACCACTTCGTCCTCGGTGAAGTGCCACTGCTCGAACATGCGCAAAAAGAGCTGGCCTTCCTCGGCCGGGGAGACATCCTCGCGGAAGATATTCTCCGCAATCATGATCGAGAGGGCGTCGTCCTCGTCGGGCTGATGCACAATACAGGGCAGCTTGTCAAGCCCCGCTTGCCGGGCCGCCAATAGGCGGCGATGTCCAGCGGCAACTCGGTAAATATCGCCCTCTTGCATCACCAAGAGAGGCTCCAGCACCCCTTGCCGCTTGATGTCGCCGACGAGATCGGCAAATAGCTCGTCGTTCATCTCGACGCGCATGGGATTCTCGGGCTCCACAATCTGCCCGATAGGGATGTAGCGGAACTCACGCACTTGAACCCCCCTGCGCGGCGCGCGACTGGGTTACGGTAGCCGGCACTTCGTCGCGGTCCAGCACGTCTCGCGCGTGTAGGCGCTGGCAGACCACAGTGTCTCCGAACACGAGGAGGGCGAAGTAGTCTCCGCGCTGAAGCTCAAGGATTTGCTGGAGTGGCTTCGGGATCAGGATGCTCATCGACCCACCGTTGCGGTAGGCCCGACCAATCCACTTCACACCAGGTATCTTGCTCGTACTAACCCCCAGGCTACATCACGCGCGCGCGCGATATTACGGGTTGAGCGTCATGTCGCGCGCGTGTTTGCGGACGCCCCACGTGGTTTGCCCTGAGAGCGCCGCATCCAACGCGCCGCAGCCTACCACGGGTTTTGCCGGCGGCTTCTAAGTCTTACTCCTACAGAAAAAGAAAGAACAAAACCGTAGTAGTAAAAGCGGTGGAAAACCGGGTGGGTGATTTACAGCGCGATTAGCAGGTAACTGGCTGATTACTCAGGCACTTGGCATGTATTATGTTACGGTCTGTGAGTACCGTAACTCCCTGATTCCAAAGCCCCGCCTCTCTGTGCATTTCCTGTGAAATAGTTCTTGACAGGCATTGTTACCGGTGGATAATCCGCGCGCTTTACGGGTACCAGTGCCCAGGAAACCCACAGGATTCCACAGGAATCCACAGGGATTTCCACAACTTTTCCTCGGAGGCGCCATGAACGTCACGTCAGCGGCCAATGCGGCTACCAAGTGGGTGCAGCGCGCGTCAGCGGCAGCCCAAACCTACGGCGCGAACGTCGCCAGCTCCACGGTCGATCAAGCCGGCCTGGCCGCCGCGGCTCAGCCGCTTTGGGCGGCCTCGGTGCAGCAGGCCGCCGCGAATAACACCTTCGCCACGCAAGTGCAGAAGGCGGGCACGGGCGCGTGGAAGAACGGCGTCGCTACGAAGGGTGTGGCGCGCTATCCGTCCGGCGTCACCGCGGCACAGGGCAAGTACCAGACGGACGTGCAGCCGTATTTCACGGCCCTGCAAAACCTCACCCTGCCGCCGCGCGGCGTGAAGGGCTCGAACATCGGGCGCGTCACTGCGGTGGACGATGCGCTCATGGCAGTGAAGCAAGCCAACGGCTAAGGGGTAGCGCATGTCTCCGCAGACCTATCCGCCCGAGGAAGATGCCTTCCCCAAGGGGCATCCGGCGCGGCCAGACTACGACCCAGATTCGCCCGAGGCGAAAGCTTGGCACAAGAAGCAGCGGGCGCTTGAGCACACGGAAGGGCTTCCGCCCAACTACACTTTCGACCCAACGCGGCCGCATGGCGGGCTCAACTGGCAGGATGGAGTGGACCCGCTACGCCCCGACTTGGAGCCTTTCACTGGCCTGCCGCGGCGGCCCAAGCCGGCGGTCGAGAATCCGGCCAAGGCCGAGGCTAAGCCTGGAAAGCCCGGCCAACCTTCAGCCAAGCCAGGCACAATTCCCCCAGCGCCGGCGGCGCCCGAATCGTCACCTAGTACGGCGCCGGCGGCTTCACCCGAAACGCCAGCGGAGACACCTTCGCAGTCATCGCCAGCAACGCCCGGTAGCGGCGTTCAAGGGAGCTAAGCATGGGACGAGCACTGGAATGCGTTACCGGGTACGCCACGAACCCTAGCACGACGCTCACGACCGTCACCGCGTCCACGAACCAGAGCTTCACCGTGCGCGGCACTGACACGACCCAGGGCACGTGGCTTCTGGGCGCCTGGGCGTTCAACGCTACCGCGGGCGCGCTGCGCATCACTTCGCCCCGGTTGCACGACCAGGTGCAGTGCTACCGTTGGCAAATCCCGGCCAACTCGGTGCAGCCAAAGTACCCGAGCCCCATCAACATCGCCTGGGGCCAGCGGCTATACGCGCAAGACAACCTGACGGTGCAGCTATCGGGCGGCGGCTCGGAACTCGATTGCGTGGGCACGTTGATCGCTTACCAGAACCTTGCCGGCGTGGCCGGCCGGTTTATCGACGCGAACACGCTCAAGCAGGCGGGGCTCCAGGGCCTCACGCAGGAGGTTACTATCACCGCCGGGACGGCTGGATCGTGGGCTGGCGGCGTCGCCATCAACTCGTCGTTCGATACGTTGATTGCCAACACCGACTACGCGATTGTGGGCGGGATTACCAATACTCGAGGGTGCGCGATTGGTATATCCGGGGTGGATACCGGCAACCTGATCGTGGGCTTCCCTGCCGAAACCACGATTCAGCACGTCACCTGCAACTGGTTCGAGATGCTCTCGAACGCTTTTGGTTTCCCGTGCATCCCGGTCATCAATTCGGCCAACAAGTCCGCGGTGATCGTGCAGTGTCAGACCAACGGCAGCGGCGGAACTTACGTGGTGGATTTGAACCTGGTGCAGCTCGCGCCGAACTCGGTGCCGGCGGCTGTGCCGGCCTCGACGGGCTCGCAACCGCAGTAAGGAAGGAATCTCGTGCGCCCGAGGGGGGCGCGCGGGATGCCGGGTGCTCAACGGCGGGGCTCCGCGGCCCCGCCGTTTGTTTCTGGGGTAGCTACCGCGCGGCGCGAAGATGAATGGCACTCGTAGACATCGCAGCGTTGCAGGTGACGACGCAGGCCGGCGCGCAAGCGGCCGTCACCAACGCGCCGATCGTGGCGCTGGCGTCGAACCCCGTCAACATCACCGGGACGACTTCCGGCATTCCCACAATCCCCGGCGACCAAATCTACCTCACCACGTTCTCCAATCAGCCCAACGGCTCGCTGGTGGTGGTGGGCCGAGCGACCAACGCGAGTGGGCAAGCGTTCACGTTCACGCAAACCTTTCCGATGCCGGGCTCCTACACGCCTTACGGGTTTTATGTGCCCATGCCCGGCGGCACCTTGCAGAGCTTGGCCGCGTTCTTTTCCATCGGGCTGCCGGCGCTGAGCTGGTGCTACGCGACGGCGGGGATCGTCAACCCGGCGACGGGCCTGAGCACGCCGTACTTCAACCTCTTCGGGGATTACGTTTCGCAGGCCGCGGGAGCGAGCTGGCCGGGCCGCGGCGTCATTCCGCCCGAGCAGGTCGATGCACTGTCCTACACGCTCCGCACCAACGACTTCGGAGCGGGCAACGGCTGGGGCGTGGTTTGTCCCGACCTGGTGCAGTGGGACGTGCATTGGCTGGCGGTCAATCTCGTCACCAGCTCGGCCGCCGGGAATCGCTACCTAAGCGCCGGCGCGGGCCTTTGGGCGCAGGCCGGGCAAATCGTCTCCTGGCAGGACACCATCTCCACGCCGATTCCGGCGAGCACCACGGTTACCGGCGTGTGGGACGGCTACGGGAACGACTACCAGAACGGCGGCGCGCTGGTGCGCGGGCTGTGGCCGCGGCGCATGATCCTGCACGGAAACGACGCGCTGGGCAACGTGGTGCTGCCATTCGACTCGGGGGATATTTACGAATGGGCCACGGTGCAGATTACCGAGCGGTACACCCCGAACGCGGACGCCAACCCGGAATGAGGCGCGCCAATGCCTGACACGACCAGCGGCTATCAGGATTGGGTGGGTTACGCCGACCAGGCGCAGTACGTCGGCGTGGATGACGCGGTTGCCCTATCCGCCATCTCGAATGCGGCCGACGCAGTGGTTACTTTTGCCGGGCGGCTGCTGCGCAGAGATGGCGTGATCGTGCCGTGGGAGTATGCCCTCCAGCTCGGGGCAGCGTACACGCTCGTCACCGCCTACATGCAGTTGGCGCAAGGGTTCATCGTGGGCCTTGAGGCGGCCTCTTCAACGGGAGAGGCGAACGATAACTGGACCTACGTGAAGGCCGACCTCACCCGCGGGATCGCTGGCCTGAATCCCACCTTCCAGCCCATCACCTGTGGTTACGTGGATGTCAACTTCAACTTCGGGTACCCGCGGGACAGGAGCCAGCGACCCACCGATGGCGCGGGGCTCGTCTATTCGCCCACGATTTCCGCTCCCAACGCGGGCAGCGACGTGGCGTACAGCACCCCGAACAACGCCCGGCAATTAGTGACCTCGATTTATCTCGTTCTGACCACCAGCTCGCACGCGGCCACGCGCACCATCACCATCACGATCAACGTGGGCGGCTCGGTGGTTTACAAGCTGAATGCGCCGGCCACGGTCACCGCCAGCGAAACGGCTCGAATCACTTTGGGGCAAGGGCTTACCTACGGCGGCTCCGTGGCTGCCGGCATGTACATGCCGTTGCCGGAAGGCTTGATTCTGCCGGCGGACAGCGGGTTCACCACTTCCACGGCGAATATCGACACGGCCGACCAATGGGGGCCGTGCGTGATCGGCGTGACGGAATGGGCTTCGATGGAGTGAGAGGGAGCGCATGGCTGAGAGCAACGGCAACGGCGAGCAGAAAACGCACGCCACAATAACGCTCACGCTGGACCTAGCGCAATCGCAGCTTGCCGTGCAGCTCCACACGCCGAACCTGGATTGCGCGCTGGACATGCTCCACCGGGCGCTTCGCAACGTGGACAATCAGTGGCGCGTGCAGAAGGCTAAGGAATTCGCGGAGGCGCAGCTCGCGGCGGCGCAGGATGCCGCGGTGCGCGCCGCGCTCACCAAAGGCGGGAGGGCTTAACGATGGATCGCACACCGCAAGGGATGCAGGCGCTTGACCGGCTGATGCTGAAGCACGCGCGGCACCTGCCCGAGCTGATGGGCATGGCCGGCGGGCGCATGCTCGGCTATTGGTCAACCACGGTGGTAGCGTCGCCGGCGCTTGCCGCGGCCACAGTGATTTGCACCACGCCGGTGTACACCCCGCCCGTTGACTATGACAACGTGATCCTCGTCGGCTGGGCGGCGTTCACCGTCGGCACTAGCGGCGTGAGCGGCACTCTGAAAATCGTGGAGGGCACCACGACGAGCGGCACTCTCGTGGCTTCCTCGGGCGCTTGCACTGTGAGCGCCGGGGACCTCTACGCGCTCACCTGCGTGGGCGTGGACACGCTGAACACGGTGAATAACTTCCAGCACTCGCTCACGCTCACCATCGGGAGCGGTGCGGCGGCCAGCACCGTCTCGGCCGTGGCGCTCTTTGCGCTGTGCCTCTAGGGAGGGGCCATGAACTCAACGCTCGGCAAAGTGCTCGGCTGGATTTCGTTCCTGTCCGTTTCCGCCGGCACCATTCTCAACCAAACCGGGACACACGGCTTCGGGAGCATCCTGCAGGCGGTAGGCTCCCTGCTGGCCGCGGCCGGGATTCACGCGGCTTCCAGCACGAATGGAACGAACTAAGCCGCGTGGCCTCTCCGTGCTCTGGGCGTGTGCTGTGCGGCGCCTTTTCGCGTGAGGCGCACCCTTGTCACCCCGGCGCCGGCCAGGCAAATCCAGGCCCATGCAAGACAAAAGCGATTCCGTGATCCTGGCGGAGATGAACGTGAACCTCGCGCTCTTGCGGGAAGAGTTACTCGGCGCGGCGGGGCGTACCGGCCGGATGCAGCGCATGGAGGACACCCTTACGGCCCACGGCAAGCGGGACGAAGAACTCTTTTCCAAGCTGGATCAGCAAATCGCGTACTGGCGCGGCGCTATCGGCGTGGTTGCGTTTTGCATCCTGGTGTTTGGGAGCGTCCTGGTGACGCACATCCTGCGAGGCGGGAAATGATTTCTGGGCGAATTATACCTAACGCCGGCGCACGCCGGCGCGGCGATCCGCGCGCCGCCGCGGGCCGCGCCGCGGCTGGCGGTTGAGTCGTGGAGTGGCTCGAGTGGCTGTTAGACCTGTTCCGCGGGCTCGGGCGAGCGGCGTACAACGAGCTTGACGAGGACGAGGACGAGGACGACGAGGACGACGAAGACGACGAAGAGACGCACTTTTGAGCGCACTCTACCCGCAACTGCTCCCTGAGGACGCGATCCAGCCTATCGCGCTGGATCAGCCCCCGACTTACACCGACCTGGTGAACGAGTATTTCCCGCCCGGGGAGAACGAGTGGCTCACGGCGCTCGACGCGCTCATTGCCCAACTGGACGCCGCGGAAGTAGCCTTCCTGCTCGATTTGCCGAATCTGGACATCGACCTGGGCACGCTCACCGGCATCATCCCCGACCCGGCAAACCCGTTCGACACCAGCGGCGCCGATACCCTTGAGGAAAATTACCCTCTCGCCTACGCGGACCTGGTGGGAGTGGCCTGCAATTACGACCAAGTGTTGATCGGAGCGGGTATGCAGCCCACCGGGCTCTGCCCCTCGACAACGGCTACCCCACCGGGCGGTGGTAGTTCCCCCACGCCGCCCGGCGGTGGTGGCAGCCCCGGCGCTGGGCCTTACCCCGCCAACCCGAACCCGCCGCCGAACGGCGCGGCTGGCTGCACGGACCTGGGCGGCCCCATCAACCTCTCACTGAACATTCCCGACCTCACGCTGGGCGGTGAACCCTACACGTTCGTGCTGAATAGCTCGCAGTGGGGCGGCGTGGGAGCGGCGCTTTATGCCAACGGCAACGTGGGCTCCGGGCCGTCTGACATGGTGTTCATCACGCCAGGGCTCACCGACCCGGCCAGCGGCGGTTACTTCGTCTCGTACTTCGTCACCGTCTACCCGGCGCGCGCCGGCTCATTCAACGCTGGGCTTTGGTGGTACACCGCGCAGAATGCCTCGACGTTCTGGAATCTGTGTCTCAGCTTCAATGTGGACGAAACCGGCGGGTACGGCGGGATCCCGGACGCCACGCCGCAGACGATTCAGGAGCTTCAGGCGACGGTGCCGGGCGCGTACTTCGGCGTGGCGCCCGTGCAGCTCGCGGCGGCCAACCTGGGAGACCCGCCAGTGGTGGGCATCGCGCTCAATTCGCAGTGGGGCTATCCGACCTCGGGCGTCTACGGCCCTGGGAAGATTGTGGGCGGGCCGGCAGACATGCTCACGCTCTACAATTACGGCCCGGACCCGGCCAGCCCCGGCGCGACGGTCTCGATCGGCTACATCATGACGCCCATTCGGGCCGGGTCTTGGGTTTGGATGGTGGAGTACTTCGAGGACGCGGCGCAAACCATCCCGGTCTATCTGTTCTTCCAGGCAACCGTGACGGCGCCGGCGTCAAGCTGAGGGCAGCATGTCCAGTTGGGATTTCGGCGGCTTCGATTTCGGGGACCTCTGGTCCGTTATCTCCGGGCTGCTCAGCTCCATCATCGCGGCCCTGGAGCAGCTCTGGAACGACCTGGTTCTTATCGCCCAGACGCTCGCAAGCTGGATCGTGTCCGTGGCGAAGTCCCTGGTGCAGCTCCTGGGCTCGCTGGTGGGCCTGCTGAAGCACCTGCTCGGCTGGCTTTACACCACGATCATCAAGCCTATCATTGACGAGCTGGAAAAGATCGAGGGATTCCTAAAGAAGATTCTCACGCCCGTCCTGAACATCCTGCTGCGCATCCGCAAGTGGTTCAATCAGTACATCGCGCCGTGGATCAAGCTGGCCACGGAGATCATTTCGCGGATCCGCCAATTCCTCGCGCTGCTCAAGCTCTTTCACGTCGCATGGGCGCAGAAGCTAGACCAGGATTTCCAGACCATTCAGAACTACATTAACGAGTTTCTCCTGCTGCCCCTGCAAACCCTGAACTCCCTGATTTCCTGGGTGCAGCTCATGTCCGACCCGACGCAGATTCTCCGCAAGGCGTTCTGGCAGAACACGGCCTTCAGTGGGATGAGCGAGATTTACGGGGCGGCCAACATAAGCAAGATGCAGCCGCTCAGCCCGTCACAGCAAACGTTCTCCAGCGCGAACCAGGGCACGATGAACGTGACTACACCGCCGATAGCGCCGGCAGCCGGTGCGCCGGCAGCGATTCCGCCGCCAGCCACAGCGGCCAATCCCGTGCAGATTTCGCAGTCGCCTAATTACCCGGTGACACTCTCGCCAGATATGGCCGGCATCGCGGCAGGGCTCATGTCCTACGAAGTCTTGTACAATCCGGCATGGCCGGGGTACACGGGGCCTCAGAACGATCCAGGTGTGACTTCGTGAGGGGCGGCTACCGGCCAAACGCGGAGTTGGAAACCCCGCCGCCGTACGCGGCCTCTTCCTCGCGGCGCTCGCGGCGCTTGCCTGCTATCGCGGCAGCGATGAGCAGCAACGCACCGATCAGAGCACAGGGGAAAGAGAGTAAGCCAATGAGCGGGATCCAGAAAGTCAGTGCGGCAAACACAAGTAGTAGCCAGCCGATGAACTTCATGGGGAAAGCCTTTCCGCGGGGACGGATGGGAATCTAGCATGGGAAGCTCGCCAACACAAGCCCCAGGTGGAGGGGCAGACACTTGCCCCGATGGCTACTATCTCGACACCACTCTGGGGCTTTGCCTTCCTCTCCAAAATCAAATCTCCGTGACGTCGTACGGGACGGCCCTGGACCCCACAACCGGCAACCCGGTAAGCAACACTTGGATTCTGCCGAATGTTAGCGCATCGCAAGTGAACGAGCAGGTAGCGGGCCAACAGCAAGCTATCGGGTTTGCAGACGCGGGGATTATTGAGCGGTTCGTCTCAGCACTCTTCCACGCCATCCTGATTCTGCTGGGGCCGTTTCTCACGCTCTGGTTTTCGCTGCACGATTCGTTCTGTGCGGTGATCGCCAACTTCATGACGGCGGCCCAGGGCGAGGGCACGCCAGGCTTCTACCAGCTCAGTGCGGCGCTGGTGTCCGACCTCTTCGGAGTGGAGATCGACCCAACCCAGCTCATGACGCAGTACACCAGCTTCGGCCGCCTTGCCAGCATAACGGCGCTCGGCACGAATATGGTAAACCTGCTCGCGTCTGAGTTTGTGGGAACCTACCAATCCTCGGGCGCCACAGGCTACAGCGTGGTGCCGGGCACGGGCATCGGCAACCTGCCGGTCGCGCAGCTCACCCCAGCGGGCGGCGTGCAGGCTGCGGCCGCCTTCCTGGGCTTCGGTGCGGAGTTCGCGGTGCGCGAGGCGAACGCGGAGATGGTGACAGGCCTAATCCCGTACGGCCTCGGGGAGGGAGTGCGCAGCGCGGCGGTGCAGGTAGCGAAGTCCCTGAACTTGGGGCGCATGGGGCGCATCGCGCTCATGCCGCTATTTAAGCTGCTAGTGGCAACTCCTTTGCAATGGGCGTTGAATCAGCAATACACACCCACGCTCCTCAACCCGGAGCAGGCGTTCCAGCAGTTCTTCATAGGCCAGTTCCAGGCTACGGACCTCGCCAACGAGCTGGCGTGGCACGGGTACAGCTCCCAGCGGCAAGCCGCGCTGGAGTACCTCTACACCAAGCACCTCAACCCGAAGGAAGTGCTGGACCTGATTGCGTTCCAGCAGCTCAGCTATACCGATTGGTCGAACCGGGTAGGGCAAATGCGGTATCAGACCGCGGAGGCGGCCGCGCTGCTCAACACGATGGAGCAAGCCCCGGCTAGAGAAGTGTGCCTGGCTATTGCCAAAAAGTACGTGACGGACTACGTGGAGGGCACCGCGCAGCTCGGGGATGTCACCGCGTTGCTATCGTCACTCCCCTACATCACGCCCGGCGAAGTGAATTGGCTAAATGGGGTGATTTCGGCGGCGGCCGCGCTCAACGCCAAAGGCCCCAAGGTCCACCAGAAGAAGCTAACTGCGGAGAAGCTGAAAAAGGCGTACTACGACGGCATAATTGACCTCGGGACGCTTGAGGCAGCCATAAACTCGGAGTACCCGAGCCCGTCCGATCAGCAGGTAGTGCTGTTCGAGGACCTCTTCGGACAGACAGCGGCAGAGACGGCAGAGGCCGCCCTCAAGGCCCGCGCCGCGAAGTACGGCATACCCCTATCCAGCCCTCCAACCATCTAGCCCAGCTCCGGATCCACAGAAAATAGCCTTTTTGGTCCGCGCGGGCTTCCTTTGCCACCAGGGAAAGCGTCCAGGGGCGCCGGGACCTACGCATTGCAGTGCGGTAGGGGTAGACGCCCAGGTCGGCTCTTAAGGTCGCCCTTGGCGCTCGCTGAGCGGTATGAGGGGGGTTCGCCCGCGCGAAGGAGAGCCCCCAGAATCCCATTGCGCCGCGCGATAGCGCGGCCGCTGCGTG
>Ga0187783_10001943_pt1 | contig 15337 bp, 13 predicted proteins | sample 1015_SJ02_MP02_2_FD_132471 | JGI IMG/M metagenome (GOLD analysis project Ga0187783, IMG submission 132471) | Tropical peat soil microbial communities from peatlands in Department of Meta, Colombia - 1015_SJ02_MP02_20_MG | ecosystem: Environmental > Terrestrial > Soil > Wetlands > Peat | place... | reverse complement strand
GCGAATTTCGTCCAGGTCGAGATGTTTTGCAGCAAAGCTCCCCAACGCAACCCCACGACGTTCACGTAGGTAAGCACGGCGATGAGAACCAGGCCAACCAGGCGGGCACGGGTCAAGGTGAGCCCCAGAGCGGAGAGCACAAGGTGTTGTTGGGAGATCACGGGCACGATCTCGCCCATATAGGTGGCCGAGGCTACCGCCAAAGCGGCGATCGTTCCTCCGTTGGCGACGCTGAACAGCATCCAACCGTAGAGAAAAGCCACCAGATCGCCGTAGGCCTCCCTCAGGTAGACATATTGCCCTCCGGAATCGGGGAACATCGATCCTAGCTCAGCGAAGGCAACGCAGCCGAATAAGGACACAATCCCGCCTAACACCCAGACCAACAAAAACAAGATGGGCTGGGGCAGGGGGCCGGCAATATCCTTGGCGGTAAGAAAAATGGAAGAGCCGATGATGCCGCTCACGAGCAGCAGCACGGAGTCCAGAAGGGACAGTCCGCGCAGCAGCGTAGGTTGAGAGTCAGAGTGTGATTTTTCGAGGAGAGGAGACATGATGGTTCGACGGCTTATCCGATTCCGAGCTCATCCGGGGATTCCAGTGGCGTGCCACAGCGACGGCAGATCACCGCAGAACAGTCGCCACAGGTTAGCGGGTCGGCGACCTCCGCCGCGCACTGGGGGCAATAGAGCAGTTCCGGGGCGGGTGGGGGTTGCGGGTTCGAAGCCATCAGCAAGGCACTGTAGCACAGAAAGCGGCCGCCAGGCTCGCCGGGAGGCGGGGGCGGACGAGAGGACAGAAACTGAAGTCCTGGAACGTGGCAGTTTCCCAGTATGCTTTATCATCACCAGCAGAACTTTGTCCTACGTCTGAGTTCGGCTGCGGAAGACTTCCGAAGGAGTTCTTCGGGGAGGGAGATCATGCGCCGTCTATTGATTCTGTTGCTGTGCGCGACCCCATGCTGGGCCCGAGCGGAGCGCCTGTTTACCTTCGAAGATATGATGTCGCTCAAGCGGGTGGGTGAACCGGTGGTTTCCCCAGACGGGAAATGGGTGCTCTTCAGCGCGGTGGACGTGGACCTAGCCGCAAACAAGAAAACACCGCATATCTGGGTCGCGCCTACCTCTGGCGGCAAGGAGCGCGAAATCATTCTTGACCAGGACGCAGACCGTCCGCGCTGGGCGCCGGATGGGAGGCGGTTTGCGTTTCTCTCGAACAAGGAGAGTGGATCGCAGATCTGGATTGCAGATTTTGATGGCGGCGTCGGGAGTGTCACTGGCGTGCACCGGCTCACCTCGATCGCCAGTGAAGCTCAAGGGGAGTTGTGGTCGCCAGATGGGAAAAACATACTGTTCGTTTCGAACGTGTACCCGGAGTGTGTCGAGGAAGACTGCAATGCGAGGAAGATCGAGGAATCATCCCACTCGATGGTGAAGGCGATGGTCTTCGATCGTCTGCTGTATCGTCATTGGAACAGTTACCAGGAGGGCAAGCGCAGTCATTTACTGGTCGTTTCCGCCGAGGGTGGTCCCAGCCGCGACCTTACTCCCGGAGATTATGACGCTCCCGTGTTCAGTCTCGGCGGGCAAGATAACTACGCATTTTCGCCCGATGGGCAAGAGATCTGTTATACGTCGAATCACGACAAAGTGGAGGCGATCTCGACGAACAACGACTTGTGGATCGTCTCGGTGAACGGCGGAGAAGCCAAGAACATCACCGTCGAGAACAAAGCCAGCGATTCGACGCCGCTCTATTCCCCGGACGGCAACTATATTGCCTATCGCGCCCAGGCACGCCCGGGATATGAGAGCGACCGTTTTCGATTGCGCCTGTACGACCGCAAGGCGGGGGGAAAAAAGGATCTGACCGACGGATTTGAGCAGTGGGCGGGTTCCTTTATCTGGGCGCCCGATTCGAAAACCATCTACTTCAGCTCTGAGCACAAGCGTCACGCCTTGATCTACGCTGTCGACATTACAACCGCCGCAAGACGAACCTTGGTCGGCGGCTACAACGACGATGTGACGATCACACCCGACGGGAAGACGCTCGTCTTCAGCCGCGTATCGATGAAGGCTCCGAACGAGATTTACGCGGCCAAGGCTGCTGGAGAAGGATGCCCCGCACGAACGGGGGACGTGGATCCCGGGAAAGCGTCGTGTTCGTTGAACAAGGACTGGCCGCTGACTCAGATCAACCAGGAACGATTGTCCCAGATCATCCTCTCAGACGCGGAGCCATTTTGGTTCAAAGGTGCACTCGGGGATGAGGTTGAGGGATCTCTGGTCAAGCCGCCGAACTTCGATGGGTCGAAGAAGTATCCCGTGAAGTTTCTCATTCATGGCGGGCCGCAGGGAGCGTGGGGAGATGACTGGAGCTATCGCTGGAATCCCGAGTTGTTCGCCGCCAACGGTTACGTGGTAGTGATGATCAACTTTCACGGATCCACCGGCTACGGGCAGAAGTTCATCGATGCCATCCAAAGCGACTGGGGCGGCGCTCCCTATGAGGACCTGATGGCCGGTCTCGATTATGCCGAACAGCACTATCCCTACATCGACAAGGATCGTGAATGTGCGCTGGGGGCAAGCTATGGCGGGTATATGGCGAATTGGATTCTCGGCCATAGCGATCGCTTCCAATGCATCGTGTCCCATGATGGGATGTTCAATTCGACCTCCGCATGGGGGACGACCGAGGAGCTCTGGTTCAACGAGTGGGAATTTCGCGGCACGCCCTATAACAACCGACCGCTCTACGATCAGTGGTCGCCGCATTTGAGCGCCACGAAATTCAAGACGCCCACGCTCGTGATCCACGGGCAGCTCGACTACCGGTTGGACGTCTCGGAAGGCTTTCAGCTCTTTACCACGCTCCAGCGGTTAGGCGTGCCGTCGAAAATGCTCTATTTTCCCGACGAGGGTCACTGGGTGCTGAAGCCGCAGAACTCGCGGCTCTGGTATAAAACGGTGAATGACTGGGTCGATCAATGGGTCCGTCGCTAGGATGGCGACTCACGGTGGGCAGGTTCGGGTGGAAAGCGCCCTTTCATCCTGGCCCAGGCGCGAAGCCAGCCCGGGAACCAGGGAATTCCGCCGCCCTCAGCCTAGGTTTTCAAGCGCCAGGGCCATCCCCATTCCACCGCTCACGCAGAGGGCGGCAACCCCGCGTTTAGCCTTGCGCTTCAACATCTCGTGCAGGAGCGTGACCGTAATTCGGGTTCCGCTGCAGCCGATGGGATGACCCAGGGCGATCGCACCGCCATTCACGTTCAGCCGGTCGCGAGCAAACTGTAACTCCCGGTCACAGGCCAAAACCTGTGCGGCAAAGGCCTCGTTCAACTCGAACAGATCAAAATCGGAAAGGGGAAGCTGATGGCTGTCTGCGAGTTTTCGCAGCGCCGGAACCGGACCGATTCCCATAACTCGCGGATCGACACCTGCGGAGGTTACGGCCAAAATCCGGGCGAGCGGCTTCAGCTTGTGGCTCTCAACAAGATTCTGGCTCGCCAGGACAACCGCGGCTGCGCCATCGGTGATTCCTGACGAGTTGCCCGCCGTGATCGTACCCGATTGGGAAAATACGGGCGGCAACCTGGCCATTTTCTCAAGCGTAGCTCCGAGAAAGGGATGTTCGTCTCGGGCGAATGTCTGCGGACCTTTCTTGGTATCGAGAGTGATGGGCACCAACTCTCCCTCAAACCGTCCGCTGGCGATCGCCTGCGCTGCCCGCGTCTGCGAGCAGAGAGCAAAGGCATCCTGTTCCTCCCGCGTGATCTTGTATTGCTCCGCCAGCACCTCGGCCGTCTCCCCCATGACCATTTTGGCCAGGGGACAGAAAAAGCCATCGCGGTACATGCCATCGATCAATTCCTGGTCTCCTAAGCGATAGCCCCAGCGGGCTCCATCCAGGTAGTAGGGCAAGCGCGACATGGATTCGGTACCGCCCGCCAGTACGCACCCCAAGTTTCCCGTGGCAACCCCCTGGAATCCGAGTGCGATCGACTTCATGCCAGAGGCGCAAGCTTGGTTTACCGTATACGCGGGGACCTCCACCGGGATGCCGCTGCGGACTGAAATCTGCCGGGCCGGATTGGGGCCTCCGCCAGCCTGACGGGCATTGCCAAAGATCGTCTCTTCCACCTGATCCGCGCGGACCCCGGCCCGTTCGAGTGCCGCCTTAGCCACGGCGACACCCAGGTCGGCAGCGGTAAGCGAGGCGAGTGCGCCGCCAAACTTCCCGATGGGCGTGCGCACCGCCGACACGATGTAGACGCTAGGCAAAAAATCCCTCGCAAGATTCAAGTCTAGCATTCGGATAGTTCGGACGGGCGGTCGAAGCAAGGCTTAGCGAAGCAACCGAAGCAAAAATTCTGGTCCCCTTACCCATGCTTCCACCGTCCCGGGGGGAGCGGCTGCGTGGTCTTGCCCCGAGCCCAGGCGGTACACTGGAGCTTCATGCATTACCTCTATGGGATTCATTCCGTGGCCGAGGCCTTGAATGCGCGCGGGAGAGCGTTTGCCTGGGTGGGGGTGGCGCGGGAACGCCATGATCTCCGTCTGCAGCGGGTCATCGAACAATGCCGCCGCCAAGGAGTTCTAGTACGATTCCTGGAGCGGGCAGAACTGGACCGGATGGCAGGGAACCATGCTCATCAAGGCGTGGTGGCAATCACATCCGCCAAGCAGTACAACGACTTGGACGATGTGATCGCAGCCCAACGCGGATCGTATTCCCTGATTGTGGTTCTGGACGGAGTGGAAGATCCGCACAATCTTGGAGCCATCCTGCGTACAGCGGATGCCGTCGGGGCCAACGGGGTGATCATTCCCGCCAGGCGAGCGGTGGGGGTGACGGCGGCGGTCACCAAAGTTTCCGCAGGCGCAGGCGAACACCTGCCGGTGGCAAAAGTCACCAATATTGCGCGCACCTTAGAGGAGCTGAAAGCGAAGAATCTATGGATCGTGGGTCTCGACGAGCGCGGCCCCCAATCCTACGACTCGCTCGATTACAACATGGATTGTGCCGTGGTTTTTGGGGCTGAAGGCAAGGGCCTGCATGATTTGGTGGCGAAAAAATGCGATTTCCTCGCCTCCATTCCGATGCTGGGGAAGGTGCCTTCGCTGAATGTTTCCGTGGCTGCCGGAGTTCTTCTCTACGAGATTGTCCGGCAAAGAAGAAAGCAACTGCGATGAGAGTCCTTTGCGTTTTCGCTATACTCTGTGCTCTCTCCAACCTAGCAGCGGCCCTGGAGCGCGAGGCTTTCACATTTACCCGCTACGAGCTCGAGGTGCGGGTCGAGCCGGAGCAGCAACGGCTTGGGGTGCGGGGTAAGATCGCCCTTCGCAACGACTCTTCCATTCCCCAGAAAGATCTTGCTTTGCAGATTTCCTCCAGCCTGGATTGGCGCTCGATCAAACTGGGCGGGAAGACGGTCCCGTTCGTGACCGAAGAATACGATTCTGACCTCGATCATACCGGCGCATTTTCCGAGGCCATTGTCAGTGTGCCGGAGGTTCCGGCGAAGGGAGTGATCGAGTTGGAGGTTGGCTACGAAGGGGTCATTGCACTCGAGGCAGCGCGTCTAACCCGCATGGGCGTGCCCGCGGAAAAAGCCAAGCACACGGACTGGGACCGGATCAGCAAATCGTTCACTGCGGTGCGGGGGATTGGTTACGTTACTTGGTATCCCATCGCGACCGAGGACGCCAGCCTTTCCGAGGGTAATAGCGTGGCGGAGACCATCGCTCGGTGGCAGGCGAAGGAAGCAGACACCGAGATGCAGGTACGCTTCGAATCCACCTCGGCTGCTGAAATCTTATTCAGCGGCTCCGGTTCGCCTACCGAGCACGCTGGTTCGCGTGCGAGCAAGGGCGCGCGCTTCAGCATGCTAGGGTCGGGAGTCAGTGTGCCAACCTTTGTCATCGCCGATTATCAGAGGCTCACACCCAAGGACTTGGTCACGGTTTACTACCTGCCCGCCCAGCAACCCGCGGCCGAGGCCTATGGCGAGGTCGCCGCGCAGCTCGACCCCTTGGTTCCCGGGGAAAGCGGCGTGGGAAGTTTGGAGATTCTGGGCTTGCCGGATGCGGACGCGCAGCCCTTCGTGACCGAAGGCATGTTGCTCAGCCCGCTCGAGTCGCCCATCACGAACGAAGCGGAGCTCAGCATCGTCTACGGCAAAGCTCGGCAGTGCCTGCGTTCCCCAAGACCCTGGATTCAGGAGGGCCTGGCACACTTCGCGCAAGCAGAATTTGTCGAGAAGCAAAAAGGGCACCAGGCCGCGCTCGATTACCTCAAGGCGCACGCCGCGGGCCTGATCGAAGCCGAGCGGCAAGCATCCGCAAAGCCCGGGCGCCAGGACTCGACCGGTTCTCTGATTACGGCAGCGAACGATTTGTACCTGCAAACCAAGGCGATGTACGTCTGGTGGATGCTGAAGGATATGTTGGGAGGTCTGCCGAACGAGGCTTTGCTCAGCTACCATGCAGCCGACGACCGGGAGATAACCTACCTCGAACGCCTGATCGAGAAAACCGGTCAGCGAGATCTGCAATGGTTTTTTGATGACTGGGTATATCACGACCATGGCTTGCCGGATTTTCGCATCGATTCGGTCTTTTCGAATCCCCTCTCAAGCGGCGGCTTTCTTGCAACCATCACCGTCGAGAACTTGGGCAGTGCGGGTGCGGAGGTGCCGCTTACGCTCGAGATGGAGGGCACAGCCATCAGGAAGCGGCTTGAAGTGCGCGCGAAATCGAAAGCCTCGATTCGGGTGGAACTGCCGTCGAATCTTCAGCAAGTGACGGTGAATGATGGTAGCGTTCCGGAGAGCAACTCGAGCGAGCACAGCTACAAGACCAAGGGATGAATTCCCTGAGGGATGGCGCGCTCGATCAGGGGCTTCAAACCAAGCCGATGCGATAATTGTGCTTGGCCCATACCTGGGTCCTTTGCTGATAGGAGGAGTGGCGGGAGAGGGGGCGTTTTGGCCTACATCCAATTTCTCGGCGCGGCCGGCACGGTGACTGGCTCCAAGCACTTGGTCAACACCGGCAGGAACTCGAGCGGAAACCGCGGTTTTCAAATCCTGATCGATTGCGGTATGTTCCAGGGGCCGAAGGAATGGCGCGAACGCAACTGGCAGGATCCTCCCGTGCCGGCGAGTGAAATCGGCGCGGTTGTCCTCACCCACGCCCATCTCGACCATAGTGGCTGGATCCCGCGCCTGGTCAAGGGAGGGTTTCGCGGGCCCATCTATGCCACCGCGGCGACGGCTGATTTGTGCGGCATTCTGTTGCCGGACTCGGGACATCTGCAGGAAGAAGATGCCGCCTTCTACAACAAACATCACAAGTCCAAGCACAGTCCCGCACTGCCCCTCTACACCTTGGCAGAAGCGCAAGCCTGTCTGCAGTATTTCCAGCCGGTTGCGATGGAGGCCAGTGAACGGCTATCGCCTGAGTTGAGCTTTCGCTTGGTGCGGGCTGCCCACATCCTGGGATCGGCGATGGTGGAGCTCACGCTCGAGATCGGGGGAGAGAAGCGCCGCCTGTTGTTTAGCGGAGACATCGGCCGGGTACGCAATCGAGACGTCGCTCCCGGCAAGGTCGTGCATGCCGGGCCGATCGAAGGCGAGTGGGCGGAGGTTCTGGTCATGGAATCCACCTACGGCGATCGTCAGCATCCGACCGATGACCCGCGGCCGCAACTGGCAGCTGTAATCAAGCAGACCATCGAGCGCGGCGGCAGCGTGGTCGTGCCCGCGTTTGCCGTGGAGCGTACGCAGAAGTTTCTTTTCATGCTCAAAGACTTGATGGAGTCTGGCCAGATCGGACCGATCCCGGTCTATTGCGACAGTCCCATGGCGATTCAAGCCGTGGAAATCTTTATGCGGCACTCCGAGGAGTACAGTGAGGAAGCGCGACGGCTCGTCCGCCAGTATGGATCCCCGCTCGCCTGGCCGGGTTTCCAGTTTACTTTGACGCTCGAGCAATCCAAGCAGATTAACCAATCGAAATATCCCTCGATCATTGTCTCGTCGAGCGGTATGGCCACCGGCGGCCGCATCCTGCATCATTTGGCACAAAGGCTTCCGGACCCGAAGAACACGGTCATCTTCATTGGTTTTCAGGCGCAGGGAACACGCGGGTTTACGATTAAGAGTGGTGCGCCGGAGGTGAAGATTTTCGGAGAGATTGTACCCATCCGGGCGCAGGTGGTCTCCTTTGAGCAATTCAGCGACCACGCCGACACACCGGAACTCCTGGAATGGCTGCGCACGTTCAAAAGCGCACCCAGCCGAACCTATCTGGTGCACGGAGATCCCGCGGCTGCATCCCAATTGCGCGCTGTCATGAGCAAGGAGCTGGGATGGAACGTTCAGGTGGCGCGCTGGTTGGAGAAAGTCGACCTATAGACTTCGAGGCAGGGAAAGCAAGGGGCACAGGAGGGTCAGGATTTCGGGCACCATTCTCCGGCCTCGGCTTTCGCATAGCGTTCCATGCGAGGTGAGGGATGAGCGAAGCGGAGTTGAGGGAACATATTGCTGCAGCCGACAAGAGCCCCAAGCGGATTGCGGCGGCGGTTTCCGGCCTTCCCGATGCGATCCTGCGCTTCAAGCCGGCGCCGGACAAGTGGTCGATTCTCGAAGTTCTCGGCCATTTGGCGGATGTTGAGATCGTTTATGCCCATCGCTTCCGGCAGATGCTGGCCGACAAGAAGCCGGTGATCGCCCCGATGGATCAGGTGGCTTGGGCAACAAGGCTCGGCTACAGCGAAGAATCCCCGGCTGAGCTGGTCGCTGCGTATGGTCTCAATCGACACCGCACCTTGCAACTCTTGCGCCGTCTGAAGCCTGGAGATCTCGAGAAATCGGCCTATCACCCCGAATTGGAGCGCGATGTAACCGTGGCGGAATACGTGGCCAAGATCGCCTCTCACGGTGCAAACCACCTGGCGCAAATCGAACGTTTGAAGAAAGAAGCTCCCGGGAAACAGTAAACCTTGCCATAGGGATTCGCCCAGCCCGGAGCCCGACAATCGCGAACTGGGCTCCGGCCAGTAAGGCGGGGTCTTGATCGCGGGCCTTCGGAAAGCCTGTTTTTCGGGCTTGGAACAGGCACCTTCTGAGCGCGATGGGTGTACAATCGTTCGTTTTTGAAGTCAACGGTGCGATTCGGTTCAGCATCGAAGGCATGGGGGTCTCCGCACACCAGGCTAGCTTTCGTCAAAACGGGGGCGAAATCTACTCCCCAGGAATCAAGCGAGGATGCCGTGAAACGACGACAATTGTGGTATCAACTTGCGATGGTTCAGCTTACGATTCTGTACGCTCTAGGCCAGGAAGCTTCACCGGGTGGCGTCCCGGTTCACATGGTGGTTTCGGTCGAAGCTCGCCACGGCACGACTCCCCCGGAGATTACTCGCGAAGATGTCATGGTCCGCGAGGGTCGTGATCGCGATCGCGTCACGGACTGGGTGCCGGCACAAGGCGATCACGCTGGGCTCGAATTCTTCATCCTGATCGACGACGGGGCCAGTATCAGCTTGGGTTCACAGTTGGACGACCTTCGACAGTTCATCACGGCGCAGCCTGCCACAACCAAGATCGGCATCGCCTACATGCAAAACGGAATCGCGCAGGTCCTACAGAATCCGACCAGCGACCACGGGCAAGCGGCCAAAGCCCTGCGCCTGCCGCTCGGTGTGATCGGCGCGGACGCCAGTCCCTATTTTTCTCTCCAGGACCTGATCAAGCGCTGGCCAGAGAGCACGGACCGCCGCGAAGTGTTTATGGTTAGCGATGGCGTGGATTGGTTTGGGGGGACCTCGCCGGACGACCCCTATGTCGATGCCGCCATCGCCGACGCCCAGCGCGCCGGCGTGATCGTCTTCGATATCTACATGCCCGGACGCGGGCACGCCGCTCATAGCTATTGGCAGTATTACTGGGGCCAGTTGTATCTGTCGAAAGTTGCTGATGAAACTGGCGGAGAAGCCTATTACATAGGCTTTAGCGGTGCCCCGGTAGCTTTTACCCCCTACCTCGATTCCATGGCACAGCGGCTGAGCCATCAGTACTTTTTGGGCTTCTTTGCCAAACCGGAAAAGAAGGCGGGGTTGCGACGCGTCAGACTCCAAACCGAGGTGCCAAACGCTGAACTGGTGGCGCCATCCCAGGTGTACGTTCCAGCCTCTGCGCAATGAGCTACTGCGGCCCTGAGCCCGCTGCCGGGGCCCTTAGGGTTGGTGGCACCGCCGGACGACCCTCAACCGGACCTCGCTGTTCGATCCGCATTAGGATTCGGCGTGCGTATTGGTAAATCGGATCAAGGCGCTGAGCTTGTCGGCTGCGGCTCCCGAATCGATGGCACGGGTGGCCAACGGCAAGGCTTCGACCAGGTGATCGGCTTTGGCGGCGGCGACCAACGCGGCGGCGGAATTCAGGAGAACGACATCGCGACGCGGCGATTTCTCGCCGCGCAGGATAGCCCTGATGATTCCTGCATTGTCCTCCGCGTTCCCTCCGGCGATGTCGTCGAGCTGAGCAGGCTTCATTCCGAATTCTTCCGGCCTGACTTCGTAGGAGCGTACGCTCCCGTCCCTCACCTCAGCGATTCGTGTGGGTCCGGTGACGGTAATCTCGTCCAAGCCGTCCGAGCCATGCACGACCATCGCCCGGCGCAGTCCCAACATGCTTAATGCCTGCGCGAGTTTCTCGACCAGTTCTAGCGAATATACGCCCACCACTTGAGCGGATGCCCGGGCCGGATTTGTCAACGGACCCAGCAAATTGAAGACCGTTCGTAAGCGAAGCTCGCGGCGTGAGCGCTGAACATACTTCATGGCCGAGTGGATCGCGGGGGCAAACAAAAACGCCATTCCAACTTCGGCGAGACAGGTGGCGAGCCCGGCTGGAGGTAGATGGATGGACACGCCCAGAGCTTCCATGACGTCTGCCGAACCGCATTTGGAGGTCACGCTGCGATTCCCGTGCTTGGCAACTCTGACGCCGGCTCCTGCCACTACGAATGCCGTGGCGGTCGAGATGTTGAATGTTCCGCTGGCGTCGCCGCCGGTGCCGCAGGTGTCCACCAGAGCATCCCGTTCGGTGTCACTGGCGTCCAGGGCGGAATGGTCAGGAATGGTCAAAGCAGTTGCGGCCCCGCGGATCGCTTCGGCAAACCCTACGATCTCCTCGACCGTTTCACCCTTCATGGACAGAGCGACGAGCAAGGCGGCAATCTGCGCATCGCTGCACCCGCCAGACAGCACTTCCGCCATCAGCTGGCGCGCCTGTTCCCGGGAAAGAGACTCGCGGCGCGTGGCGATGCGATCTAGAGCGTCGGTAATCATCGACGCTCAGCTTAGTCTGTTTCCCGCACTTTTCGCAAAAGACAGGCCGCGGCGAAAGCCGCGTTTGCCCTATCCCCAATGCTTCTATAGAATCGAAAGTTGGGCGTCCGCAGTCGAAGCCGCAAGCAGAGTCCTGCCGCAAGCAATCAGGAATTCAGATATGAAGATCCATGAGTACCAGGCCAAAGCTCTCTTAAGCAGGTATGGGGTGGCTGTGCCACGCGGAGAAATGGCCGAAACCCGCGAGCAAGCCGAGGCGGTCGCCAAGAGCTTATTTGCCGCTGGCGTCAGCCGGGTGGTGGTGAAGGCGCAAATTCATGCCGGAGGCCGGGGCAAAGGCGGTGGCGTGAAGATTGCCCAATCCGTCGAAGAAGCAACCGAGATCGCCGGCAAAATTCTCGGCATGACGCTGGTGACGCACCAGACCGGACCCGAAGGCCGTCTGGTGCGGCGCGTGCTCATCGAAGAGACCTTGCCCATCGAGAAGGAACTCTATGCCGGGATTGTCATCGATCGCGGCGAGGCCAAGCCGGTGTTCATGGCGTCGGCTGCCGGCGGTATGGAGATTGAGCAGGTCGCAGCCGAGAACCCCGCCGCCATCTTCAAGGAGTACGTGGAGCCGGGCCTGGGGCTGGAGGTCTTTCAAGCGCGTAAGCTGGCGTTCCAACTAGGCTTGAGTGCTAAGCACCTTCCTGAGGCCGTGCGGTTTATGACCGGACTCTACCGCGTATTCCGCGAAGCCGATGCTTCGTTGCTCGAGATCAACCCTTTTGGGAGCTGTCCGGATCACCGCCTGCTCGCGCTCGATGCCAAGATCAATTTCGATGACAATGCCCTGTTTCGGCATCCCGAGATCCGCGAGATGCGTGACTTGGCCGAAGAAGATCCCCTGGAGGTGGAAGCTTCCAAGTACAGCCTCAATTACATCCGGTTGGAGGGGAATGTCGGTTGCATGGTGAACGGCGCCGGCCTGGCTATGGCAACGATGGATATTATTAAGCACGCCGGTGGCATGCCGGCGAATTTCCTGGATGTGGGTGGCGGGGCGAACGCCGAACAAGTTACGCATGCCTTCAAGATTCTGCTCGGTGACAAGCATGTGAAGGCAGTGCTGATTAATATTTTCGGGGGGATTTTGCGGGTCGATACCCTGGCCCGTGGGGTGGTCGAAGCCAGCCGAAACATGAACATTCAGCTGCCCATCGTGCTTCGGCTAGAAGGCACCAATGTCGCCGCGGGGCGGGAGATCTTGCGCGACTCCGGACTCAGTTTCATCGTGGCCGACACCATGCAGGACGCCGCCGAGAAGGTGGTCGCGGCAGCCAGCAGCTGATGGCCGCAAGCTTGATCGTTGGATCTTCGTTCCTGCATGCTCCATGGCGTGCGGAGGACGAGCCGCAGGCGACTCCAATCCAGAGCATGCGAGGCTGAGGAGCAAACCATACCATCATGAGCATCCTTATCGATAAATCCACACGCGTCATTGTGCAAGGCTTGACGGGACGGGAGGGCACCTTCCATGCCAAAGCCTGTGCAGAATACGGAACCAAGATTGTCGGCGGTGTGACTCCCGGAAAGGGCGGCAGCACTCACGAGGGCTGGCCTGTTTTCAATACCGTCCAAGAAGCCGTCGACAGAACTGGGGCTGATGCTTCGATTCTTTTTGTTCCTCCCGCCGCGGCGGCCGATGCCATTATGGAGGCGGCCGACGCCGAGATTGAACTGATCGTCGCGATCACGGAGGGGATTCCCACCCTGGACATGGTGCGCGCCTGGGAATTCCTGCAGGACCGACGGGCGCGCCTGATCGGCCCCAACTGTCCCGGCATCATCTCCCCGGGGAAGTCGAAGATCGGTATCATGCCGGGGCACATTCATCGCGAGGGGCCGGTGGGAATTGTTTCCCGCTCGGGCACCTTGACCTACGAAGCGGTTTTCCAACTCACGACCCGCAATGTCGGGCAGTCTACCGCCATCGGAATCGGCGGCGACCCGATCATCGGTACGAGCTTTGTCGATGCTTTGGAGCTGTTTAACAAGGATCCGCAAACCGAGATTGTAGTCATGATCGGAGAGATTGGCGGTCAAGCTGAAGAGACGGCAGCCGCCTATGTGAAAGCGCACATGAAGAAGCCGGTGGTTGGGTTCATTGCTGGCCAGACCGCGCCTCCGGGACGCCGTATGGGTCATGCGGGAGCGATCATCTCCGGGGGTACGGGAACGGCCACGGAGAAGATCAAGGCCATGGAAGATGCCGGAATTCGTGTCACCCGCTCGCCGGCCGAAATTGGCGAGACGGTCGTGGCGGCAATGGGAGTGAAGGTTTAGGAACCAGAGCGGAGGAGCGAAGAGCCGGTGACCGGCCGCACACTGAGGACGCATGGCTGAGCTATGAAGACCCTAGAACGAACGCTTGCCATCATCAAGCCCGACGCGGTGCGCAAGCACGCGATCGGTAACATTATCGAACAACTCGAGAGCAACCGCTTCCACATCTTGGCGATGAAGATCCTTGAAATTTCGAAGCATCAGGCCGGCCAATTTTACGCTGTGCACGCGCACCGGCCTTTCTACAATTCCCTGACCGATTTCATGTCGAGCGGACCGGTCGTGGTGTTGGCCCTCGAGAGAGAGAATGCCATCGCTGATCTCCGCAAGCTCATGGGCGCAACCAATCCTGCCGATGCCGCGGATGGAACCATCCGCAAGAGGTGGGCCACCAACATCGAGCAGAATGCCATCCATGGCTCGGATGGCGACGAATCGGCCAGGTTTGAGCTTAGTTATTTTTTTGCCGGATACGAGTTGACAGGTTAATTTCGCTGCATCCGATCGAGTGGCCGGAGGTAACCTCCATGCCGTTGGTCCAAATCACGATGTTGAGCGGTCGAACCACTGAGCAAAAGCGCCGGCTGGCTCAGCGCATTACGGATGCGTTGGTCGAAGAGGCGGGCGCGCGCCGCGAAGCGGTCGTCGTTGCCTTCCATGAAGTGTCGAAGGAAAACTATGCTTCGGGCGGGGTGTTGCTGGCGGATCAGACGCCGCGGTGACGGCCGGATCCTGCGCCCCTAACTTCGCCCGCACCGCAGGTTCGAGCGGTTCCTCCCGCCTGGCCGAGTCCCGCCTGGGAGGGCGGATCGAGGCAGGCCCTCATCCCAAGGGTTCATACAGCTGGCCTTCGATGCGGTCCCCTATCTTAGGCAGTTCCTTGCGTACATAGCGAAGAAAGTGGGGCGTGGAGCGGTGGGCTTCGAGGGCGGCATCGTCCTTGTATTGTTCGTAGACAAAGAAGCGGCGCGGATCGGTTTTGTGTCGGTGAACCTGGAACATCAGGCACCCGTCTTCCTTGCGCGATTCCTCGGCCAACTTGGCAAACACCGTCGCCACTTCTGCTTCACGACCGGCTTTCGCCATCCAAGTTACCGCCAGAACCACCATGCGAGACTCCGGTTCATGGTTTTGCGTGTGCCCTGGTTCTCGATCCTGTGAACTCGTCGAGGTGGCGCGCAAATTCATCGCTAAAGATGGTTTGTTCACGGCCCGGCCCGGTCGAGATCACGGCGATGCGGCTACCGGTTTCCCTTTCGAGAAAAGCGAGATACTCACGCGCTGCTTGGGGCAACTTCTCCAATTTTGTCACTCCGTGAGTTGACTTCTGCCATCCGGGTAGCTTGCGGTAAATGCATTCGATCTTCCCGAATCCACTATCGTCGGCCGGCACCTCCTCGGTTGGTTTGCCACCGAGTTTATAGGCAACGCATACAGGAATCTCTGCCAGCTCATCGAGTACATCCAGCTTGGTAACCACCAGCCAGGAGATTCCGTTAATCATGCCAGCGTAGCGCAACAGTGGCAAATCAATCCATCCACAGCGCCGTGGACGTCCGGTAACGGCGCCGAATTCATTTCCACGGGCTCTGAGCAGATCGGCGCTTGCGTCCCGGGCTTCTGTAGGGAAGGGTCCTTCGCCCACCCT
>Ga0187783_10001942_pt1 | contig 15337 bp, 11 predicted proteins | sample 1015_SJ02_MP02_2_FD_132471 | JGI IMG/M metagenome (GOLD analysis project Ga0187783, IMG submission 132471) | Tropical peat soil microbial communities from peatlands in Department of Meta, Colombia - 1015_SJ02_MP02_20_MG | ecosystem: Environmental > Terrestrial > Soil > Wetlands > Peat | place... | reverse complement strand
GGCGCAGTTCCATCTCTTCGGGGTGATCTGGCACTGGCCGTCGTGGTTTGCCATCCTGCTGTTCCCGTCATTCGTGATCTACCTCATCACCATGGTCGGCGAAACCAACCGGCTGCCATTCGACCTGCCCGAGGGTGAGGGCGAGATCGTGGGCGGCTACCACACTGAGTACTCATCGCTGAAGTTCGCGCTGCTCCAGCTGGCCGAGTACGTCAACGTGATCACCGTCTCGGCGCTGGCTACCACGCTGTTCCTCGGCGGCTGGCGCGCGCCCTGGCCGCTGAGCGTCTGGCCAGGCGCGAACAGCGGCTGGTGGCCAGTGCTGTGGTTCCTTGGCAAGGTCTTCACCTTCATCTTCGTGTTCTTCTGGCTGCGCGGCTCGCTGCCCAGGATTCGCTATGACCAGCTGATGAAGCTCGGCTGGAAAGTGCTGATTCCCACGGCGCTTGGCTGGACCCTGGTGGTCGCCACGGCTCGCGTGTACCGCCGCCAGGGCGGCAGCGTCGGCGTGTACCTGGTGGCCGGGGCGATCGTCCTGGTCATCATCCTGCTGCTGTGGCGCTGGGAGTCGGCGAGCGCGCGCGCTGAGCGGCTGGCTGCGCAGGCTCTGGCTGACGATTCAGGGGACGGCGGGCCGCCTGCCAAGCCCACCACGTTCCCGTTCCCTACCCCGCCGCCGGACCTGCCGCACTACCACGGCATCGGGCTGGCCGGATCTGGCAAGCCGGTGCTGGCCGGGGTGACGGGCGAGGATCCCGGCCCGACGGAGGTTACCGGTGCCTGACTTCCTCAACTCGGTCAAGGGCTTCGGCGTCACCTTCCGGCAGATGTTTCGCAAGGTCGACACTGTCGAGTACCCGGAGCAGAAGGTCCCGACGGCGCCGCGGTTCCATGGCCGGCACCAGCTGAACCGATGGCCGGACGGGCTGGAGAAGTGCATCGGCTGCGAGTTGTGTGCCTGGGCCTGCCCGGCCGATGCGATCTATGTGGAGGGCGCCGATAACACTCCCGAGGAGCGGTACTCGCCCGGCGAGCGGTACGGCCGCGTCTACCAGATCAACTACCTGCGCTGCATCCTGTGCGGGCTGTGCATCGAGGCCTGCCCGACCAGGGCGCTGACCATGACCAATGACTATGAGCTCGCCGACGACAACCGGGAGAGCCTGATCTGGACTAAGGAGCAGCTCGTCGCGCCGCTGCAGCCGGGCATGGTGGCGCCGCCGCACCCGATGATGCTTGGCGAGACGGAAGAGGACTACTACCAGCTCGGCGCGATGCTCGCCGCTAGCCAACCCGACACCGGCCAGCGGAACCCGGTGGAAGAGGGGCCGGTCCAGGACTGGCCGGTACGGCAATCGGCGGCACCGGAATCAGGCGTGTCCGAATCATTGCGGCACGGCGAGCCCGCAGCGGGGGGTGAGCAGTGAATCATGCCATCCTGCTGGCCGGGCCGGCGGCGGAGACGGCCAGGCTTGTCACCTACTGGGTACTGGCCATCCTGTCGGTAGCCGCCGCGCTCGGCATGGTGCTGGCCCGCAAGGCGGTGCACTGCGCGTTGCTGCTGGCAGTCGTCATGCTGTCGCTGGCTGTCTTCTACGCCATGCTCGGCGCGCCGTTCCTGGCCTTCGTCCAGGTGATCGTGTACACCGGCGCCGTCCTGATGCTCTTCCTGTTCGTGCTCATGATCGTGGGCATCACTGCCGCCGACTCGATCATCGAGACCATCAGGGGCCAGCGGCTCTGGGCGAGCGTGGCGGGCATCGCGATGCTCGCGCTGCTCAGTCTGGTCATCGGGCACGCAGCCATCGGGCCGGCCGGGCCCAACAGCAGCAAATTCGGCAATTCGAACGTCAGCGCGCTGGCGAACCTGATCTTCACCCGGTACCTGTACCCGTTCGAGATCACCGGCGCCCTGCTCATCACCGCTGCGGTCGGCGCGATGGTGCTGACGCACCGGGAGCGGACCAAGCCGCGGCCGTCCCAGCGCCAGCTCGCTGAGCAGCGGATAGCCAGCGGTCGGCCGACCCCGCTGCCCGGACCTGGCACCTATGCCCAGCACAACGCGGTAGACATGCCGGCGCTGCTGCCCGACGGCAGCCAGTCCGAGCTGTCAGTCAGCGAGGTGTTGTCCGGACCTGGACCTGCAGCGGCGGGCGAGCTGCCGTCGGGGACGGTCGGCCAGGAAGCGGGTGAGCAGCAGTGGTAACTCCGGCCCACTTCATCGCCCTGGCAGTGATCTTGTTCGTGATCGGCGCCGTCGGGGTGCTGGTCCGGCGCAACGCGATTGTCGTTTTCATGTGCGTCGAGCTCATGCTCAACGCGGCCAATCTGGCGTTCGTCGCGTTCGCCCGGATGCACAGCGCGCTCGATGGCCAGGTCATTGCCTTCTTCGTGATGGTAGTGGCCGCCGCCGAGGTTGTTGTCGGGCTAGCGATCCTAACCTCGATCTTCCGGGCCCGCAGGTCCGCGTCGGTGGATGACGCGAACCTGATGAAGTACTGACGAAAGGGAGCCATGACCGGCTCAGTCCACAGTGCGCTCGCGCCGCCAGCGGCGGCGATCACGAGCTTGCACGCCACCGGGATCCAGGACGCCGCTTGGCTGCTGCTGGCGTTCCCGATAGCCGGCGCGGTCATCCTGCTGCTCGGCGGGAAACGGACTAACTCCTTCGGCCACCTGGTCGGCGTCGCCATGCCGGTGCTGGCGTTCTGCGAAGGCGTGGCTTGCTACATCCAGATGCTCGGTTACCCAGCCGCTCAGCGGTCTCGGGACCTGGTCATGTTCCAGTTCATCGACGTGGGCAGATTCCAGGTGCCGATGGGGATCCAGCTTGACCAGCTGTCCATATGCTTCGTCCTGCTGATCACCGGCGTCGGCTCGCTGATTCACATTTTCGCCGTCGGCTACATGTCACATGATCCCGAGCGGCGCAGGTTCTTCGGCTACATGAACCTGTTCCTGGCGGCCATGCTGCTGCTGGTGCTCGCCAACAACTACCTCGGCCTGTACGTCGGCTGGGAGGGCGTGGGCCTCGCCTCCTACCTGCTTATCGGCTTCTGGCAGTACAAGCCGGCCGCGGCGGTCGCGGCGAAGAAAGCGTTCGTGGCTAACCGCGTCGGCGACGTCGGCCTGTCGCTGGCCATCATGCTGATGTTCACCCAGTTCGGGTCGGTGACGTTCGCCGGCGTCTTCGCGCAAGCGCCATCCGCTAGCCATGGGGTGACGCTCGCGCTCGGGCTGCTGCTGCTGCTCGGCGCTTGCGGCAAGTCGGCACAGGTGCCGCTGCAGTCGTGGCTGCTGGACGCGATGGAGGGCCCGACTCCGGTGTCGGCCCTGATTCACGCCGCCACGATGGTCACGGCTGGCGTCTACCTGATCGTCAGGTCCGCTCCGATTTTCAACCTGTCAGCCGGCGCGGAGCTTGCCGTCGCCATCGTCGGGGCCGTGACCTTGCTGTTCGGCGCGATCATCGGCTGCGCGAAGGACGACATCAAGAAGGCGCTGGCCGGATCGACGATGAGCCAGATCGGCTACATGATGCTGGCGGCCGGGCTCGGGCCGGCCGGTTACGTGTTCGCGATCGCGCACCTGCTGGCGCACGGGTTCTTCAAGGCCGGCCTGTTCCTGGGGGCCGGCTCGGTCAAGCACGAGATGGACGACGAGGTCGACATGCGCCGGTTCGGCGGCCTGGCCACCGTCATGCCGATTACCTTCGTCACCTTCACCCTTGGCTACCTGGCGATCATCGGCATCCCGCCGCTATCCGGCTTCTTCACCAAGGACCCGATCATCGACGCGGCGTTTGCCAAGGGCGGCACGTCCGGCGCGTTGCTCGGTAGCGCCGCGCTGCTCGGAGCCGGCATCACCGCCTTCTACATGACCAGGGTCATGTTCATGACCTTCACCGGAGAGCGCCGCTGGGACGACCGGGTGCACCCGCACGAGGTCCCGCCGGTGATGACCTCGCCGATGATCGTGCTGGCCATCGGCTCGGTCGCGGCCGGCGGCTTCCTGATCCTCGGTAACCGGCTGCTGAACTTCCTCGGCCCGGTCACCGGCGTGCCGCCGACCTCGCATGGCATCTGGACTCCGGCCGGCTCGGCGGCCCTGGTCCTGGTATTGATCGGCGCGGCCATTGCCTGGGCCAGGTACGGGCGCCGCGAGGTGCCGGTTACCGCGCCAGCAGGCGGCCCGCTCACGGTCGCGGCGCGCAAGGACTTGTACGGCGATGCCGTCAACGAGTCCCTGCTGATGCGGCCCGGCATGTGGCTGACCCGGCTATCGGTGTTCTTCGACAACCGCGGCGTGGACGGGCTGGTCAACACCGTCGCGGCTACCTTCGGCGGGTCGTCCGGACGGCTGCGCAGGGTGCAGTCGGGGTTCGTCCGCTCCTACGCGCTGTACATGCTGGTCGGGGCGGTGCTGCTGGTCGGCACGCTCCTGCTGGTGAGGCTCTAGAGCTGGTGAGGCTGCAGATCAGATGAGCAACTTTCCCTGGCTGACGGTAGCGGGCGCGATCCCGCTGGTTGGCGCCATCGCGATCGGGCTGACGCCGGGCCGGTCGGCTCCTGGCAGCCTGGCCGACAGGCGCGCCCGTGATCTGCTGGTCAAGCGGATCGCGCTGGTCTTCTCGGTGCTCACCCTGGCTGTCGTCACCGCCATGGCGATTGCGTTCAAGCCTGGTGGCCCGCGGTTCCAGTTCCAGCAGGTCTATCAGTGGATTCCGCAGTTCGGCGTGCACTACGCGGTCGGCGTCGATGGCATCGCGCTAGTGCTCATCATCATGTCCGCAGTGCTGATGCCGGTGGTCGTGCTGGCGTCCTGGAATGACGTTGAGGACGGTTCCCCAGCTCCTGGCGATGCCCTGCCGCCCGGCGGGGCCGGCGGGCCCGCGCCCCGCCCGGCGCGCAGGGTGCGCAGCGTGAAGTCGTACTTCGCGATGATGCTGGTGCTCGAGACCATGATGATCGGCGTCTTCGCCGCCACCGACGTCTTCCTGTTCTACGTGCTGTTCGAGGCCATGCTGGTCCCGATGTACTTCATGATCGGCAGCTTCGGAGTCGGCCAGCGGCAGTACGCGGCGGTGAAGTTCCTGCTCTACAGCCTGCTCGGCGGCCTGCTCATGCTGGTGGCGGTGATCGCCCTGTACGTGTACTCGACGCATGGCGGGCACACGTCGGGAACGTTCCTGTTCAGCCAGCTCATTCACCTAACGCTGACGCCGGCCACGCAGAAGTGGCTGTTCCTCGGCTTCTTCATCGCTTTCGCGATCAAGGCGCCGTTGTGGCCGTTTCATACCTGGCTGCCCGACGCGGCGACGTCGGCCCAGCCTGGCGCCGCGGTGCTGCTGGTGGGTGTCCTGGACAAGGTCGGCACCTTCGGCATGATCAGGTACTGCCTGGAGCTGTTCCCGTCTGCCTCGCATTACTTCACGCCGCTGGTGATCGTGCTGTCGGTGATCGGGGTGCTCTATGGCGCGGTGGTCGCGATCGGCCAGGCTGACATGAAGCGGCTGATCGCGTATACGTCGGTATCGCACATGGGCCTGATCACGCTGGGCATCTTTGCCATGACCAGCCAGGGGCAAGCCGGGGCGACGCTGTACATGGTCAACCACGGGTTCGCTACCGGCGCGCTGTTCATTCTGGCCGGCTTCCTGGTGAGCAGGCGCGGGTCGCATCTGATCTCCGATTACGGCGGAGTGCAGAAGGTGGCCCCGGTGCTGGCCGGGCTCTTCCTGGTGGCCGGCCTCGCCGGGCTTTCGCTGCCTGGGCTGTCTACGTTCGTCAGCGAGTTCCTGGTGCTCGTAGGCACCTTCACCAGGTACGAGGCGGCCGCAATCCTGGCCACCGCTGGCATCATCCTGGCAGCCATCTACATCCTGTGGATGTACCAGCGGACCATGACTGGCCCGGTCCGGGACGAGGTTGCCGCAATGCCAGACCTGAAAGCACGCGAACTGTGGGCCGTCGGACCGCTGATCGCGCTGATCATCGTGCTCGGTGTCTACCCCCAGCCCGCCCTGAACATCATCAACCCGGCGGTACGCGGCACGCTGGCACAACTGCACAGCAGCGACCCGGTGCCGGTGCATCCGGCAGGCACGACAAGCACCACGAGCCTGGTGCACGCCTACCGGCTGCGGGCCAGCCATCTGGCCGGGACGACCGTGGATCCCAGGACCACGAGCGGGACGGCGCACAGGCCTGAACTGAAGCAGAGGAGCTCGGCGTGACCGGGTCCATCGCGGCCGTCGCGCCGACCATTCCCACCCCGCACATCGAGTGGAGCCTGCTCTCGCCGATGCTGCTGGTCTTCGCCGCCGCCGTGGTTGGCGTTCTGATCGAGGCGTTCGCGCCCAGGGACCTGCGCCGTCCCATGCACGTCGCGCTGGCGCTGGGCAGCTTGGCTGGCGCCTTCGTGCTCACGATCGTGCTGGCAGCGGAGAGCTCGATCTTCGCTGGCGGCAAGGCCGGCGCGATCGCTGCCGTCGGCACGGTTGGCGTGGACCGGCCGACGCTGTTCATCCAGGCGACGATCATCATCCTGGCGTTCGTGAGCGTTCTGCTGATCGCTGAGTCGTCGCACGACGTAAGCTCCTTCACGCCGCAGGCGGCCGCTATCCCCGGCAGTGCGGAGGAGCGCGAGGGCTTGCTGGCCGGCCTCTCGCACACTGAGGTCTACCCGCTGACCCTGTTCGCGGTCGGCGGGATGCTGCTGTTCCCGGCTGCCAACGACCTGCTGACCATGTTCGTGGCGCTTGAGGTGCTGTCGCTGCCGCTGTACCTGCTGTGCGGCCTGGCCAGGCGGCGGCGGTTGCTGTCCCAGGAAGCCGCGATGAAGTACTTCCTGCTTGGCGCGTTCTCGTCGGCGTTCTTCCTCTTCGGCGTGGCGATGCTGTACGGGTACGCGGGCTCGGTGCAGCTGGCCGCGATCGCTACCGCCGCCCAGTCAGGCACCGCATCTGCGACGTTGCTCTACTCCGGCCTAGCGCTGCTTGGCATCGGCCTGCTGTTCAAGATCGGCGCGGTGCCGTTCCAGGCCTGGAAGCCGGATGTCTATCAGGGCTCGCCGACACCGGTGACCGCGCTGATGGCGTCGTGCACGCTGGTATCGGCGTTCGGCGCGCTACTGCGGGTCTTCTATGTGGCCTTCGGGCAGCTGACCTGGGACTGGCGCCCGGTCATGTGGGCGGTAGCTATCCTCACCATGCTGGTCGGATCGGTGATCGCGATCACGCAGACCGACATGAAGCGGCTGCTCGCCTACTCCTCGATCGCCCAGGCCGGCTACATCTTGACCGGCGTGATCGCGGCCAACACGGCGGGCCTGTCGGCTTGCTTGTTCTACCTGGCTGCCTACGGATTCGCGACCATCGGCGCCTTCGCTATCGTCACGCTCGTCAGGGACCGGACCGGCGAGGCAGCCCACATGTCCAGCTGGGCAGGTCTGGGCAAGCGGTCACCGCTGGTGGCTGCCGTCTTCGGGCTGTTCCTGATCGCGTTCGCCGGAATCCCGCTGACCAGCGGGTTTACCAGCAAGTTTGCGGTGTTCAGGGCGGCTATCGAGGGCGGTGCACTGCCGCTGGTCATCATCGGCGTGATCAGCAGCGCGATCCTCGCATTCCCGTACGTGCGGGTGATCGTGCTGATGTTCTTTAGCGAGCCCGCGGCCGAGGGCCCGGTCGTGGTCAAGCCGAGCGCGTACACCGGCCTGGCGGTGGCCATCGGAGCTGTCGTGACAATCGTGCTCGGCATTGTCCCGCAGCCTCTGCTCAACCTCGCCAATCATGCGGCCAGTCAGCTGTTTGTCCGGTAGCGCGAAGCGCATCGCACGGGATATTCCGGCGCGGTCGGAATCGGCCTCCTCAAGGTTCCTTCACGTGCAGAATTAGAGGCTGTGCCGTACTTCAGGCTACTTATCTAACAAATAGATAACGAAGCCTGAGACAAGGTAATCGTAGTCGGATGGGCTCGGCGTCTTGTAGATATTCGGTCGGTGTGTATGCCGTCGTCATCTATGTTGGGGGATCACTTTGATCGGCCGCCATGAGTCTGCCCTAGGCGCTCGCAGGCATACCCAGAGCCGGGTTGGCTGACGGTGACCACGCCCGCAGCTGCGCTGTCCGCAGCAGACACCAGTACGCCTGCCGTGGTATTGAAACTCGACCGGAACGTCATGCACCACGGCGGTCTCGGCGTCATCCGCAGCCTGGGCCGACTTGGCGTGCGCATCTATGGCGTGCACGAAGGGCCGCTGGCGCCTGCAGCGAGCTCACGGTTCCTGCACGGCCGCTACTTCTGGAATCCGGGCGCCGACGACCCGGATCGGCTGCGCGACGGCCTGCTCCGGCTGGCTGACGTCATCGGGCAGCCGGCCGTCCTGATCACCACGGATGACGCTGGCGCCATCTTTCTCGCCGAGCACGGGGACGAGCTGCGCTCGAGCTTCCTGTTTCCGCGGCCCCCGCGGGATCTGCCAAGGCGCCTTGCGGGCAAGTACTCGCTGCATCGGCTCTGCGGGGAGCTTGGCGTGCCGACGGCCATGGCGGCGATGGCCGACTCGGCGGCGGCGGCCAGGCAGTTTGCCGCGGACGCTGGCTTCCCGCTGATCGCCAAGCTAGCGACGCCGTGGCACGGCCACGGCCGCGTGCACAGCACCACCATCGTCGCCGACGACGCCGAGCTTGACGCCATCTACGATGCCTGCAGCCGGGCCGGAGCTGGCCTGATGCTGCAGGAGTTCATCCCGGCGAGCGCGGGGTCTGACTGGTTCTTCCACGGATACTGCGATGACAGCTCAGCCTGCAGGCCAGCATTCACCGGGGTCAAGGAGCGGTCCTACCCGGCGCACGCCGGGCTGACCAGCCTCGGCCATGCAATCGCTAACGACCGGCTGCGCGCGGAGATAACGCGCCTGCTGGCCGCCGTCGGCTACAGCGGCATCGTGGACATCGACGTCCGGTGGGATGCCAGGGATGACACGTTCAAGGTGCTCGACGTCAACCCGCGGCTGGGCGCGCAGTTCCGGCTGTTCCGCGACACCGCAGGCACCGACGTTGCCATCGCCCAGTACCTGGACTTGACCGGGCAGCCGGTGCCCGATTGCGATCAGGTCAGCGGGCGCCGGTTCCTGGTCGAGAACTACGACCCGATAGCTGCCGTGAGTTACTGGCGCCACGGCGAGCTGGGCTCAAGGGCCTGGGTAACATCGCTGCGCGCGGTTGACGAAACTGCCTGGTTCGCCCGCGATGACCTGCGGCCCTTCGGGCTGATGTGCCTGCGCATGGGTTGGCGCATGGCAACCCGCCCGATCAGCAGAGGCGGGAGACGGATTCCTGCGTACAACGCAGGTGCCAGGTACAGCGCCGGCCGGGCTGCCGCGCGGACGCGCGCTGGCCAGCGGCAGACACAGCAAATCAGCCAGCCAAGCTCGGCGCCACTAATAGCGCATAGCTCCGGCGATTAGGAAGAAGGGGTAAAGGCATGAGCGATGCCGTCGATGTGGCGATTGTGGGAGCCGGACCGTATGGTCTGTCGCTTGCCGCGCACCTGCGCGCTGCAGGCGTCTCGTTCCGGCAGTTCGGGCTTCCCATGCGGCTGTGGCAGGCGTCCATGCCGCGCGGAATGTTCCTGAAGTCACAGGGTTTCGCGTCAAACCTCTCCAGTCCTGACGGTCAGCACACGCTGGAAGCGTTCTGCGCGAACACCGACCGGCCCTACGCCAGCTACGGACTTCCGGTCCCGCTCGACACGTTCGTTGCCTACGGGCTCTGGTTCCAGCAGCAACTGGTGCCTGACCTGGAGCAGACCCTCGTTACCGAGGTAGTGCCGAAGGACGGCCACTTCGAGGTAAGCCTGGCCGACGGCAGCCGAGTCGAGGTGTCGCGGGTGGTAGTGGCAGCGGGCGTCGAGCACTTCGCCAGAGTGCCGGAGTTGCTCGCCGACCTGCCCTCGGCGATCTGCTCGCACAGCTCGGCACACACCGATCTCAGCGTGTTTCGTGGCAAGAGCGTCATCGTGCTTGGTGCGGGCCAGTCAGCGATTGAGTCCGCAGCGCTGCTGCACGAGAGCGGCGCCGAGGTACAGCTTGTCGCCAGGAAGCCAAAGCTGGCCTGGAACGGGCCGCCGCTACCGCTGGAGCGACCGTTCATTCAGCGGCTGCGCGAGCCCGAGGCTGGCCTCGGCTCGGGCTGGAGCACATGGTTCTACTCGCGGCAGCCGGAGCTGTTCCGTCATCTGCCGCAGCGCACCAGGATCTATCGGGCCAGAACGGCGCTTGGGCCAGCCGGAGCTTGCTGGCTGCCGCAGCGGGTGCAGGGCCAGTTCCCGCTCGTGCTTGGCCACGCTCTAGCGTCGGCGAAGGCTGACCGCACTGGCGTGCAGCTCGGGCTGACCGGACCCGGCGGGACTGCCAAGGAGCTGTCCGCAGATCACGTAATCGCAGCGACCGGATATCGCTCCGACCTGTCCAGGCTGACGTTCCTCAGCGACCAGCTGAAGCCGGGATTGCGGACCGTCGCAGAAACGCCGGTGGTAGACCGCAACTACGAGTCGTCAGTTCCCGGCCTGTACTTCATCGGGCCTGCGGTGGCACCGACGTTCGGACCCGTGATGCGCTTCGTGTACGGCTCAGACCACGCTGCCCGCACTGTCGCGCGCGACCTAGCGGCCGCCGTCGGCCCCCGTGGGCGGACTGCAGTTCTGGCCAGCCAATGACTGAGGCAGAGCCGTCGGGGCTACAGGATCAGGCCGCCGTGCCGATGGCGGCCAGTGTGGCGTCGGCTCAACCGACGGCTCAGCCTGCTGCGCCAGTCCCGTTTGCTGGTCCGGGTGCGGCTGGCGTAGCTGCCGTACCCGGACAGCGGCGGCGCGGCCATCGTGCGCCGGTAGCCGTGCTCGCGCTCGTTGACGTCCTCGCGCTCACGGTGGCCGTCGCCGTGTCCGGCCGGCCGAGCCCGGCCGCGGTCGGCTACGCCGCCGGGGTGCTGGCCGTGCTGGCCGCCAGCGGCATGCACCGGCTGCGGATCAGCCTGCGCCTGTATGAGCAGGCAGGCCGCATCCTGACGGCGATCGCGCTGCCCCTGCCTCTGGCGTTGCCCTGGTTGCACGGTGACGTTGCCTGGCACCTGGCTTTGTGGTCGGCCCTGCTCGTCCTCGGTCTGCGCAGCCTGACCTACGCCATGCTGCGCGCCGCGCGGCGCCGGGGACTGCTGGTCGAGCCAGCTCTCATTGTCGGCACTGGCGAGATGGGCGTGCTCGTGGCGAGGCTGTTGGGCGAGCATCCAGAACTGGGGCTCGCGCCGCTCGGCTTCCTGGACACCTGCGCGCCGCTGACCGAGGAGCTGCCGCTGCCGCTGCTTGGCGCAGCCGCCGAGCTTCCCGAGATGATCGCGCGATTTAATGTCTGGCGAGTGATCTTCTGCTTCCCGGTCGACCGCGACCGGGATCTCGTGCCGGCTCTTCGCGCCTGCCGCGGCCTGAAGGCAGACATCTACCTTGTGCCCCGGCTCCAGGATCTTGGCGCCGCCGTGCCGCGGGCGTACCTGGACGAGATCTGGGGCATCCCGCTGATCCCGTTGCGTCGCCGGCCCAAGGCAGGCCTGGTCCTCAAGCGTGTCGCTGACCTGGTAGCGGCGGCCGTCCTGCTCTGCCTATTCGGCCCGGTGCTGCTGGTACTCGCGGCTGTGATCCGGTTGCGTACGGGGCGGTCGGCCATCTTCCGGCAGTGGCGGGTGACCGGGCGTGAGCGCGTGGTGAAGGTCTTGAAGCTGCGCACGCTCCAAGATCACGGTGATCCCGACACCAGCTGGACGGTGTCGACCGCGGCGTATACGCCGCTTGGCCGGTGGCTGCGCTCGTCCCACCTGGATGAGCTGCCACAACTGGTGAACGTGCTGCGCGGTGACATGTCGCTGGTCGGGCCCCGGCCCGAGCGCCCGTACTTTGCCCAGCAGTTCACCAGCGAGATTCCCGGTTACCAGGACCGGAGCCGGATGCGGGCTGGCATCACGGGCTGGGCCCAGGCCAACGGCCTGCACGGGGACACCTCGATGCGAGATCGCGTCCGGTTCGACAACCAGTACATCGAGTACTGGTCGCCGTGGCTGGATGTGGTCATCCTGATCCGAACGCTGGTCGGGGCGGTCGTGGGCACGCGCGGAGGCAGGCAGTGACCGCCGCGTCAGCAATGCTGCGGGAGCCAACCAGGCTGAGCCTGCGAACCGTGCCGATGATCTTGATGTACCACGCCATCGCGGACGCGGCAGAGGACCCGAACCAGCTGTGCGTGCCGCCGGAGCTGTTTGCCGAGCAGCTGGCCTGGATGAAGCACCACGGCCTGCGGGGCGTCGGCATTACCACCCTGCTGGAGGCGATGCGAGTCGGCCGTCATCGGGGACTGGTCGGCATTACCTTCGACGACGGCTACGCCAGCGTTCTTGAGGCGGCACTGCCGGAGCTAAAGCGGCACGGCTTCGGCGCGACAGTGTTCATCATCAGCGAGCGTATCGGCGGCACGAACGAGTGGGACGAGGGTCCCCAGTGGCCGCTGCTTGGTGCCGCGGGCATTCGGGAGCTGGCGGCCGCCGGCATCGAGGTCGGCTCGCACAGCGCGAGCCACGTCCGCCTCGCTGGCCTGGCACCGGGCCAGCTCGCCGCGCAAGTCACGGAGAGCCGGGCTAGCCTCGCCGCCCTGCTTGGCAGCGACGTGGCCGGGTTCGCTTACCCGTACGGCTCGATGGATGCCGCGGCCAGGCAGGCGGTGCGGGACGCCGGCTATTCCTATGCCTGCGCGGTGGAAACGCCGCGCGATGCGCTCGGGCTGATGGCATTGCCGAGGATCTACGTCGGACCGCACGACAGCGCCGCCCGGATGGCGATCAAGCGATATCTGTACCGGGGCTACATCGCGTATCGAGGGAGGCAAGGATGAAGGTCCTGCACGTGATCACCGGTCTCGACGCCGGCGGTGCAGAACTGCAGCTGGCGATGCTGGTGCGGCGGACCCGGCATCATGCCGACGTGGTGGCCCTCTACAACGCCGGCCCGGTGGCTGACCAGATCCGGGCCAGCGGGGTAACGGTGATCGACCTCGGGATGACGAAGAACACCGAGCTGTCTGCATTGCTGCGGTTGCGGCGGATCATCAGAGATGGCCGCTACGACGTCGTGCACACTCACCTGTACCGGGCCCAGATCTACGCTCGCCCGGCGGCGCGGCTGGCCGGAACGCCCGTCGTGCTGACCACAGAACACTCGATCGGCGAGACCCATATCGAGCGGCGCCGGATGACGCGGGGAGTGCGCGCCCTTTACCTTGCATCCGAGCTGTTTTCTGACGCCACCATCGCGGTGTCGGAGATCGTCAGGGAGCGGCTGATCCGCTGGGGCGTGCGAGCCAGAAAGATCACTGTCGTCCCGAACGGCCTGGATGTCGCGCAGATGGCCTTCGACCAGGCTGACCGCGAGCGCGTGCGCGCTCAGTTCGGCATCTCGCCGGACACCTACGTTATCGGCGCGCTCGGTCGGCTCGACCCCAACAAGCGGGTAGACCTGACCATGGAAGCCGCCGCGCCGGTGCTTGGCGAGAAGTGCAAGATTCTGATCATCGGGCGGGGCGAGGACCTGGCCCGGCTCGAGGCAGCGGCGGCCCGCCTTGGCGTCACCGATAATGTCATCTTCGGCGGCTACCAGTCCGACACGAAGGCCATGCTGTCTGCCTTCGACCTCTACGTCGCCGCCTCCGTCCAGGAGACCTTCGGGCTCTCGGTGCTCGAGGCGCTTGCCAGCGGCTTGCCGGTGCTGTACACCACATGCCCGGCGCTCGACGGTATCCACACCGAGCGCGCCCGGATGGTCGAGGGAACAGCAGCGGCCCTGGGCGAGGAGATCCGCAAGGAGCTAGAGGCCGGACCGCGAACCAGGGAGGCCGACACCCAGGTCTTCGATGAGTACGGCATCGAGTCCGTGTCCGCCAAGATCGATGACCTGTATGACCGGCTGGCGGCTCGTCATCCGCGCCGTGAGCGGCGCATCCGGGCACGCCAGAACGCACCTGCCGACACCAGCGCCTGAGCAACCACCGCCTGAACAACCACCGCTTGAACAACCACCGCCTGAACAACCACCCCGCCGGACTTCAGGAGTTTTGAGTGAACATCCTCGCAAGGCCAGCGTCCGCGCTTGCCGCAGTTGCGGCGTTCGTTGACAAGACCGGCCAAGCGGACCAGCGGGCACCGCGATCAGCAACACCACAGTCGGGTTCGGAACGATGATGGGGCGGCGCTTGATCACGGGGACGTCTGGTGATGTGAACTGATATGGATGTGGCACTGATCGGAGAGGGCACCTACCCCTACCAATTCGGCGGCGTCAGCGTGTGGTGCGACCAGATCATCCGCGGGATGCCCGACCACAAGTTCCGAGTCGTAGCGCTCGTGGCGCTCGGGAACGAGCCGATCCGGTGGGAACTGCCTCGCAACGTCACGGCCGTTGAGGCCCTGCCGTTGTGGGGCCCAGGACGGCCACCGGGGCGAAGCTGGCTGCGCACAGCCGCGCCGTCCAAGCTGGTAACCGACCTCATCGATGTGGTGCTGGCGCCGGCGGACCTCGAACAGGAGCGGTTCGGCCGGGTGATGGGCGGGCTCTTCGAGCTTGCCCAGCGACGCAGCCTCGCCGCCGAACTGGCCAGCAACAAGGCGGTAGCGGTGCTGAGCGAAGCATGGCGCCACTGGGAACAGGAAGACGGCCGGCCGCCTTCGCTGCACGACGCCGTGACCGCCATGCAATTGCTGGAACACTCAATGCGGGCGTTGTCGTGGCGACCTGTGCAAGCCGATGTCGCGCACGCGGTTACCAACGGCCTCGGTGTGCTGCCTGCACTGGCCGCCAAGTGGCGGTTCGGAATGCCGATCCTTGTTACCGAACACGGCCTGTACATGCGTGAGCAATACCTGCACTCCCATACCTGGCCGTACCGCTGGCCAGTACGGGCCTTCCACCTGTCCTTCCTTCGGCGACTGTGCTCCCTCGGCTATGAGGAAGCAGAGTCCATCGCTCCCGGCAACATTTACAACACCCGCTGGGAGGAGCGGCTGGGTGCGGACCGGACCAGGATCCGCACGGTTTACAACGGCGTGGACCCTGCCGACTTCCCGATTGCTGCCGATGAGCCCGAGGTGCCGACCATCGCGTGGGCGGGCCGGATCGACCCGGTCAAGGACGTCGAGACGCTATTGCGCGGATTCGCGCTGGTGCATCGCCAGATGCCCGAGGCACGACTGCGGATCTTCGGGTCGGCGCCGCGAGGCAGGGACGTCTACCTGCAGCGTTGTCGC
>Ga0187783_10001941_pt1 | contig 15338 bp, 10 predicted proteins | sample 1015_SJ02_MP02_2_FD_132471 | JGI IMG/M metagenome (GOLD analysis project Ga0187783, IMG submission 132471) | Tropical peat soil microbial communities from peatlands in Department of Meta, Colombia - 1015_SJ02_MP02_20_MG | ecosystem: Environmental > Terrestrial > Soil > Wetlands > Peat | place... | reverse complement strand
GCGCGCGGCAGCACCGCGGTCACGCCGGTGCGTATCGGTCCCTTGCCGACCACGAGCTTGCCGTTGCCCTCGATGCGCGTCGTGTGGCCGACCAGCACCCCGGCGACGTCCGTGATCGCGTTGAGCGGCCCCGGGGTGCCGTCGAAGGGCACGCCGAGGTCGCGCGCGCGCGGCCGCGGCGCAGTGTGCGTGCCGGAAGCGGCACCGCAGTTGAGTGCCGCAGCGAGCAGCACGAGCGCCGGGAGGATCATTGCCGGTCGTGGCATCGGATAATCTCCGGGCGAAGCACGAGGCGCGATCAGGCCCGGGCGGCGAGCGCGCTGCCGCGCACGGCATACCACCAGTACACCGGCAGCCCCACGGCGCACAGGGCGAGTGCCCAGAGCAGCGACTTGCCGCCGAGGCCGATCGACACCCACACACAGTAGAGCGTGGCGATAACGGCGGCCGCAACCCAACGCAGCTCACGCGCGCCGGGCTGCGGGATTTTGCCCTGCCGCCACAGCACCAGCACCGCGAGCGCACAGCCGAGATAGAGCGGCAGGTTGGCGGCGGTGACCACAACACTGAGGAAGGTGAAGGCCCCCGCCATCGAGTCGTTGTAACTGCTGATCATCATGATGCTGGCGAGCAGCCCGGTGACCACGAAGGCGAGCGTCGGCGCCCCGTGGGAGTTCACCTTGCCGAGCACCTGTGGAAAAGCGCCGTGCCGCGCAAAGCTGACGGTGATCTCTCCGAGGATGAGCGTCCAGCCATTGAGGCAGCCGAGGCCGCTCACGATCACGAACGCCGCCAGGAGCTTGCCAGAGCCGGAGCCCACCAGGCGGGCGAAGACATCCGCGAACGGCGCATTCGAGACGCTGAGCTCCGCCTGCGGGATCAGCAGTATCGGCACCAGCGATACGCAGAAGGAGATGAGCGCGACCAGGAGTGTGCCGATGAAGGTGGCGCGCGGTATCGTGCGCCCCGGGTCCTGCACGCGGCCGGCCGGCAACGCCGCGCTCTCCACGCCGAGCATCGCGTACAGCGCCAGCGTGGAGGCGGCGATCACTCCCGAGAGCGAGACGGGCGTTTGCGGTACGTGCACCGGAGCCCGCCCATGGGGAGCGAGCAACGCCCACAGGCCGAGCACCATGATCCCGACCAGCGGCAGGAGTTTCAACCCACTGCTGAGCACCTGCACGCCGCCGGCCGTACGCACGCCGCGCACATTGATCAGCACGAACAGCCACACCAGCGACAACGCTGTCACCGCGGCGAGCCAGTGATTAACACCCAGCACCGGGAAGAACATCGTCAGGTAGCCGACTACACCGGTCGCTAGCACCGCGTTGGTCACCCAGGTAGACACCCAGTAGCACCACATCACCGTAAACGCGACGCCGCCGCCGAACGCGCGGCCGGTATAGGCGATCGGGCCATCATCGGCGGGGAAGGTGCGCGCCAGCCCCGCAAACACCCAGGCGATGAAGATGCTTCCGGCCGTCGTGATTAGCCACGCGGGAATGGCATTCAGTCCGTAGGGGGCGAGCGACGCCGGCAGCATGAAGATACCCATGCCGATCGTGTTGCCCACCACCAGGGCCGTACACATCGTGAGGCCGAGGGCGCGGGTCGAGTCGGCAGGGGGGCGCACGCGGGTCGCTTTCTCAGCTCAGCGCCAGCGCTTCAGTGAGCGCCGCTGCGAGCAGTTCCATCGCTTCATCGACGTGGCTGCGGTTGATCATGAGCGGCGGAATGAATCGCACGGTGCTCAGCCCGCAGGATAGCAGCAGCAGGCCGTGATGGAAGGCACGTGTCAGCACCGCCTCGCACAACGCGCGCGCCGGGGTGCGGCTCGCGCGGTCGGTGACCAGCTCCATCCCGATCATGAGTCCCTTGCCGCGGACGTCGCCGATGCAGGGGAAGCGCTGCTGCAGATCGCGCAGCCGGCCGAAGAAGTACTCGCCCACGGTCGCGGCGTTGACGGCGTACTCGCGCTCCACGAGGTCGAGCGTCGCGAGCGCGGCCGCGCAGCACAGCGGATTGCCGCCAAAGGTGTTGCCGTGGGCGCCGCGCTTCCATTTCTCCATGTGCCGGCGGCGTGCCACGACCAGCCCGAGCGGCAGACCCGAGGCGAGGCCCTTGGCGAGCGTCATGATGTCGGGTGTCACACCCCAGTGCTGGCTGGCGAACATCCGCCCGGCGCGTCCGATGCCGCACTGCACCTCATCGAAGATGAGGAGCATGCCGTGCCGGTCGCAGAGTGCGCGCAGACCCGCGAGGAATCCGTCCGGCGGCACGATGTATCCGCCCTCGCCCTGGATCGGCTCGACGACGATCGCGGCGACCTCGCCGGGTGGCACGTTACTCGGGAACAGCACGTTCTCGATGTAGTCGATGACCGCCTTGCCCTGATCAGCGCCGGCGAACAGCGGCCGGTAGAGGCTTGGGTAGGGCACGTGGGTCACGCCTGGCATGGCCGGAAAGTAACCCGCCTGCTGGGTGTACTTGCTCGAGGTGAAGGCGAGCGAGCCCATGGTGCGGCCGTGGAAGCCGCCGAGAAAACTGATGAAGCGCGGGCGCCCGGTCACGTAGCGCGCGAGCTTGAGCGCCCCTTCGACGGACTCCGTGCCGCTTTGACAGATGAACACCTGCGAGGGCTCGCCGACCGGATCGAGCTGATTCATCTTCTCCGCGAGGCGCGTCATGCGCTCGTGCCAATAGTCGGAGGAGATGTGCAGAAAATCGTCCGCGGCGTCCTTGATGGCCTGCACGACCTGCGGATGTGCGTGTCCGGTGCTGCAGACCCCGATGCCGCTCATGAAGTCGAGGTAGCGATTGCCGTCCACGTCCCAGACCTCGGCGCCACGTCCCTTGGCCATGACGAAGGGGTAGTCGCGGGGGTACGAGGGGCTCGAGACGGTGCGATCGCGCGCGATCAGCGCCTGCGCCTTGGGGCCGGGAAGCACGGTTTGTATGTCGGGTGAGCGCATGGGAATTTCCTCGCCGTCGCCTCAGGGGGGGCGCGGCAGCGTGATGTAAATCGGGGCGGCGTGGGCGCGCTCGGTGCGCAAGTTGAGGTCGCGCAGCACCGCGAGCACGGCGGGTTCGGGTACGGGGACGGTCTCGAGCTCAGCGGCGACCCTGAGCGGCCAGCCCGTGGCCGCGCGCGCCGCCGCCTCGCTCACTCCTGGATAGAGCGCTGCGAGCTCGAGCTCCTGCGTCTCGGGATGGGGACGCAGCACGCCAAAATCGGTGATCACCGCCTTGGGACCCGCGCCCGGGCAGCCGCGTGCGGCGCGCTCGCCGCGGCCGCCGAGATAACCGCACGAGGTGCGAAAATCCAGCCGCTCGACGAAGCTGCGCGGTGTCTGGTTCATGATGATGAGCACTTCGCGCGCATAGGTGGCGATCTCTGGCGCGCCGCCCGCACCCGGCAGCCGCACCCTCGGGTGGGAGTAGTCGCCGATCACCGTCGAGTTGAGGTTGCCGAAGCGGTCGATCTGCGCGGCACCGAGAAAGCCGACGTCGACGCGGCCGCGCTGCAGGTAGTGCGCGAAGACCTCAGGCAGCGGCACGATGCAGGTTGCGGTCTCGGCGAGCTCGCCATCCCCGATGGAGAGCGGCAGTACCACCGGGCGCGTGCCGACGGTGCCCGATTCGTAGATGAGCAGCAGGTGCGGCGCGTGCGTGAGGCGGGCGAGGTTGCAGGCGGCGCTCGGCAGCCCAATGCCGACGAAACACACCGCACCGTTACGCAGTTGCCGCGCCGCGGTCACGGTCATGATCTCATCCGGGCTGTAGGCGGATGCGCTCACGCGGCGACCCCCAGCGCGCGCAAATGCGTCGCGTGATCGCGCACGCCGAGCACGTGACGCTCCATCCATTCGGTAAAAAGCGCGCGATCGCGCGCGATCCGGTCCCACGCCAGGTAGAAGCCGTTGTCGCGCGGATAGTAGCCCTGGGCGTAAGAGGGGTACGCGCCGCCGGGGACGATGCTTACCGCGTCGATCACGGCGGCGGGCAGCACCAGCGCATTCAGCTCGGCGCTGAGCGTGTCGACACGCTCCTCGACGGTCACTACGACGTGGCGTGCCGCCATCGCGGCCTCCTTCGCAGCGCCTATGATCCCGCGCAGCAGCACGTTACCGGCCGCATCCGCCTGCTGCGCGTGCAGCACCGTGACATCGGGGGTCAGGGCAGGCACTGCGGCGAGCGGCGCATCGGTGAAGGGACAGCGCAGTATCTTCACAGGCGCGCCCGGCACGCTTTCGAGGTCGGTGGCCGCGTGGTGGCGCATCAGTGCGCAGGTGAGCCCGCTCGCACCGGCCTGATAGGCGAGCGCCATCTCGGCGTGCGTGAACTCGCTGAGCGCGAGCGGCGCGGGCCAGCCGCGCTCGACCGCATCGCGCAGGCGATGGAGCGACCCGACCCCGGGATTGCCGCCCCAGGAGAAAGTGAGTCGCGCCGCGCACCCCATGCCGATCAGCTGGTCGTAGACCAGGTCCGGCGTCATGCGTACGAGGTGCAGGTTGCGCCGTCCCTGGCGGATGATCTCGTGGCCGGCGGCGAAGGGAATCAGGTGCGTGAATCCCTCGAGCGCGACCGTCTGGCCGTCCTCGACGTGGGCGGCGATGGCCTCGGCGAGTGAGAGAAATTGCATGCCCTCACTCGACGACGGTCTGGGACTGCTCGCGCAGGTACTGGGGCAGATAGTAGAAGGAGGCGATCGCTTTGCCGGTGGTGCCCGAGCCTTTCCAGCCGCCGAAGGGCTGATAGCCGGGCCACGCACCCGTGGTTGCGCCCTGCGGGCGGTTGGCGTAGGTGACGCCGGCCTCGATGTTGCGCTGAAACCAACCGATCTCGTCGCTCGCGCCGTAGAAGCCCGCAGTCAGTCCGAGCCGCGAGGCGTTGGCAAGGTGCATGGCGTCGTCGTTCGACGCTACCCGATGCAGCATGAGGATCGGCAGGAACATCTCCTGCTGCCACAGCGGGTGCTCGGTGGGGGCCTCGGCGATCGTCGGACGCACGAAGAAGCCCTTCGCGAGTGCGCCTTCACGCAACTGCTCGGCGCCCAGCAGAATGCGTGCGCCGTCGGTGCGCAGCAGCGCAACGTAGCGCGCGTAGTCGTCGTAGCCGGAGCGCGTTGCGACCGGCCCGAGCCAGTTCTCGCGGCGCGTCGGGTCGCCGATGCGCAGCGCCACGGTCTCACGCTCGAGGTTAGCGATGAGCGCATCGGCGAGGTCGCGGTGCACGTAGAGCCGCGAGAGCGCCGAGCACTTCTGCCCGCCCATGCCGAATGCGGAGCGGATGATTCCGGCAGTGGCACGCGCGAGGTCCGCCTTGGCCGTCACGATGCAGGCGTTCTTGCCGCCCATCTCGGCGATGCACGGGCGCGGGTAGAGACCTGACTGCAGCTGCAGTGCAATCTGCCGGCCGACATCGTACGAGCCGGTGAAGGTCACGCCGGCAGTGAGCGGATGCTCGATCAGTGTCCTGCCGATCTCGCTGCTCGAGCCGCTCAGGTAGTTGAACACACCGGGCGGGAGGCCCGCATCACGGATACAGTTGGCGAGCAGACGGCCTGCCCAGGGGGTGGCGGTGGCGCCCTTCAATACCACGGTGTTGCCGGTGACGAGCGCCGCGGCCACCGGCCCGGCGGCGAGCGCAATCGGAAAATTGAATGGGGTGATCACGACCCAGGCGCCGTAGGGCTTGAGCACGCTGCGGTTGCGCGAGACGTAGCTGGTCATCGGGTCGTTGGGCAGCTCGTGCTCGAAACCGCGCTCGCGCTCGAAGTCGTCGCAATAGGTGTGGAAGAAGTCCGCCGCCTCCTGGGCCTCGCCGAGCGCTTCCATGCGGTTCTTGCCCACCTCGAGAGTGAGCGCCGCGGCGATGTCGTAGACGCGCTCCTCGATCAGCGCGCCGACCCGTCGCAACAACTGCATGCGGCGTGCCGCCGGGGTCTCCTGCCACGCCTTCCACGCGGCCGCGGCGGCGCGCAGCGCCGCATCGGCATCCGCAGGGCTCGCCGCTGCGAACTCACCGAGCAGCTGCTCCTCGTTCGCCGGATTGCGCTTGGGCGTGTACTGCTGCGCGGCACGGTCCTCACCGGCGATAGAGAGCGCATGGCGGCCGCCGAGCTGACCGGCGATGCGCGTCATGGCGGCATCGAAGCGCGTGTGCAGCTCTTCCGGCGGGTTGAACATGGTGGCGTAGGTGAGCTTGAAACTCATGACGACATTCCCTCCACGGCCGCCGGCAGCTCGCCGATCAGCCGATCGAGCAGGTCGAGGGCGTCGGCGAGCTCGCGCTCCGCGATGACGAGCGGCGGCGCGATGAGAAGCAGATTTCCGCGTGCAGCGAAGGAGACACCCTCGCGCATGGCTTTGTCCAGCAACTGCCTGAGCGCGGGATGCAACTGCGGCCAGGGCGCGAGCGGCTCGCGGCTGCGGCGGTCGCGTACCAGCTCGATGACGGCGAACACGCCGTGGCCACCGCGCACGTCGCCGATGATGGCATGCCGCGCCTGCATGCTGCGCAGCCGCTCGAGCAGTAGCGCCCCGAGCTGACGCGAGCGCGCGATGAGCCCCTCGTCCCGGTAGCTCTCGATCGCCGCGACGCCGGCGGCGCACGATAGCGGATGGCCGCAGTAAGTGAGACCCGTGAGCAGCATCTGCGGCTCGAGCCGCCGTGCCACCTCCGGCGACAACACCACCGCCCCGAGCGGCAGATGCGCACCAGTGAGTCCCTTGGCGAGCGTCATGAGATCGGGCCGTGCCGACTCGCCGTAGCGCTGCCACGCAAACCATTCGCCGCAGCGGCCGAAGGCGCTCATCACCTCATCCGCGATCAGGTAGACCCCGGCCGAGCGCGTCACCGAGCGCAGCCCGGGCCAGAAGCTGTCGGGCGCCACGATGCCGTTGGTGCCGGCGTTCGGCTCCATCAGCACCGCCGCCACCTCGTGGGCGCCACGCTCGCGGATCACGCGGTCGATGTGAGCCGCCGCCGCCGCACCGCACGCCGCATCGCTCTGGGTGCCGAACGGGCAGCGATAGGCATACGGTGGCGGCACGTGCTGCACGCGAAACGCACCCGGGTCGGCCTGCGCACGGGTGCGCGCATCTCCCGAGAGCGCCATCGCGGCGTAGCTTGCGCCGTGGTAGGAGCGGTCGCGCGTGATCACCCAGCCGCGCGGCTTAGCGGCCGCCTGCCGGGCGAACTTCACTGCGTGCTCGTTGGCATCCGAGCCACCGAGGGTGAAGAACACCCGCCCGCCGGCGAAGCCGCTGCGCTCGAGCAGCAGCGCCGCAAGGCGCGCGCGCGGCTCGGCACCCCAGGCGTTGGTGACGAAGCACAGCTTCTGCGCCTGCTCGGCAATAGCGGCGACGATACGCGGGTGCTGGTGGCCGAGACTGCTACATTCGGCGAGACTGCTCATGTCGAGGATGGTGCGGCCGTCGGCGGTGAAGAGCCTCGCGCCCTCACCGCCGGTGATGGTCGGCGCATCCCACGCGTTCTGCACGCACCAGCTGTGCAGCACCGTGTCTTTCTCGGCGGGAACCTCCGTCGCCTGCGATACTTGCGCAACCATTTGTGCTATTATCGAACAGCAATTCGCATTGCGAATCACATTAGACGCCGCCCGTGAACCTGCCGTCAACGACGCTCGCTTTCGCCAAGAGCCCCGATTATGTGCAGTCTCTTGACCGTGGACTGTCCGTGATCCGCGCGTTCGACTCCGAGCACGTGGCGATGACGCTCTCGGAGGTCGCCGCGCGTGCTGGGCTGTCGCGCGCCGTGGCGCGGCGGCTGCTGATGACCCTCGAGTATCTCGGCTACGTGCGTCGTCAGGTGCGCCTCTTCTCGCTCGCACCGCGGATCCTCGAGCTCGGCTTCAGCTACCTCTCCTCGCTCAACGTCGCGATGCTCGCGCAGCCGGTCATGGAGGAGGTGGCGCACGCGATCGACGAATCCTGCTCGCTCGCCGTGCTCGATGCCTACGACATCGTATACGTGCAGCGCGTGCCGGTGCACAAGGTGATGACCATCACCCTCGGGATCGGTGCGCGGCTGCCGGCTTTCTGCACCTCCATGGGCCGGATGCTGCTCGCTGGGCTTGAGCCCGAGGCGCTCGATCGCTGGCTGCGGGGCCTGAAGACCCAGGCCTGGACGCGCCTGACGCTCACCGACAAGACGGCGCTGCGTGCGGTGATCGAGCGCGCCCGCGCGCAGGGGTATGCGTACGTCGAGCAGGAGCTGCAGGAAGGGCTGTGCTCGCTCGCGGTGGCGGTGCGCGATGGCCGCGGCCAGACCATCGCGGCGCTGAACGCCGGTATGCCGTTTCGCGTAGACGCCCGGGCGCACGCACTGAAGAAGGTGCTGCCCGTGCTGCGCAACGGCGCGCGCAGCATCGAGCGGAGCCTCCTGGCGGGTGCGGGCGGTGTCGCCGCCGCAGCGCGCGCCTGAGGGGACTGCGGCTCAGGACTCTGCGGAGACCTTGCCGGCCGACGCCGCGGGCAGCGACCGCTGGAAAGAACGCACGGCGAAGTAGTAAACCGGACTCACGACGGCGATGCCGACGATCCAGGAGAGATCGACGCCGCCCAGTGCGCGCGCGAAGGGACCCGTGTAGAAGTCGGCGGCCACGAATGGAATCTGCACCACGATTCCCACGAGGTAACAGGCGAGGGCGGTGACGTTGTAGTGACCGTAGACGCCGCCGTCCACGGCAAAGAAAGACGGCACGTGATAGTCACCGAAGCGGATGAGGTAGTAGTCGATGAGGTTGACCGCCGTCCAGGGCACGAGCAGGTACAGAAGCAGCTCGTTGAAGTGACTGTAGAGCGGCAGGAAGTCCTTGGCGCCCGCGATGCTGATCAGGAGCGCGACGACGAATATTGCCGAGGCGATCGCGATGCGTGCGTGGTGGGTGATACGCCAGCGGGGCAGGAGTGTGTGCCCCAGCGTGATCATCGCCAGCGCGCCGCCATAGAGACAGATCGAGCCGGCCACTGCCACACCGGGCACGAGCAGCAGCATGATGACGAGGCTTACGCGCCCGGTGAGATGAGCGATTGCGGTGACGACGTTGCCGTCGATGACGGCTGGGCCGATCAGGGCTCCGAGGATCATCGGCAGTACCGCGCCGAGCGTCGTGCCCCAGTAGCAGGACCAGAAAGCCTGGCGCGGTCCGGACTCTGGCGGCAAATAGCGCGAATAGTCGGAGACATAGGGCGCGTATCCGAGCTGCCAGAGCGCGCCCATGGATACCATCTTGAAAAAACCGACCGCCGAGAACGATCCCTGCGTCAGGAAGTAGCCGGGCACGGGCGTGATGAGCAACACCCACAGGTACGCAAGCAGCAGCGCCCCGCCGGAGACGTAGGTCATCATGCGGGTCGAGAAGTGAATCAGATCGTGACCGTAGACCGCGCCGGCCAGGCTGATCGCTCCGATGGCGACGATGGCGGCGTTCTCACCGAGTGGCGGGACGATGAGATGCAGCGATTGGCCACCGGTCACGAAGGCCGTGCCCGCGTATCCCACGTACATGAATGCGACCAGCAGTACGACGAAGCCGGCGCCCTTCGCTCCGAACTGGCCGCGGCTCTGAACCATCTGCGGCACGCCGAGGCGCGGCCCCTGCGCCGCGTGCAGCGCCATGAAGATCGTACCGATCAGGTTCCCCAGGAGGATGGCGAGAACGGCGGAAAGAAAGGATTGATGGAAAATCGTGGTCGCGAGCGCTCCGGTAACGACCGTAAGCACGTTCAGATTCGCACCGAACCAGAGGGTGAACAGCTGGCCTGCCTTACCGTGTCTCTGGTCGAGCGGGATCTGGTAGATCGTGTGCTGTTCGATGCGCGAGGATTTTTTCGAGGGCTGCAACGGGGCGCTCATCCGGGGCGGCTCATGCGGGGCGGCGGACGCGGCGGCTGACTCTAACATAGGCTACAGTACCCGAGGCTCGACAGCAGAACGCGTGCAGCTCCTGAGGCAGTGACTGGGAAGATCGATGGCAGGTTTTCCGGATTTCGGCCTGACCCCGGCAGAGCGGCATGAAGCGGTCTTCGGCCATCGCTACGAGCGCCCCGGCATGGACGAGGCACACGGCGAGATCTGGTGCTACACCGATGCGATCGCTTACCCGCCCGGGGCGATCGTGCGGCTGTGCGTGAGTTCCACCGTCCGCGCGTATCAGCTCGCGATCACGCGCGATGGCGCGAGCGCGCTCACGGTCCTCGAGCGGGAAGTGCGGGACGGGCGCTGGCAGGATACGCCCGAGCAGTGTTCGGTGGTCGGGTGTGGCTGGACGCCATCGCTCGAGTTTCGCATCGCAGACGATTGGCCTTCCGGTGTCTATCGGATCACGCTCACGGGCGAGGGCCCGACGGGCGAGGAGCTCAGCGCCCATCATCTTTTCATCGTTCGCCCGCTGCCCGGCCCGAAGCCAAACCGCATTCTGCAGGTCGCGGCGTCGGGGACCTGGATGGCCTACAACAACTGGGGCGGCTCGAATCACTACCAGGGAATCACCGGACCGCAGCGCAACCAGTACGCGACCACCGTAAGCCTCGAGCGTCCCTGGTGTCGCGGCTTCGTTGTTTTGCCGGACGGCGCGCCGCGGGTGCCCTTGGAGGTCGATCCGCCGCCCGGCGCTGCGCCGCGCTATCCGCATATGGAGTGGGCGTTCGCCAACGGTTACTCGAATAAATACGCATCGAGCGGCTGGGCGAGCTATGACAGGCACTTCCTGCACTGGGCGGAGCGCGCGGGCTTTGCGGTCGATCTCGCCAGCCAGCACGAGCTGCATTTCAGTCCGGAGATCCTCGACGGCTACGACTGTGTCGTCTTCATCGGGCACGACGAGTATTGGACGTGGGAGATGCGTGACGCGGTCGATCAGTACGTCGATCACGGCGGACATGTGGCGCGGTTTGCGGGAAATTTCATGTGGCAGACGCGCCTCGAGCGAGGCGGCCTGGCACAGGTCTGCTACAAGTACCGGGCACGTGCCGAGGATCCGCTGTACCGATCCGCCGATCGCTCGCGCACGACGGGCTCCTGGGAGGCGAGCGAGACCGGACGTCCGGGAGCGTTGACCTTCGGCCTCAATGCCACGAATGGCCTTTACGCCGGTTGGGGCGGCTGTGCGCCGCGCGGCGTGCGCGGCTTCCCGATCTATCGACCCGAGCACTGGGCGTTCGCCGGCACGGGGCTTTGCTACGGAGATCTGCTCGGGGCGCAGGGTCACGCCTTTGGGTATGAGGTCGATGGGCTCGACTACGTCATCCGTGGCGGCCTGCCGGAGCCTACCGAGACGAGCGGTGCCCCAGCCGGATTACAGATTCTCGCGCTTGGCATGTCGGCTCTCAAAGAGGAGCGCATGGACGTCCCGCGCAACGACCGGTTTCTCTCCGACGACGACGCCAAGTACGTGGCGGAGATCGTGCTCGGAGAGACGAGCGATTCGGCCGTAGATCGGGTGAAGCGGGGTGCCGGGATGATCGTTAACTTCTCGCGCGGCAGGGGTGAGGTGTTCCACGCCGGTAGCTGCGAATGGGTGGCGGCGCTCTTGAGGCGCGATCCGTTGATCGAGCGCGTGACCGCGAACGTGCTGGCTCGCTATCTCGGCCGATAGGACACTCCTCCGTTCAAATCGCACGGCGGCATTCTGGCACCGCACCGGATAAGAAGCTGCTTTTGCCGATGGTTAACCAGTCAGTTAACTTTTGCGGAAAGGGGCATGTGATCCAGGTCCCCGGGATCGGCGTCGGGCGACGCCGGCCGGCACTTCAGTGCGCGGCGCCGAGGTAGTGCTCCATCCAGGCGAGGTAGCGCGCGTAGAGATCGACCATGAAGCTCGGCCGGCTCAGCACGTGGGGCTCGCCCGGATACACGATGAGCTGTGCCGGGACACCGAGGGTGCGTAGCGCCTGGTACATCTGCTCGCCGCCCGCGAGCGGGACGTTGAAGTCCTTCTCACTACCGATGAAAAGCGTCGGCGTGTGGATGCGATCGGCATGCAGGAAGGGATAGGAGACCTTGAGCCACAATGCCGTGTCTCGCCAGGGCGGTCCGAGCTCGGCGTTGTCCGCCACCACCCAGGCATCGGTGCCGTAATTAGCCAGCTGATTGCCGCTGCCGGCGCCGCTGATGGCAGCCTTAAAGCGCGTGTCGCTCGCAATGACATAGTCGGTCAACTGCGCACCGTAGCTCCAGCCGCCTACGCCGAGGCGTGACGGATCGGCGATGCCGAGCGCGATCGCGTAGTCCACGCCGGCGAGTAGGTCTTCGACTTCCTTGTGGCCCCAGTCGGCGGTGATCGCGCGGGCAAAATCGGTGCCGCGGCCGGTGCTGCCGCGATGGTTGATCGCGAGCATTAGGTAGCCGTGCGTGGCGAACAGCTGCCGGTCGAGTTGCGGCCCGTAGCTCTCGAGAGTGAGGGAGTGATCGTCCTGGCCGTCAGGTCCGCCCTTGATCCACAGAATCGTGGGATAGCGCTGCCCACGCACGAATCCCGGGGGCTTCACGATCTGCCCGTGAATATGCGTACCGTCCGTGCTACGGAACGAGATGTCCTCGACCGAGCCGAGGGTAATCTCTGTGAACAGCTGCTGGTTGTGCGCGCTGAGCGGGCGCAACTGTCCCGCTTCCAGTGCAAAGGCTTCAACCGGCGCTCGATCGGTCGACACCAGCACCGCGGTGTGCCTGGCGGCCGTGGCGAGCTCGTGCACCACCATGGGCCCTGCGAGGCGCGCGACGGCGCCGGTGTCGAGCGACACCCGCGCGGGGTACTGCAAGCCGTCATCCTCGACCGCGAGCAGCATGGCGCGACCGTCGCTGGAGAACCTCGGCGAGATCAACGTGCGGTCAAGCGTTGCGCCCACCTGGCGCACACGGCCTGAGGACACCTCCACCACCGCCACGTGCTGCATCCAGATGCTCTGCTTGGGATCATCGCCATGCACGAACGCGAGCAGCTTGCCGTCGGGACTCCACTCGAGCCGCGGATGGTCGGCCGACCAGTCCGAAGTCAGTCGCCGCGGCTCCGATCCCGTGGCAGCGGGGAGGACATAGATCTGATCCATGCCGGCCTCGCGCGGCGTCTGTGTGGAGTTGCCGACGTAAGCGATCTCGCGCCCATCCGGTGAGAACGCCGGTGTTGAGTCGGCGCGCTCGGGGTCGGCGGTGATGGCGACACAGGCACCGCTGCCGACATCGAGCAGGTAGAGGTGTGTGCGTGTCTGCGGAATGAGGTAGCTGTACCTGTCCTTGAACTGATACGCGTCGATGACCAGCGGTTGCGGCGACTTCGGGTCCTCGGGCGGGTGCATCGCGAGGGCCACGCGTCGCGCATCCGGTGACCATGTGTAGTCGGTGATCTCGCCGTTGCAGCGGCTCAGCTGCTGCGGCTTGCCGCCGCGGCGGTCCACGATCCACAGCTGCGTCGTGGCACCCGCCGGGCGGGCGGACAGGAAGCTCAGGTAGTGCCCGTCGGGGCTGAAGCGTGGCTCGCTCACGCTCTCGCCATGGGTGAGCTGAGTACGCGATTTGCCTGACCAGTCGGCGACCCAGAGCGCACTTACGCTCTCGTCGGAGGCGCGCTCGTAGCTCGTCACGAGATACGCCACCGTGGCCCCATCAGGCGAAATTTCGAGATCAGACACGTCCTGGAAGCGATACCAGTCCTCGGGCTCCAGGGCGCGGCCGGCCCGGGCGATGAGCGGGGTCAGGCCGGCGATCAGGGCGAGAGAGAGCGACAGCAGGCGTTTAAAGGGCACGGTGACTCATGATGCCTGACTGCACCGCAGCGGTGCGCGGGCCGGAAGTGTAGCCTCAGGACCGGCTGCCGGGGCAAACTGTCAGCGCCCGCGTGGGCACCGATGGACACACCGGCACCACCCAACACGTTCGAGGAACGTCGCCGTCAGGCGCACGTGGCGCTGCGCGAGGGCCGCGCGGCGACCGCGGAAACGTGGCTTCGGGCGCTCGAGCGGCAGGCCCCGGGCGAGCTCAACTGTCAGTGGCTTCTCGGTGTGGCGCTGCTCGACCAGGAAAAGCTTGCCGAGTCGATCGCAACGCTCGAGCGCGTGACTGCGCGCGCGCGCGACTTTGTCGATGCACGCGTCGACCTTGCCCGCGCCTACCGGCGCGCCGGGCGTGTCGGGGAGGCGCGTGAGCAGCTGCGCGTGGTGCTCGAGAAAACGCCGCGTCATCATCGCGCCTGGCTCGCCTACGGTGACGCGCTCGTCGACCTCGGTCAGTACGAGGATGCACGCGTCGCCTTCGAGCGCGCGCGGCTCACCGATCCGCAGCGCCCGCGCATCGAAGCTGCGACCGCGGCGCTGATTGCGGACGACCGCAAGAAAGCGGAGGATCTCTTTCGCGAGATCCTGCGCGAGGATCCGAGTCACGTCGCGGCTCTCTGTGGGCTCGCGGCGACGGCACTCGCCGCCGGCCGCGCACAGGACGCCGAGCGACTGCTACGCCACGCGCTCAGGCAATCCGCCTACGTTCCGCTTGCGTACCGGGGCCTCGGTCCTGCGCTCGTGCAGCTCGGGCACCTCGCGGAGGCGGATGCCGCCACGCGCCACCTGCAGAAGATCGAGCCTGCAAGTCCGCAGACCTGGGTCACGACCGCCGCCGTGCAGATCCGTCTCATGCGCCACGAGGAGGCGCTCGAAGCCTACGAGCGCGCTTCACACCTCAAGTCCGATGAGATCGGGCTGCGCATGTCGGCCGGGCACGTGCAGAAGACGCTCGGCAAGCGCAGCGACAGCGAAGCCTCCTATAAGGCGGCGCTGCAGCTGGATCCAGGCCTCGGTGAGGCCTACTGGAGCCTCGCGGATCTCAAGAACTACGTCTTCAGCGACGAGGAGATCGAGGCCATGCAGCAGCTCCTCGCGCGCGATAAGCGCGGGCGCTCGAACAAAGCGCAGCTGCATTTCGCGCTCGGCAGGGCCTTCGAGCAGCGCGAGCAATATCCTGAGGCCTTCGCGCACTACGCCCAGGGCAACGCACTGCGACGACTCGATGCGCCGTTCGACGTGGCTCGCTTCGAGCGCCGCTGCGCGCGCATACGGGCATTCTTCGATGCCCGGTTCTTCGCAGCGCGCGCGAGCTGCGGTGATCCGAGCCACGCGCCGATCTTCATCGTGGGGCTCCCGCGCTCGGGCTCGACACTCATCGAGCAGATTCTTGCCAGCCACTCACAGGTGGAAGGCACTATGGAGCTGCCGAACATCCTCAATATCGTCGGCCAGTTCGACGATCTCGCTCCCGACCGCGATGGCTACCCCGAAACGGTGGGCCGGGCGTCGCCCGCGCAGCTCACCGCCCTCGGCGGTCGC
>Ga0187783_10001940_pt1 | contig 15360 bp, 13 predicted proteins | sample 1015_SJ02_MP02_2_FD_132471 | JGI IMG/M metagenome (GOLD analysis project Ga0187783, IMG submission 132471) | Tropical peat soil microbial communities from peatlands in Department of Meta, Colombia - 1015_SJ02_MP02_20_MG | ecosystem: Environmental > Terrestrial > Soil > Wetlands > Peat | place... | reverse complement strand
ATTTTCAACATCAAAACTGTGGTCAGCTCGGTATTCTTTTCATCTTCCGTGAATTTGCGGATTACGACCAGCTTGTCGCCTGTGAACACCTCGGGCCAGTGGCATTGCTCGCAGGTCTCGCGCGCGGGCCGCAGATTCTCGACCGGGACCGGAATCGGGCGGTCGTAGGTGTGGAATGTGACGGCGTACACCTGGCGCACTCCGGCAAGCTTTGAGCGCACGAACCAGGAAGCTCCCGGGCCGATGTGACACCCGACGCATTGGACCCGCTGGTGCGGCGAGTTCTGATAGGCGGTGAACTCCGGCTGCATCACCACGTGGCAGGTCTGGCCGCAGAATCTCACGGAATCCATGTATTCGACGCCCCGGTACGCCCCGACGCTGAAGATGATGATGTTGGCGACCGTCAGCCCGGCGACCCAGCCCAGCGCCCGGCGAAGGTCAGGCATCGAAAAATCAACTTGCGGGTAGGTGGCCGGAAGCCGCCCGCCCCGTTGAAGGGCCGAGCGGTGCAGCCAGGCGCCGATCGGCATCAAGATCAATCCGAGCAGGAAGACGCCGGGAAGGACCAGGAAGAAGATGACGCCAACGTAGGGGTGAATTGTGCCGCCGACGGCGATGTCAAACAACCAAAACGCGATCAGCGTGATTGCCGAACTGGTGGTGAGTACAGCGCCGGCGAGCGTCAGCGGGTTGCGTCCGAGGTAGGCCCCCAGGCGAAACCACTGCCTAATACGTTCCCGAAAACTCATCATATTCGGTGTCCGAAATACCTCCCTTCCCAAGGCCGAGGCGCACGCCACCCTCTGTCTGAAGCACGTCGCGCACTGGGCAGCTACCGGAAGCTAGCTGCCCGCCTGAAAACTCGCCTGGAGCTACTTCTTCAGGGAACGGATGTAAGAGACGAGCTCTTTGATTTGGGCGTCAGTCAGCTTGCCCTTGTAGCCCGGCATCTTGCCTTTCCCATTGTCAATGACTTCGGTCAGCTGCGCGTCCGATTGGCTTTGAACGTCGGCTGAGCCGAGATCACGAACCTTAAGGACCTTGCCCATCGACGTGTCGCCCTTGCCGTCCGGGCCGTGGCAAGCCGCGCACTTCGTCTTATAGAGAGCGGCGCCTTCCTGACCGCTCGCCGGGAAAGTCGAAACGAGCAGGGCCGCGGCGGCCATGAGGCCCAGCCCGCCAACTCGAACCAAGCGATTCATATTGCGCCTCCAAAAGACTGCGAGATATTAGGCTACAAACGCGCGTGAATTCCCCCCGCTCAGCCTCAGAACGCATAACGGAATATGAAGGTGGCCGTATTCCCGTTGAAGTCTTGCGACGGTATGACGGCGAGTCCGAACGGGGCCGTGTTCCCGGTTTCGGTGAAGGCATAGTAATTCCAAAGCGTCTTATAGCTCAGGCCTTTGCCCAGGTCGATGGTCAGAGAGCCATACGGCATTTGGTAATTGTAGTCGAGCGTTCCGGAAGGAGTGAGCGGATTCAAAAAGATCGTGTTGCCGCGAACGAAGTTCGCGCCGTACCCGAGTGCAGCGGTGACGCGCGGGGCGGGCTTCCATATCAGGTCTGCGTGCGGAAAGTTGTCCTGGCTCGCGTAGGTCGAGAGCGTGCCCAATCCGGTCGGGCCAACCGATGCATTCGGGATCGGGCACGGCGTAGTCGCAACGCCGGGCGGCGACGTGCTCACTGGCAGCGTAGGGGGTGGAGGGGTCGGGTTCGTGTAGGTGATCGAGTAGTTGAAGCAGATTTGCGTCTGCGTATACACATTCCAGTAGTTATAACCGATGCCGACCGACAGACGCTGCGAAGGGGTAAGCATGGCCGTCACGCTGTACATGTTGTCGTGCTCGATGTTGTTGACATACGTTACGTTGTCACGATTCTCGTTAATGTTGATCGCGCCACTGAGGTTGGCCCAAGGCTTCGGCGTGTAGGCCACCTGAATGTTGTAGCTCTGTATCTGCCGTGGAGAGATCCGGGTAAACGCGGCGTCGTTATAGCCAAACTTGAAATCGCCGATGATGCTGAGCTGGTCAACCGGCCGTCCCGTAAAACCGACAAGCAAAGCGTTTTCATCTATGGTGGTGAGTTGGCGAGCTGTGTCGTTTCCCGCCTCAGGAACCAGATTCGTCGGCGAACCTTTGGTCACCGAGCCATTTGCGTTCAGCACGCAGCCGGCAGGGAGAGCTCCGGCCACCAGGGCGCAGTCTCCGCGTGCGGCCAGATATAGGTTCGCCGGGCTTGCCGTCGCACCACCCGGGAAATAGGTTTCGCCCGTAGCGAACGTGGCGCTGAATTGCGAAATAATGCGGTTCGTGTACAGATAGCCAATTCGGCCGGTCCAACGCTTGGTGAAATCGTACTGGCCCTCGAATGTGTTCGATCGGATGTTCTGCCCTAGGAATTGACTTGTAATTTCGTTCGTCACATCGGCGCCCGAGCCCGCCATGTGCAGCGGGCAGCCCGGTTGGTTGTAAGGCGGCGCCGGGCAGAGCGTTGCGAAGCTCGTTGGCGTCGTGGGCGATACCTCGGTAAACAGCGAGAGCGGCAGGGCGAGACCGACTTCGCCCGAATCGGCGCCGCCGTAGATGTTTGTCTCAAAGGTCGCCCACATGCCGGGAATGCGCCAGTTATAGTACTCGAAGAAGTCTTCGATGCGGGCCTTGCTAGAAATTGCGTAGATGCCCGTCCAATTCGTGTTGACGGTGTCTCGCGTGGCCTTTGCCGGGCCGGCCGTGGTGCTCACCCGAGCGGCTGTGCGACTCACGTAGCCGTTCAGCATCTCATCGAACTTCGTAATGGAATCGTCCGCATTGCCGTAGGCAAACTCGCCCGTCATTTCGAAGTTCTTGATGTCGCTCGATTGGAAGCGGAACCGCTCGGTCGGCAGATAGACGTGCGGTGGATTGACCTGGCTGTAGGATATGAACCCGTTGCAGTTCGGATTCGCCGTAGGCGGAGTGGTTGTCGTGCTCAGGATGGGAAGGGCGCAGGGCAATGTCTCGGCCGGCGTCTCGGTGCTCCAAACAATTCCAAGATCGACCGGCGTGCCGTTCGGAAGCGCGAACGGGAATTGCCCGGGCGTGGCGACGGGGTTCGCGGTCACCACATTGTCTTGGTTGAAATAGACCAGGAACTGGTCGTAGGACAGCGTGGTGTGCGGCAGGACGCGAAAATCAACCCCCGCATGGTATTCATTCGTCGTGTAGCTGTAGGATTCCGGGAAATCGGGCACAGTTCCCGAATCCGTCGTGAAAAAGGTAGGTCCTTCGTCGCTGTAGTGCGAATACCCCAGGCGGAACCGAACGGCCGACTGCGGGAAAAGCATCAGATCGTAATCCTGCATGTAGCGGACAAGATCAAGTTGGTGGGGCGAATTTGTTTCCGGCACGGCCGGAGTTGAGCAAAGGCCGGGCAACCCGGGATTAGCGGAGCTTGGCGGGCTGACAATACAACCGGCGCTGAGCGAGCCAAGTGGGGTCGGTGACGCCGGGTTTAGTGGGTTAGCGAAGAGGTTGTAGTCCCAGAAATTCTTGTCGCGACGGAACTGGAAGTTGAAGTCGTACCATTTGTTCTTATCAACGTGCAAGCGGGTCACGTCGTTTGGATCGCCGCCGTATCCGAAGTTGTAGAAGTTCAGATCGTCGAAAAACATGCCGTGGTGATCGAGCGACCTCATGTCCAAGCTGTAATCGAACAGGCGCAGGCCCGACCCTAGATTGATAAAGGTGTCGTAGGTGTCGAGATTGCCGTTGATTCCGGTCCAGCGATAGCCGAACTCGAGCGTCTGCTGAATATTGTAGTCGCCCGAGTCGACTCCCTTGGTCTGGTTGTCACTGGAGGCAGCCTGCGCCCATCCCAGACGGGGCACGGACAGCAGTGCGAGCAATATCAGGTTCACAACCACCGCTCGGCGATTACCCATAGCCTTTCTCCTCAACTTTCAAGCCCTGCCGTTCGGGCCCCCTTCGACCTGCCGCGCATTCCTTGCGAGCTTCCGCAGAGTGCTCATCGCCCGCCTCACTTGAAGAATGTGGGGCTGAAGTTCGAGCCGTGGATGGCGATGTGGCAGAGCGTGCACGCCTGGAAGAATGTGGCCTGGTTGTGAAATGAAGGGGCGCCTGGGGCGCTGCTGAAACTCGACGTCGTATGGCATTGGAGGCAGAGCAAATTCACGTTGCTCAGCTTCAGCATGTGCGGGTTTGGCCCTCCGTGCGTGTTGTGGCAAGAGGTGCAGCCATCGATCTTCACGGGCGCGTGTTCGTAGACAAACGGTCCTTGCTTGTCCGCGTGGCACTTGAAGCAGACTTGATCCTGGGTGTCCGCCAGCCGCACCTGCTTCGGCGCGGCGGTGCCGTGCGGGTTATGACAGTCCGTGCATTCAATCAGTCCTTCGTTGACGCGATGGTGAAAGGGCATCTCGAATTGCGGCTTTTGGGCCAGATGGCACGTGTAGCAGAGCTCGGGCTGGGCTTTTGAAAGTAGGTGTTGCTTCGTTGTGGCGTGATGCGGGGAATGGCAGCCGACGCAGCTCACCCCGTTGTCCCGGTGCAGGGAGTTGGCAGCGTGCGCCTGTTCGGAGTCTGACGCGTGACAGCTCAGGCAGAGCTTGTTGACCTCCTCCGTCGAGGCCTTGCTAAAGAGGAAGAGCTTCGAAGTGTCGCTCGGATCGGCCAGGTGCGCGGCCGCGTCGCCGTGGCATGCTTGACAACCCTGATGCAGGGGACCTTTTCCGTTTTCCGTAGTCCTCCAGTGCGGAGATTTCTCCCACGAGTCGTACTCAGCCTGGTGGCAGTCCTTGCAGGCGCTCGGGCCCCCGTCTTGAGCCGCAGAGCCCACCTTCGCGGGTGCAGCCTTGGCCTGGGCCGAGGCGGATTTTGACTCCTCGCGGGGGGGCTGCTGCTGGCTTTGGCCTTGACTCGTTAAGGTAACGACCAGAAAAACAGTGACTAGCGAGGCGAAGTAGGCGGATATCCTCGTTGGCATCCAGCGCCTCCAATATGTCGATGTCGTTCGAAAAAAGGGCCTAAAACGAGGGCAGAATACAAGCATTGGTGGGCAAAACCAGTGACAGCAGCAGCTGTTAATTGTGACAGTGGTCACGAAGTGTCGCCTCTGAGGGGGACTCATAAGAATAGGGAGGTCATCGTCCAGCCGCTTGTTCGAGTCCTGGTTTGTCGCGGATGGTAATCGTCGACCCCTTGATCTGCAGGAGCTGTCTTTTCTTGAAGCGCCCCAACAGCCGTGTCACGGTTTCGCGAGACGCCCCGATCATCTGTCCGATTTCATGGTGGGTAAGGACGAGCTTGGCCTGACCTTCATCCCCACCGGTGGCATGCTCGGCGCACCATTCCAGGATGAACTGTGCAAGCTTTTCGGCGGCGGAATGGTAGAGGCAGATCGTCCGCATTTCCGAAAGCGCATGGTGGTAGTTTTCGCCGAGTTGCTGGGCAGCCTGCAGCGCCGCTTCGCTGTACTCGTGCAGAAAACCCAGGAAATCGTTGCGAGAGATGAAATTGGCCTGTGTGGGCTCGAGAATGTCGGCCGTGGCCTGATAAGGCTTGCCGCAAACCACCGCGGCAAGGCCCAAAACCTCGCCTTCGTCGGAAATGCGCAAAATCAGGGTTCGACCGTCCGCAGACGCCGTGGACAGCTTGGCCCGCCCGCTGCACAGGATGAAAACGCCCCGCGGACTCTGTCCCTCAACAAATAGCGTCGCGCCCTTGGGATAGGTAGAAGGCGCCGTAATCGCGGCCAGGCGCTCGACGGCCGCGGGAGGCAAGTTGCAGAAGAGACGGTCCCCCCGCTGAGGACAGTTGGTGCAGGTGTCGATGATTTCAAGTCCATAGGGAGCGCGCACGGACCCTCCGCTCTTGGGCGTACGCTGCCCGGGTGGTCCAACTACCCAGTATCGCTTCATGCGTCGGAAACTCTTGCCCACAGGTCCGGTTGAGTTTGGCTCAGGCCAAAAGCGCGGGCTATGATCCAGATCACCTCGGGGTGTGATTCAGCGCACAGCCTTTCCCGGAATGGCCAGCGCACCCTATGCGCAGCGAGGTGCAAGATGCCCGATGAACGCGATCTTCTCGAGGTCCTGAAATTCGAACTGAACTTCCTTGAAAAGGGGGGATATGGACGCTCACCAAAGGAGCGCTGGCGGGGTTGGCTCGTCTTCGAAGACTCACCGACGTGCATGAACTACGACTCAAAAACGCGCAGAGAGCCTTGCCAAGAGTGCGCGCTGATGAGATTGGTACCACCTGAAGCTCGCTCGGAAAACATACCTTGCCGTCACATTCCGCTTACTCAAACAGGGGAGACCCTCGAATCGATGTACCGCTGCGCAGAGGAATACGAGATCGAAGAAACCGTGAGGAACTGGCTGCGAACGACAATTGAGCGGCTCGAACGCGAGCGCGCGGCGGCGGGGTCGGACCAGGCTTCCGCAGCGGTCAAAAGTGGTTCGTAGATTTCCTGTTGCCACGCAGTCAGGAACTGCCCGGGGCGAAGGCCTCAGGCGAAACTCCTAAGCCGCGCCTCACAAAGACCCTTTCGATCGTATGCTGATTGCTCAGTCCTAGAGGGCCTACCTGTCATCAGCAACGAAGCAATCTTTGACTCTCGCGCCCCCGGCGAATGCGACCGACGGCTGCCCGCCTACTCCCTCCGCCTGGGAACCGGCGATAGACTCCTCCCCGCTTCAGGAAACTTCATTCCAACTGCGAACCGCGATATATTCCCTCTGGTCTCACCGGACCCCTAACTTCTCCGTTTTTCCGCCAGACCGGAGGAACGATGCTCGAATTCGATCCGCATGTACTCGACGAAAAGCCGCTGCCGCCGCCTGAGGACTTCAGCAAGCGGGCCCACGTCAAATCGCTCGGGGAGTATCGGGCGATTTACGACCGCGCCGCCAGTCATGCCGAGGAGTACTGGAGCGAGCAGGCCAAGATGCTTGACTGGTTCGAGCCGCCGCAGAAGGTTCTCGAATGGGACTTGCCGCACGCGAAATGGTTCGTCGGCGGAAAGCTCAATGTGTCCTACAACTGCCTCGACCGGCACCTGGCCAAACAGGGCAATAAGCCGGCCCTGCTGTGGGAGGCTGAGGACGGCTCGACCGTGCAATTCACTTATGCGGAACTGCACAAACGGGTCTGCAAGTTTGCCAACGCGCTGACCAGCCTCGGCGTGCGGGCAGGCGACTCCGTCACCATTTACCTCCCCATGGTTCCCGAACTCCCGATCGCCATGCTGGCCTGTGCGCGGATTGGGGCGATGCATTCGGTCGTCTTTGGCGGGTTCAGCGCGACGGCGCTCGCCGACCGCATCGCCGACGGAAAATCGAAAATCCTGATTACCGCCGACGGGGGTTTCCGGCGCGGAAAGGTCGTGCCGCTCAAGGACACGGCGGACGCGGCGCTCAAACATTGTCCGACCATTGAGAAGTGCATCATTGTCGAGCGAACCGGCGAGGAAATCGCCTGGCAGGAGGGCCGCGACCTGTGGTGGAACGAACTCGAAAATGCTGCGCCGAGCGACTGTCCCGCTCTTCCGTTCGATTCCGAGCACCCGCTGTATATCCTGTACACGAGCGGTACGACGGGCAAACCAAAGGGCGTGCTACACACCTCGGCCGGGTACCTGTTGCAGTGCATGTGGAGCACGCGGCTTATTTTCGATTTGCGAGACGACGATATCTATTGGTGCACAGCCGATATCGGCTGGGTGACCGGGCACAGCTACATCGTCTACGGCCCCCTGGCCAATGGCGCCAGCGTCGTGATGTATGAAGGCGCCCCGGACCATCCGCGCAAGGACCGCTTCTGGGAGATCGTCGACCGATATGGCGTAACGATTTTCTACAGTTCGGCCACGGCCGTGCGCGCATTCATGGCCTGGGGTCTCGACTGGATCAAGCCGCACAGCCTCAAAACACTGCGCGTTCTGGGGACAGTCGGCGAGCCGATCAATCCCGCGGCATGGAAGTGGTACTTCGAGGCCATCGGGCGAAATCGCTGCCCGATTGTCGACACCTGGTGGCAGACCGAGACCGGCTCCATTCTGATTTCGCCTCTGCCGGGCGCGACGCCGACAAAACCAGGTTCCGCGACCCTGCCGCTGCCGGGGATTGCGGCACGCGTCGTCGATCTGAAGGGTCAGCCGGTGAAGCCCGGGGAAACCGGCTACTTGACGATTCAGAAGCCCTGGCCGTCGATGCTCCGGACGATTTATGGCGACGACGAGCGCTTCCTTCGCGATTACTGGCAGCGCATTCCCGGCGTCTATTTCGCGGGTGATGCCGCGCAATGCGACAAGGACGGTTACATTTGGGTGCTGGGAAGGGTCGACGACGTGATCAAGGTGGCCGGGCACCGGCTGAGCTCGATGGAGATTGAGAGCGCGCTCGTAAGCCACCCTTCGGTTGCCGAGGCGGCCGTGGTGGCGCGCCCAGACGAAATCAAAGGCGAGGCGATCATCTGCTTCGTCACGCTCCGCGCCGGCCAGTCGCCGCATTCGGCGCTGCGCTCGGCGCTCATCGAGCATGTGACGGGGACAATTGGAACGATCGCGCGCCCGACCGACGTTCGGTTCTGCGATCTGCTGCCCAAGACTCGCAGCGGCAAGATCATGCGGCGCCTGCTGCGTGAACTCGCGCAGAAGGGCGGCATCTCGGGTGATACCACCACGCTCGAAGACATGTCGGTGATCGAGCGCCTGGCGAAAGCCCAAGGCCGAGACGACGAATAGGTTCCAGTGTGCGGGCGCTCTGGCTCGATCGGCTGAGGAGTCCCTAGTCGGCCCGTATCTGTCGGCGGTGATCTCCTTCGCTTCACGTGCCCCACGGTTCCGCAGCTATGAACATTCGCTTGCGAAAAGCCACCGAAGCTGACGTTCCCGCCCTGCGGAACCTGATCGAGGCCTCCGTGCGCGGGCTACAGACGGAGGATTATTTGCCCGAACAGATCGAAGCGGCACTCAGAACCGTCTATGGCGTCGATACGCAGCTCATCATGGATGAAACGTATTTTGTAGCGGAGTCGATCGGCGCCCAGACTGCCGGCCCGAAGGCGGAGGATGCGACCCTCGATCGGACGGAGGGGGGCGGCGGGAGCTCGAGCCTGGTTGGTTGCGGCGGCTGGAGCAAGCGCAAGACCCTGTTTGGCGGCGATCAGTGGAATGCAAGGCAGGACGATTTGCTCGACCCAGCCACGGATGCAGCCAAGATTCGGGCGTTCTTCGTCCGCCCGGATTGGGCGCGACGCGGGATCGGCACGATGATCCTCGAAGCCTGCGAGAAGGCGGCGAAGACCGCCGGGTTCAAGCGCCTGGAGATGGGCGCGACGATCAGCGGGGTCGAGTTCTACAAGGCGAGGGGTTATCAGGCCAAGGAAGCGATTGCCGTGCCGCTTGGCGGAGGCCAGTCGATGCCCATCGTACGCATGGCCAAGGCCCTTTAGGCCGATCGGTTGCTACCCCGGTTTGCGGGCGGCCTTCGCGCGGCCCCGCTCGACGAGTGCGAGGTGGGCAGACATGATGAGCCATCCGGGATGGGCGTCGCGAAAGACAAGCACCATGCGCAGGGCGGCCGAACTGTGCTTCTTCGATTCGCCCTGCGGCTCCCAAACAAGCGTTGCGACCGAGACTTCGCCGGTAACGAGTTTCACGTCCCGGATGTCCGGCGAAAGCTCTTGCGGTTCGGAAGAGGCGAAATGCGCGGCAAGACCCTTTTCGACTTGCGCGGGAGTAAGCCATAGCTCCCCTCGCACATCCCAGAACTGGCCGTAAGGGGTGAATAAAGCGGCTAGTCTTTTTGGATCCCGCTTGACCCAACTCTCTACGAACTGATCCACCGCAGGCCCGAGCGTCCCCGGCGACGAGATTTGAAAGGTTAGTCGTTCCGCAGGGCCGGTCCTCCAAGAACCTCGGGAGGTTGCGTTCATCCCCTCCTCACGGCTGATATGATCCGAGATCTTGTCCCGAACCTGAGCTAACCGCACGCCGCGACTGGCCAGAAGGCGTGCGGCCAAGCAGTTCTCCTCGCCCAAAATGCCCAGCAAAATATGCCCGGGATGAACAAAGCGTTGGCCAAGCGCTTCCGATTCCTTGGCGGCTAACATAAGAATCTGCTTCGATTCTTCGCTGAGGGGCATCTCGATCGTCCGGACACGCTCAGGTGCCTGGCTGGCTGATTCGATCTCGCGACGAATGCTGTCTCGCGACTCGGAGTTCGGAAGCACCAGATGGGCAAGAGAGTGGCCTTCCCGCAGCAGCCCGAGCAACAGGTGTTCGCTGTGGATCTGCCGGCTGCCGTATTGGCCGGCTTCATAGCGGGAGAAGAAGATCACCCGCCGGGCTTCTTCGGTGTACCGCTCGAACATGACGAATCATGCCTCCCCCGGGCGCATCATTTTGGCGGCGGTCTTGGCCACGAAGCGCCGCGGCGCGAGGCGTTGGGCTTCCATCATCAGGCGGTTCATTGCACCCGAAATTACGTGCGTCTTACCTCTCGCCAGAGCCTCAAGGCCGACGCGGGCCACCTTATCGGCGGTTTCCGCCACTCGGAAAGCACGATCGGGCTGCCGGGCGACCTTCTGAAACTCGGTCGTGGTCGGTCCAGGACATAGCGCGCAGACATTCACGCCAAACGGGCGCAGCTCTTCGGCTATGCCCTCGGCAAAAATCAGGTCGAAGGCCTTCGTCGCCGCGTATGCGGAATTGAACGGCACGGCCTGAAACGCTGCCGTGGAGGCCACAATCAGGATGTCTCCGCCGCGCCTCTCCACCATTTGGGCAGCATACAGCTGAGTCAAATGCACAACCGCCGAACAGTTCACCTGAATCATCTCGAGCAGGCGCGACGCGGCAATCTCCTGGATGTATCCGAAAGCGCCGAAGCCGGCGTTGTTGACGAGAAGATCGATCGAAAGCCCCTTCCTGTTCGTGAAGGCGTGAATCTCAGGCGGAACCTCCGGGCGCGTCAGGTCGGCACTGTAGACCTCGGTCTGGATGGAGTATTCCTTCCCTAAGCTCGCGGCGAGCTCCTCGAGCCGGTCAGTTCGCCGCGCGGTCAGCACCAGATGCGTGCCGCCGACGGCCAGTTGCCGGGCGAGAGCATGACCGATGCCCGCGCTGGCACCCGTAATCAACGCCCAACGATTCCGCCAACGTGATTCGAGCGAGTGATCGGTACTGCCCGGCACCGAACACCTCCTGAGGGAACAAGCGCCCTGCGGTTGCGACTGGGGCGAAGCCAACCGCGACCGGTTCGGCTTCCCTAAAGGGCATCAAACCACAAATTGCCACCGTTGGAAAACGGGAAACTGAGGTGAAAACGCGAAAAGCAGAAGAACGCGAAACTAGCCGCGGTTTGCCGGTTCCCTGACGAAAACGAAGTCGCGCAGGCGCATCCCCTGCTCCTTCAGACGTTCAAGCAGCTGGCGAGCCCACACGAACTCGGCCGCGAGCACGCCCAAACCCAGAAGCATGATCAGCCAGCCAGGAGCAGGGGTAAAAACCATGACCGCACCCAGCACGAGCAGAGTGAAACCCAGAAGAACCTTCATTACCCGCTTTGCCTGTTGCACCGTCTTTATGAGCATAAAAGCATCCGCTCGCTGAATCCCAGCCGGCCCTCGAACCAGGGCGGGCAGAACTCTCCGACCTCCCAACGATTCGATGCGCGAGATGCGTCACTCGACGCAAATCGAACGGAGTTTTTCTGAGCACGTGTGCGTCCAATTAACAACTGCCCTTGCGGCGTCAGCTGGCGCTGCTGATAATGGACTTCGCCGCGATTGACGCAAAGGGTCACCTCCGGCACATTCCAAATCTCGGAAGTTTTTACCGAACAAGGGACAAAAACAGATGCAGACTCGAACGGTGCGAATGGAGATTCCTGAGGGTGCCAATCTCATTCTCGGACACGCGCACTTCATCAAAACAGCCGAAGATTTGTACGAGGCAGTCGTCAACACGGTGCCCGGGGCGAAATTCGCGGTCGCCTTCTCTGAGGCATCTGGGCCATGCTTGATTCGCGTCGAATCGAACGATGACGATTTGAAGCGTGCGGCCATCTCCAACGCACAATCGATTGCGGCCGGTCACACCTTCGTGCTGCTCGTCAGGCAGGCGTACCCGATTAACCTTTTGAGTCGCATCCGAGACTGCTTTGAGGTCTGTTCGATCTATTGCGCGACGGCGAATCCAGTCGAGGTCATCGTGATGGAGACCGAGCAAGGCCGGGCCATCCTGGGCGTGGTGGATGGCGCCTCCCCCAAGGGAGTCGAAGGACCGGAGGATGCCAAAAAACGCCGCGAATTCGTGAGGAAGATCGGATACAAGCTCTAGGAAGACGCCCGGCTACCAGAAATGCAGATGCAAGAGCGAGCCGGATAGCCCTGCGGCGCTCGGATTGAAGATCGCCAGGTAGGTCAGCACCAGGGTCAGGCCGATCATGAGGATGCTTGAGGACCAAGCGATGACGTTAAAGGCGACGGTATTGGTATGTTCGCCCATCAAGTCGCGGCGGTTGATGAGCAGCAGGATGAAAATCAAGACGATGGGAAGCCAAATCCCGTTGCCCACTTGAGAATAGATCAGAATTTTCCAGAGCGGCGCCTTCGGTATCAGGATGATTCCCGCCCCGATCACGATCAGCAGGGTATACAGCGAATAGAATGCCGGCGCTTCCCGGAATTTGCGGTCGAGGCCGGCTTCAAACCCGAGGCCCTCGCAGATGACGTGAGCGGTTGAGAGGGGCAGGATCGAAGCCGCAAAGAGCGAAGCGTTCAGCAGGCCGAAGGCGAACAGCCCGGCGGCCCACTTCCCGGCCAGAGGCGCCAGAGCCTGGGCTGCCTGGCCAGCGCTCGATATATTCGTCTCACCGTGAAGGTTCAGTGTAGCCGCGCAGCAAACGATGATGAAAAACACGATCACCATGCACGAGACGCTGCCGACGAGCACGTCCCATTTGGCGTGTTTGTACTGGCGCGGGCCCACTCGCTTCTCGACAAAGCCAGCCTGAAGATAGAAGAACTGCCAGGGCGCAATGGTCGTTCCGACCAGGCTGATCAGCATTACAAGATAGGAGGCGGTCAGTTGTCCGGAAGGGACCACGGTCTGGCGCGCGGCGTACAGCCAGTCCGGCTTGGCCAGAAATGCGGACAGCACATAGGACAGGTAAAAAGCGCAGGCTACCAGGAAAATCTTTTCGACAATCCGGTAGGTACCGTAGATCACGAGCAGCCAGACCACAATCGCGGCAATGGGCACCGCAATGTACTTGCTGATGTGCATCACGCTCGAGGCTTCGGCAACCCCGGAAAACTCAGCCACGGTGTTAAACAGGTCGACCCCCAGAGCGGCAATCATGACAAAGAAGGTCGAGCGGAAGCCAAATTCCTCGCGGATCAGGTCGGAAAGCCCCTTGCCGGTGATCACGCCCATGCGCGCGCACATCTCCTCGCTCACATAAAGGGCGATGGTCATGGGAATGAGCGACCAGAGAAGGTGATACCCGAACTGCGCCCCCGCGCTCGAGTACACGCCGATCCCGCCCGCATCATTGTCGACGTTCGAAGTGATCAAACCCGGCCCGACCACAGCAAAAAAGACGGCCAGTCGGCGACGCCAGCTCCGGCTTCGCCGGCCAAGGTCTTTGCCGCGCGTGCGCAGGTTCGAGAGCGTTTCGTTGATTGTGACGCGTGTCGTCATCGGCCTCAGAAGGCTCAGAGCCCCGCGCGCAGGCGGCTGACCACGTCGTCGACCGTGATGGCCCCGACCGGATGTTTCAGGTCATCGACCACCGTCAGGCTTCGCAGATTGTACTTATCAAACAGCTCGAATATTTCGTTGTCTTCCGTATTCGGCCCGACCGACAGTCTCGGCTCGAAGACCAGCTCCGACATGCGCTGGTCGGAGGTCGCCAGCAGCAGGCGCGAGATCGGTACGACACCGGCAAGAGCCGCATCGCGATCAATCAGGATGATGTTATCGAGCTGATCCTGCGGAATTTCGTGGAAACGGATGAAGTCGACGACCTCGCCGCGTGTCGCATCCTCGCCGACCACCACCATTTCCGTGGTCATCATGCCACCTGCCGTATTCTCCCGGAACTGCAGGAGGCCCTCGACTTCCTGGGCCTCGCGGTGCCCCATTTCCTGCAGCACGGCCTCCGACTTTTCCGGCGGAAGGTTGGCGATCAGATCGGCTGCGGCATCAGGGCTCATCTCCTCGATGATCTCGGCGGCCTTCTCGGTGGGGAGCTTTTCGACGACCTGCGTCTGCAATCGTTTGTCGAGTTCGGCCAGCGTTTCTGCGGCGATTTCCTCGTCGAGAGAGTCGATAATCGATTGGCGCTCGGCCGAGGACAGCTCTTCCATCAGGTCCGCCAAGTCGGCCGGGTGGAGTTCGGCAAGTTTGTCGCTGGAGAGGCGGAGTTTCACCCGGCGCAGCGGATCAGGCTCGATCAGGTTGACGAACTCCCAGCGGATCGTGTTCGAACGAAGCCGCTGCTCGAGCCGTCGAATGCCCCTCGGCGGCACCACCCCTTGAAGTAAGCGCCGGACGGCGCCGGAAAGCCCGACGTCGACATCCTCCAGGCGCAGTTCGGTATTGCCGTTCAGGCTGTAGTCGCCGAGGTCAACATCATTGACACGCACCACCTTGCGGCCCTGGGTATCGATAATCTGCTGATCGAGCAGGTCCTTCCGAACGGCCAGCCACGCTTCATTCGGGTGGTAGAGTTCAAGGGCCGATTCGTCTGTCGAGAGATCGACGCGCCCGGGAGCCACCTTCCCAATTTGATCGTGTCGGGCGACCAGGGGGCGATAGCGTCCCCTTCCCAGAAGCAGCCGGGCGACCCGGTTGGGCTGCTCGGAGGGCACCACGAACATCTCTTTCACGCGGCCGACAAAGTGGCCGGCAGAGTCGTAGGCTTCCGCGCCCAGCAATTCCGTTGCATGAACCATGACAGCACCTCACGATGGTTGGAGGTTTGACTCCCGATGCGGCGCCAAAGGGCAAAAAAAAAGCCCGGGCCGACCCTCGATCCGGCCTCGGGCAATACCGCACCGCACCCGCAATTACATCAGGCCGGGTCTAGCCTCCCGATTCCCACGAGTCCATTCGGGCCGCGCCTGACGAGCCGGCTCCAAAGCAGCGGCCGCACGGCATGATGGCCGCAATGCGCCGCTCGAGCCCTCGAAAACGGCCGCCAGGCCGGGTCGCAGGTCTGGTAGTGAATTCGACCGGCGCCGACTTCCCGGCTCCGAATTTGATGAAGCGTCCATTCCCTCAGAAAATCGGTAACATTCAATTAGTTAAAAGCAGATAAAGAGTTTGTCAAGCGGAGAGTGT
>Ga0187783_10001939_pt1 | contig 15361 bp, 14 predicted proteins | sample 1015_SJ02_MP02_2_FD_132471 | JGI IMG/M metagenome (GOLD analysis project Ga0187783, IMG submission 132471) | Tropical peat soil microbial communities from peatlands in Department of Meta, Colombia - 1015_SJ02_MP02_20_MG | ecosystem: Environmental > Terrestrial > Soil > Wetlands > Peat | place... | reverse complement strand
GCCGGTCTGGAACCCGGAAAACCCCGGGCCGGGGGACCAAGATCCGCGGCGTGTCCCGCGACTTGGCCGAAGGCGTGCGCGTGCTGCGCAGCCAGCCGGTCGCCCGGGCGCTGCTGCCCGTCACGGTGGTATTCCTGGCCGCGAACGCGTCGCTGACCGCCCTGCTCATCCCCCTCGGAATTGAGCGCCTCGGCGGCAGCAAAAACGTCGGATTCGTACTGTCAGGACTCGGCGTGGGTTTCCTGCTCGGTGCCCCCGCCCTCCGCGCGCTGCTGGACCGAGCCGGGCCGCGGATCCTCCTGACCGCTGCCCTGGCCGCCACCGCCGTCGGCCAGTTCGGCCTGTTCACCTCCGCCTCGCTTGCCACCGCGCTGCCCGCCGCGGTCGCCATCGGCTTGTTCGGCTCGATGTCCCTGGTGATCCCGCAGACGGCCATGCAGCGCGTGATCCCGGACGCCGTCCTCGGCCGGGTCGGCGCCGTCTTCCTGACCGGGGAGGCCGCGGCCACCCTGATCGGCGCCGTGGCCGGCCCTTTCCTGGCCCAGGCGGAGCACCTGGCCGGGCTGGCCGTCATCGCCAGCCTCGTCACCCTCGCCGCGGCCGCGCTGACCCGCCTCACCGTGCCCCGGATGCCCGCGGTCATCCCCGACTGCAGGCGGTTTAAGCCACAGCTGAAAAGGTTTGCCGCCGGGGGCCGTCGCCGGTGATCCTGAGGCCGGAAACCACAGCCGGTGGTCCAGGGGCTGGCCGTGATCTGGACGACCATGGCCAGCCCTGCGACGGCGGCCCGCACGGGAGCCGGGCCCGACCTCCACCAAGTTCACGGGAGCCGGGCCCGACCTCCCATCCACCGGCACCCGGTCCTCACCCCGCTCGCAGCAGCTCGGCGCCCAGCGGGGTGAGCACGTGGAGGACCGCGCTGCCCTGGCGACGGCTGATGATGAGGCCCGCCTCCCGCAGCACCGACGCGTGCTGGCTGGCCGCCGCGAGCGAGATGCCCACGCGGTCGGCCAGCTCGGTGGTCGTGCACCCGTCGGCGACGGTGCGCAGCACCGCGGCCCGGTTCCGGCCCACCAGCGCGGCCAGCGCCGCCCCCCGGGGCCGCGGGTTGCCCCAGATCCGGTCGTCGGCCACCGGCACCACCAGCCACGGCGCGGCCAAACGGTCGCTCAGGTTGTTGTGCAGGCATGGAAGGACGCCCGAGAACACCGACGGCACCAGCTCGAGCCCGCGGCCGTTCAGCCGTACATCCGTGTCGGCGGGTGCGAGCACCTCGAGTACCGGGGGCCGCCAGCGGATCCACCGGCTCTGCAGCGAGGCCAGCAGCCGCTCGGGCCCGCCGTGCGCCAGGGTCCGGGTGCAGGCGACCTGTTCGGCGTGCAGGCAGGCGTGGATCCGGGGCCAGTACGGCTCGACCAGCGCGTGGTAGGCGGCCCGGGCCGCCGCGGCGAGCTGGAGCCGGCCGTCGGTATCCGCGGCTGCCCACGCGGCCGCGGGCAACTTGTACCGCCGGTCGGTGTACTCCATCTCCGCAAGCAGGTGCTCGCGGGGCACCGCAAGCAGCGCCCGGACGCCCTGCTCGATCGTGGGCGCCGTGCCGGTGAGCACCGGCAGGTCGACGCCCTTGGACCCGGGCGGGATGAGGGCCGCCAGCGGCTTCATCTGCGGCGTGAGCCTGCCGGTCACCTGGCCGCGCCACTGGGCGTACGCCGCCCGGGGCTGGCGGCGGCAGCGCAGCATGCGCATCGCCGCGACGGTCTCGGCCAGCGGACCGAGGGTCGGCCTGACCTGGATTCGTTCGAGGTCCTCGGCCGTGAAATGGATCCGCCAGACCATGACACTCAGCGTGGCTCACCACCAGCGAAACGGTCAACGCTCCTGGTTTGCATCGCGGGGGGCGGGGGAAAGCGGGGAACAGGTGAAACGGAAGGGGAGGAGCACGATGGCTCGCAAGGCGCTCCGGTGGCTGCTTCCCGCAGCCGTGGCCGCTGTGGTGGCCAGCCAGTGGCGGGACATTGCCCGCTATCTCAAGATCGAGCAGATGTCCTCCGGCCAGGGTCATCCCGACCTAGTCCCGGCCGGCGGCAAGCACGCCTACCCGACGGGCCCTGGTGTCGGCGCGCCGGACGGCACCGGCGATTTCGATTCCGCCCGCCGCGGCGGCCCGGAATCGGCCTGAGCACGCACCTCCCGAGACGGTTTCAGGGGGAACGGGCCGGGGGAACGGGTCAGCGGAACAGGGCGCTGTAGGCGTTCAGCGCGGGCTGGCCGCCCAGATGGGCGTACAGCACCGCGGAGTCAGGGCCGATCCGGCCGGTCCGCACCAGGTCGACGAGCGCGGCCATTGACTTGCCCTCATACACCGGGTCGATGATCATGCCCTCCAGGCGCCCGGTCAGCCGGATCGCGTCCAGCGTTGACTGCACCGGGATGCCGTAGTAGTCCCCGGCCCAGCCCTCGAGCACGGTGATCTCGTCGTCACGCAGTTCCCGTCCCAGGCCGATGAGCTCGGCGGTTTTCCTCGCGATCTTCTCGACCTGGGCCCGGGTCTCGCCGATCCGGGCCGACGCGTCGATCCCGATCACCCGCCGCGGCCTTTCCTGCCCGGCGAAGCCGGCGATCATCCCCGCCTGAGTCGAGCCGGTGACGCTGCACACGATGACCGTGTCGAAGAACACCCCGAGTTCTCGCTCCTGCTGCTCTACCTCGTAGGCCCAGTTCGCGAAGCCGAGGCCGCCGAGCCGGTGGTCGGACGCGCCCGCGGGGATGGCGTAAGGCCTGCCGCCCGCGGCGCGTACATCCTCGAGCGCCTGCTCCCAGCTGTTCTTGATGCCGATGCCGAACCCCTCGTCGACCAGCCGCACGTCGGCGCCCATGATCCGCGACAGCAGGATGTTGCCCACCCGGTCGTAGACCGCATCCGGCCAGTCGACCCAGCTTTCCTGCACCAGCCTGACCTTCAGGCCGAGCCTGGCCCCGACCGCCGCGACCTGGCGGGTGTGGTTGGACTGCACCCCGCCGATCGAGACCAGCGTGTCCGCACCCTGCGCCAGCGCGTCCGGGACCAGGTACTCCAGCTTGCGGGTCTTGTTCCCGCCGAACGCGAGCCCGGAGTTGCAGTCCTCCCGCTTGGCCCAGATCGCCGGGCCGCCCAGGTGGGCGGACAGCCGCTCCAGCCGGTGGACCGGGCTCGGCCCGAACAGCAGCGGATACCGCGGAAAGTCAGCCAGGGCCACCGAGGCCTCCTCAGCCGAGGAAGTAATCGGCGGGGAGGTTCGCCTCGATGACGGACAGGACCTCGGCGGAGTCCGGGGGAGTGCGCGGGCGGAACCGCGCGGCCACCGTGCCGTCGGGGCGCACCACGAACTTCTCGAAGTTCCACTGGATGTCGCCGGCCTCGCCGTCCGCATCGGGTGCCGCCGTGAGGAAAGCGTAGATCGGGTGCCGCCCCGGCCCGTTCACCTCGATTTTCTCGAATATCGGGAACGTGACCCCGTACGTCGCCGAGCAGAACTCCGCGATCTGTTCGGCGCTGCCGGGCTCCTGCCCGCCGAACTGGTTGCACGGGAAGCCGACCACGGCGAAACCCCGGTCGGCGAACTCCTCGTGCACCTTCTCAAGCGCCGCGTACTGGGGCGTGAGCCCGCACTTTGAGGCCACGTTCACCACCAGCAGCGCCTTGCCCGACGAGGCGACGGCGCCGAGCGAGGATTCCTGCCCGGCCAGGGTCTTTACCGGGATGTCGAGTATGCTCACCCGCCCTACGCTACCGGTCTCCGCGCGGTCGGGCCGACGCGGGCCGCGGGCCAGGCCGGGGGCCGGCCGATCTTGCGGAGCCGGCGCCGCCGTACCGATACTGCAAGCATGGCCGACCGAAATGTGCTGGGCGGGGAACTCGAGCCATGTGGGACCGATCCACTCACCGGGTTCTACCGGGATGGGTGCTGCACCACCGGACCCGAGGACCTGGGCAGCCACACGATCTGCGCGGTGGTGACCGCGGAATTCCTCGCGCACCAGCGCGGCATCGGCAATGACCTGAGCACGCCGATGCCGCAGTTCAGCTTCCCTGGCCTGGTGCCGGGGGACAGGTGGTGCGTGACCGCGGCGAACTGGCTGCGCGCGCACCGTGACGGTGCCGCGGCCCCCGTGGTGCTGGCCTCGAGCCACGAACGCGCGCTTGAGATCGTCCCGCTGGAGGTGCTCAGGCAGTACTCCGTCGACGTCCCCGCCGACGCCGCCGCCCTGGACGAATAACCCCCGGACCCAGCCAGCCGTCCCGCCGCCCGCAGCCCCCCTCGCACGTCGAAGACAAAGATCTTTCATGCCGAACGGTCCGTGGTCCCCAGCCCCGGCACACGCCCGCGCGCCCCCCGGCCATGTACCGTAACGCGATATGAGCGATGCGGATCGGCCGGGACCCAGGCCCGACGACCTCGCGGTGCAGCGGGCGGCGGACGTGGACCGGGAGGCCGTCGCCGAGCGGTTGCGGATCGCGGCCGGCGAGGGCCGGCTCGAGCTCTGGGAGCTTGACGAAAGGCTCGGCCGGGCCTACACCGCGAAGACCTACGGTGAGCTCGCGATCCTGGTGGCGGACCTGCCCGCGCCGCCCGCGCCCGCCTCCGCTTCGCCGTTCACCTGGAACCCGGGCATGGCCGGCGAGCCCGAGACGCTGGTCCTGCGGACCACGAACCCGAACATCAGGCAGTCCGGCCGATGGATCGTCCCGCGGCGGATCACCGCCGAGTCCACCACCGGGTGGATCACGATCGACTTCACCCAGGCCTCCTGTGCCTACCGCGAGGTCACCGTCGAGGTGGTGACCCGGACCGGATGGATCCAGCTGATCCTGCCCGACGGCTGGGCCGCCCGCGTCGGCCCGCTGAGCACCTACACCGGGCACATCAGCAACCGGGCGGCCGAGACGGCCGACCCGGGCGCCCCGACGGTGATCCTGACCGGCCACCCGCTGTTCGGCTACATCAAGATCAGGCAGCGCCGCCGGCGTTAGGTTGGCCTCGTGGTCGCTTCCGTCGCCGTCCTGTCCGATATCCATGGCGTGCTGCCCGCCCTCGACGCGGTGCTGGCCGAGCCCGACGTGCAGCAGTCCGAACGCATCGTCCTCACCGGGGACATCGCGGCCGGCCCCCAGCCGGTGCAGGTGCTGGACCGGCTGCTCGGCCTGGGCGCCCGGGTCACCTGGGTGCGCGGCAACGCGGACAGGGAACTGGTCGAACTGGCCCGCGGCCAGACCGTCGACGTCGCCGACCCGATCGCGCCCTGGGCGGCCGGGCAGCTCACCGGCGACCACGTGGACTGGCTGGCCCGGCTGCCCTACCCGGTGACGCTGCCCGTCGGCGGCTTCGGCCAGGTCGTCTTCTGCCACGCCACCCCGCGCGACGACGAGGAGGTCGTGGTCGTTGACTCCCGGCTGGAACGCTGGGCCGAGGTCCTGGCCGGGCTGCCCGGCGAGGTGATGACCGTGGTCTGCGGCCACACGCACATGCCGTTCACCCGGCTGGCCAACCGGCGGCAGATCATCAACCCCGGCAGCGTCGGCATGCCGTACGGCCGACAGGGCGCGCACTGGGCCCTGCTGGCCGGCGGCGCGGTCACCATGCGGCGCACCGCGTACGACGCGCAAGCCGCGTGCGCGCTGGTCACCGAGCAGTCGTCCTACCCCGGCGTGGCCGAGTGGGCCGATTACTTCCTGCACGCCCGGGCCAGCGATGCCGACGCGCTCGCCGCGTTCGGCCCGCGCGACGGCCGCCCGTGAGCGACGTCAGCATCGAGCCGGTTCGCGACGGCGACCTGGCCGAGATCCTCGGCAACTTCGCGCGGTTCTGGGGCGACCACCCCGGCGTCGACCTCCTGCGCCACCTCCACCACCCGATGTTCTTCCGCGAATTCGCCGGCACCGCCTTCGCCGCCAGGCGGCCCGCCGACGGCGGCGAAGCCGGCGACCAGATCGTCGGCTACCTACTCGGCTTCGTCGCGCCCACCGGCGACGGCTACATCCACTTCGTCGCGGTGCGGGACGACGCCCGCGGCCTCGGCCTGGGCCGCCGCCTGTACGAGACGTTCACCGCGGCCGCCATCGAGCGCGGCGCCACCGCGCTGAAGGCCCTGACCAGCCCCGGCAACACCGGATCGGTCGCGTTCCACCGGCGGATCGGCTTCACCCAGATGACGCTGGCCGAGGACTACGCGGGAAGCGGCCGCCCCCGCATCATCATGCGCCGCCCCCTGGCCCGCCGCCCGCCCTCGTAGCAAGGCCAGGGACCGGAAGAACGGGGCGCCGCGCGCTGTTCCGATCAGTCGTGGACTATATCGACCCGATGGCCCCCGCCGACGCCGCCCCGCCCCTGACCTTCGGCCCCCAGCAGGTGCCGCTCTCGATCCTGGACCTGGCCCCGGTACCGGACGGCGGGAACGTCGGCGACGCGCTGCGCGCGACCATCGACCTGGCCCGGCAGGCCGAGCGACTGGGATTCCGCCGGTTCTGGGTGGCCGAGCACCACAACATGCCAGGCATCGCGAGCTCGGCGCCTTCCGTGCTCATCGGCCACATCGCCGACGCGACCACGACCATCCGGGTGGGCTCCGGCGGCGTCATGCTGCCCAACCATGTCTCGCTCGTCGTCGCAGAACAGTTCGGCATGCTCGAGGCGCTGCACCCCGGCCGCATCGACCTTGGCATCGGCCGGGCGCCCGGCACCGACCAGGTGACGGCCGCCGCGCTGCGCCGCTCGCCCGAGGCGCTGTCGGCCGACGACTTCCCCGACCAGCTCATGGACCTGCTCGGGTTCTTCACCGGCCGCTGGCCCGAGGGTCACCCGTTCGCGCGGATCACCGCGGTGCCGGGCCGGGGCCAGCTGCCCGCCATGTGGCTGCTCGGCTCGAGCGGCTACAGCGCCCAGGTGGCCGGCCTGCTCGGCCTCCCCTTCGCCTTCGCTCATCACTTCAGCCCGGCCAACACGCTCCCCGCGCTTGCCCTTTACCGCGAGCACTTCCGTCCGTCCGAGCTGCTCGACCGCCCCTACGCGATGGTCGCGGCCGCCGTGGTCTGCGCGGACACCGACGAGCGGGCCCGCTTCCTGGCCGGGTCAGGCGCGCTGTCGTTCCTGCGCCTGCGCTCGGGCCGCCCGGGCGCGGTGCCGTCGCCCGAGGAAGCGGCCGCCTACCCCTACAACGACCTGGAGCGCGCGTTCATCTCGGACCGCCAGGCGACCCAGATCATCGGCGCCCCGGAGACCGTGCGCCGCGGCCTGGCCGACCTGCTCACGGCGACCGCAGCCGACGAGCTGATGCTCACCACCCTGGTCTACGACCCCGCCGACCGCCTGCGCTCCTTCGAGCTGGTAGCCGCCCTGGCCCGCGCCCCCCAACCCCTCGACGCCCCGTAACGCGCCCCGAGCCGCCCGCCGTCCCGTAACGGGTCCCCATACCGCCCGCCGTCCCGTAACGCTGAAACCGTTAAAAAATCTTTCGACTGGTGGTTTGCCGTAACGCTCCCATATCGCAGGCTTCCTAGGCTGATGCTCAGCCAAGACAGCCAGCGCCAGCCGGCGCAGCGTACCGAGGAGGACGTCATGGCAGAGCCAACCGGGCCCGAGACCACCGCGTCGGCCAGTGACGCCGGGAGCGACGCGCTCCGCGGCACCGGCAGCTGGGCAGCCAAGGTCGACCGGCTGCAGGTCGAAGCGCGCGAGGGCGTGCGGGGGAGCAACGTGGTCGGCAGACGGCTCAGCGGCCCGGTACAGGGGTTCGGCCAGCTGTGGCAGAAGACCTACTCCGTCGAGGTGGACCCCGCCATCACGCCGCAGGATGCGATCGCGATCTGGAAGGCGCATTTCCCTGAGTTCTGGCCGAAGGGAAGCCGGTTCGCGGGCGCCCTGACCGGCATCAGCCCGGGCGACGTGGCCCTGCTCGACATCGCCGTCGGTGGCGGAGTGACGATGTCCACCGGCGTGTTCGTGCTGTACGCCGACGCCGAGTCGTTCACGTTCGCGACGCCCGAGGGGCACCAGTTCGCGGGCTGGATCACGTTCTCGGCCGAGCGCGCCGGCGACGCCACCGTGGTCCAGGCGCAGGGGCTCCTGCGGGCGAGCGACCCCCTGTTCGAAATGGGCATGCCGGTCATCCACCGGATGGAGGACAAGTTCTGGGTCCAGACGATGATCGCGCTGGCCAAGCGGCTCGGCGTGGCCGAACCGGCCGTCCAGGCGCGGACGGTATGCCTTGACTCCAAGCGCCAGTGGCGCCGCGCCGGCAACGTGTGGCAGAACTCCATGGCCCGCAGCGTCCTGCAGACCGTGGCACCACGCCGCGCCGCCCCCCGCCCCTCCGCCCCGGGCTCCGACCCCCGCTCGTTACCGCACCCCGCCCGGCTCAGGCGTTGCGCCGCTTGTCTCGTTCAGCTCGGGCGTGCGCCGGTAATTCCGGCCGGGCCGTCCGCGGCAGCCTCCTGCGCCAGCGTTCGGCACGGCGGTCGGCCAGGATCTGCCTGACCACGTTGCGGCCGGGGATGCCGGTCACCCCGCCGCCCCCGTGGGTGGCCGACCCGGCCTGGTACAGGCCGCGGACCGGGGTGCGCAGGTCGGCGTAGCCGGCCGCGGGCCTGGCGTGGAACATCTGCCCGAGCGACAGTTCCCCGTGGAAGATGTTCCCGCCGATCAGCCCGTACTCCTCCTGCATCTGGTGCGGCCCGATCACCTGCCGGTGCAGTACCGAGTCGAGGAACCCGGGCGCGACGGCCTCGACCCTGGCCAGTACCCGGTCGGCGTAGGCGTCCAGCTCAGCCGAGAAAGACCCCGACGCATAACCGCTGGGCACCCACTGGGTGAACAGCGACATCACGTGTTTCCCGGCCGGCGCGAGCGAGTCGTCGAACACGCTCGGAATGCAGATGTCGGCGAACGGCAGGTCGGCCGGGGTTCCCGCGACTGCCTGCTGGAACGCGTTCTCGACGTCGTCGAGCGATTCCGCCAGCACGATCGTGCCGCCGTACACCGATGGATCGGGATCAGGATGACTGGCAAACACCGGCAGCCGGTCAAGCGCCAGGTTGATCTTCACGGTGCCGCTGCGGGTGCGCCATCCGCGGATGTCGGCGACGAACCCGTCCGGCAGCTCGGCTGGGTCAAGCAGCCGCAGGAACGAGATCTGCGGGTGCGCGGTGGTGACCACCACCGTCGCATCGATCGCCTCGCCGCTGGCCAGCGTCACTCCCGTGACCCGGCCGTCCAGGGTGCGGATGCGCGTCACCTCGGCGCCGGTCCTGACCTGGGCCCCGAACATCCGTGCCGCCCGCGCCAGCGCCCCCGACACCGCCCCCATCCCGCCGCGCGGGAATCCCCAGGCGCCCGACTGCCCGTCGGTCTCGCCGATGTGGTGGTGCAGCATCACATACGCCGTCCCGGCCGACCGCGGCCCGGCCCACGTCCCGATCACCCCGGAGACCGAAAGCACGCCCCGCATGGCGTCGCTCTCGAAGTATCCCTCGACCAGGTCCGCGATGCTGTCGGTGAGCAGCCTGGTCACGTCGACCGCGCCGCGTTCGTCAAGCGACCGCAACTGGGCCAGCAGCCGCACCTGGCGCAGCATGTCGGCCGGGCGGCGGGACCCGAGCCGCGGCGGTATCTGGTGCAGCAGCGGCCCGAGCTCACGCCCGAGGCCCGCGAGGTGCGATGCGTACCGGGGATACGCGTCGGCGTCCCGGGCCGAGAACTTGGCGATCTCGGCCCTCCGCTTGACCGGGTTGTCCGGCAGCCGCAGGTACCGCCCGTCCCGCCGCGGCGCGAAGTACGGTCCCTGGGGGTACACGTGGTAGCCGTGTTGCTCCAGTCGCAGGTCGCGAACCAGGTCGGGCGGCAGCAGGGACACCACGTAGGACAGCGACGTGACCGTGTAGTCCGGGCCGAACGGATGCTCGCTGACCGCGGCCCCGCCGGGCACGTCGCGCCGCTCGCACACCACCGTCTTCAGTCCGGCGCGGGCCAGGTACGCCGCCGCGACCAGCCCGTTGTGCCCGCCGCCGACCACCACGACATCCGCCCGTCCCGTCACCGCCAGCCCTCCCTGCGCCGACCGTCTCCCGCCGACAGTACGGGATCCCGCCACCTGCACCGGCACGCCCGGGTGCTTTCATGGCCTGGAACGCCCTCAACGAACGGAGTCCACCCGGTGCCCACGACCGTCATCGCCGTCGCCCAGCTGGCCCTCGCCGTCGGCGATCCCGACGCCAACCGCAAGGCCGCCGCGGCCGCGGTGACCGAGGCGGCGGCGGCGGGCGCGGGCCTCGTGGTGCTGCCCGAGCTGTGCGATTCCGGCTACGTGTTCGGTACCGAGGCCAAAACGGCCCAGGCCGAAGCCCGCAGCCTGGCCTCCCCGGCCGCGACCAGCCTCACCCTGGAGGGCTGGCGTGACCTGGCCGGGACGCACCGGCTCGTGATCGTCGGCGGGTTCTGCGAGCTCGGCTCCGACGGCCTGCTCTACAACAGCGCGGCGATCGTGGACGCGTCGGGCACCAGGGCGGTCTACCGCAAGGCGCACCTGTGGGACAGGGAGAAGCTCGTGTTCACCCCCGGCGACGCCCCGCCTCCTGTGCTGGACCTGGAGTTCGGCCGGGTCGGCGTCGTCATCTGCTACGACCTGGAGTTTCCCGAGTGGGTGCGGCTGGCCGCGCTGGAACGCGCCGACCTCATCGCCGCCCCGGTGAACTGGCCGGCGACCGCGCAGACGTCGCCGGCCGCGGCCGCGCCGCCGGGCGACGTCCCGCCCGAGGTGGTCGAGGCGCGGGCCGATGCCGCCGCCAATGGCGTCTTCGTCGCGGTGGCCGACCGGTGCCGCACAGAGCGCGGCGTGGACTGGGTCGGCGGTTCGGTCATCGTCGCCCCGAACGGCACGCCGGTGGCCGGCCCGGTCCTGGCCGACCGCCCGGCCGTGCTGACCGCGGAATGCGACCTGCCCCAGGCGCGGGACAAGGGGCTCGGCGGCGACACCGACCGCCTGGCCGACCGCCGTCCCGGCCTCTACTCCCGGCTGACCGCGCAGCAGGCAGACGAGCGGGTGCAGGCGGCGAACGCGCACTGGGCGGCGCGCTTCATCGCCAACGGCACAAGCTTCTCCGACTTCACGCAGACCATGGCCCGCATCAAGGTCTGGGACGACTGGTGCCGTGAGTGGGGCCGCACCGCCAGGCACTACGAGGAGCTGGCCGAGACCGCGGAAAAGGCCGGGCAGACGGTCACCGCCGCCGGCGCCTGGCGGCGCGCCGCGCTGTGCTGGCACTGGGGCAAGTTCGCGTTCGTCGACCATCCCGACCAGCAGCGGGCGGCCCACGAACGCACCGTGGCCTGCTTCCGCCGCGGTGCCGAGGCGCTCAGCCCGCCCGCCGAACCGGTGCGCGTCCCTTACCGGCACACCACGCTGGCCGCCTACCTGCGGGTGCCGGCCGCCGGCCGCGGAAAGGCGCCGGTGGTGATCATGATCCCGGGGCTGGACTCGGTGAAGGAAGAACTCCAGGCCACCGCGGCGTACATGCTGAGCCGCGGCCTCGCGGTGATCGCGATCGACGGGCCGGGCCAGGGAGAGGCCGAGTACGAGCTGCCGATCGAGCGCGCGTATGAGCGGGTAGCCACCGCGGTCGCCGACTTCCTCGAGGGCCGCGACGACATCGACCCGGAGCGGATGGGCGCGTTCGGGGTCAGCCTGGGCGGTTACTACGCGGCCAGGTCCGCGGCCTACGAGCCGAGACTGAGGGCCGTGGTCGCGCTGGCCGGGCCGTACCGCTGGGACCTGGACTGGGACGCGCTGCCGCCGCAGACCCGCGCCACGTTCGAGCGGAGGTCGGGCGCGGCCAGCCCGGCCGACGCCCGCCGGAAGGCCGGGGAGCTGACCCTGGAGGACGCCGCCGCCCTGATCACCCGCCCGCTGCTGGTCGCGGCCGGCGGCAAGGACCGGCTGGTCCCGCCCCATCACGCCCAGCGGCTGGCCCGCGAGGCGCCCGGCGCCGAGCTGATGCTCGACCCCGACGGCACCCACGGCCTGGCCAACCACGCCTTCGAGTCCCGTTCAAAGATGGCCGACTGGCTCGCCGCCCGCCTGTAGGGTTCCCGGCCGGTGTCCGGCTAGCCCCGGCCGGCCTCCGGCTAGCCCCGGCCGGCGTCCGGCTAGCCCCGGCCAGCGTCCGGCCAGCAGAGCCAGGCCCAGCTCGGAGGTCTGGTACAGCACGGTACGCCCGCTGCGCCAGCGGTCGGCCAGGCCGCCGCGGTAGAGCACCGCCAGGTGCTGCGAGACGGCACTCGGCGTGACGCCAAGGCGGCGTGCCAGCGTGGTGGTCGTGGCCGGGGAGCACAGCGCCTCGAGCAGCCGGGCCCGGGGCGCGCCGAGCAGCAACTCCACCGCCGCCACATCGGCGGAAGCCGAGGCCGAGGCCGTGGCCGCGCCCGCGGCCAGAGCGCCGCCCTCCCACACCGTCGCGGCGCCCCGCGCCGGGTAGAGCAGCGTGGTCTGGGTGCTCGTCGCCTTCTTGATCGACCAGTTCGGCCAGGCGAACACGCTCGGCACCAGCACCAGGCCGTCCGGCCCGAGTGTGACCTGGGGGTCGCTCTGCTCGGGTTCCGCATCAGTCATGAGGAGCTGGCCCGCGGACCAGCGCAGGTCCGGATGCAGATCGCTGAACAGCGCCCGGACGCCGCCGGCGGCCAGCAGCGCGGCGTGGTAGCCGATGTCGGCGTCGAGCACCGGCCGGATCCGCTCCCAGTGCGGGGCGATGAGCCGGTCGTGATAGTCCGCTACCTCGGCCGCTGTCGCCGCCAACGCCGCCCGCGGCCGCTCGAACAGGTCGGTCGCGCTGTCCGGCCACCGGCCCTCGCCGAACACCCGCCGCAGGCTTGCCCGCACCGCCTCGGCGGGCGTCGCGCAGAGGCAGGCCAGTTCCTCATCGAAACCAGGCGACTTGCCCGCGGGCGCCGGGAACAGGAACTCCGGCCAGTAGGGCAGGTCGTTCACGATCAGCGGCCAGACCCGGGGCAGGCGCAGCGGCCGCCGGTCAAGCTCGGCCCGCGCCCACCGCACCCAGGGCCGGTTCAGCGCGGACCGGCCAGGGTTGGCCAGCAGCGGAAGGGCCCGGAGCGTCTCGGCCAGCGGCGATATCGCGAACCTGGTTCCCGCCAGGTCCGCGATGCCGAGTTCAAGCACCAGCTGCATGTAGCCTCCCGAGACTCCAATCTGCCGCGATATCGCCGACCAGGGCGAGCATTTAGAGATCTGCTTAACCGTAGAACGTGCGCGGCGGCCCCCGCCACCCTGGCGGCATGACGCAGACAGCGGCCAGGACGCCGGCCCGCCTGGGACGCCACTACTGGCGGCTGTTTTGGGCCAACGCGGTCAGCAGCACCGGCGACGGTGCATTCGTGGCGGCGCTGCCGCTGCTGGCGGTGACCATCACCCGGGACCCGCGGCTGGTCTCGGTGGTGACCGCCGCGACGTACCTGCCCTGGCTGCTGCTCTCGCTGCCGGCCGGCGCCCTAGTCGACCGCCACGACCGGGCCACGCTCATGTGGCGGGCCCAGGCGACCCAGGCGGCCGTCGTCGCCGCGCTTGCCATCGCGGTCGTCGCCCGCCGGGCGGACATCGGGGTGCTCGCCGCGGGCGGCCTGCTGCTCGGCAGCGCCGAGGTCATCTTCAGCAACGCCGCCCAGTCGGTCCTGCCCGACCTGGTCCCGACCGAACTCCTGCCGAAAGCCAACGGCAGCCAGCAGGTGAGCCTGACCGTGGGGGAGTCGTTCCTCGGCCCGCCGGCCGGCAGCCTGCTGTTCGCCGCGGCCGCGTCGCTGCCGTTCGGGCTGGACGCCGCGTCGTTCGCCGGCTCGGCCGCGCTCGTGGCCAGCCTTCCCCGGACAAAGCGGCCGCGGACCCACTCAGACGAGGCAAGGAACGCCAGGGCCGAGATCGCCGAGGGGCTGCGCTGGCTGGCCCGGCAGCGACTGCTCCGCGTGATTGCCGTGCTTCTTGGCGTCTTCAATTTCGCCAACCAGATGGGCCAGGCCATCCTGGTTCTGCTGGCCACCCAGACGCTCCATGTCAGTACGCGCGGCTACGGCCTGCTGCTGGCCACGAGCGCCGTCGGCAGCGTCATCGGCGGCCTGGTCAACCCGGTGCTGACCCGCCGGCTCGGCCTCACCAGCTCGCTGGTCATCCCGGCGGTGATCAGCGCCGCCGCGTTCGCCGGCATCGGCCTCGCTCCCGACATGGAGGTCGCGGCGGCGCTGATGGCGGCCCACGGGTTCGCCGCCACCATGTGGAACGTCGTCACGGTCAGCCTCCGCCAGCGGATCGTGCCCGGCCACCTGCTCGGCCGCGTCAACAGCGTGTACCGCATGCTGGGCTGGGGCCTGATGCCGGCCGGCGCGCTGGCCGGCGGGTTCGTGGCGCACGCAGCCGGGCTGCGAGCTCCCTACGTTGCCGCCGGCCTCCTGTGCGCCCTTGCCACCCTCGTCGCCCTCCCGTTGCTACGTGTCGCTGCTCTCGCGCCGCGTCCCGAAGAAGGGTGACCGGAGCCAGAACCGCGCGAAGAGCATCAAGATCAAGCCGAGCACGACGATCCCGAGGATGGACCAGTTCTGGCTGGCCGGCGCCTGCAGCATCGACTTCGCGATGATCCAGCCGAGGAACCCCGCCGCGGCCAGCGGCAGCACGCCCAGCGACACAAGGTCCCAGGGCCGGGCCATGATGCGGCGCCGGTAGTAGGCGATGGTGGCCAGCGCGGTGAGGATGTAGAAGGCCGAGAACAGCAGCCCGGTCGCGTCGACCACGTCGGTGAACGCGTTCTGGACCGAGGTGACCAGCAGGTACACCCAGGTGATGGCGACCACGAACACTCCGACGACCACGCTGGCCGCCACCGGGGTGGCGAACCTGGGGGACACGGTGCCCAGCGACGGGGGCAGCACCCGCTGGTCAGCCATGCGGTAGACGATCCGCGCGGTGATCACGATGCCGGCCCCCGTGCTTGCGATCGCCGACAGCGCGACCGCCAGGGCCATCACCTTGCCCCAGCCTCCGCCGCCCAGCGCCTGGGCCACGTAGACCAGCGCAGACGCCGCGTTGGCCTGCAGCTTGGCCGGCGAGACCACGCCCTGCAGCCCGACCGTGGCCAGCGTGTAGATCACCGCAAGCAGCCCGACCGCGATCAGGACCGCCTTGCCCGGGTTGATGTGCCGCCGCGTCGTCTCCTCGTTGACGTAGATGGCCCCGTCCCAGCCGGTGAACATGAACACCGCGATGAGGAAGCCCGCCGCCGCGCTGCCGTGCCCGCCGATCCCGGCCGGGCTGAACCAGCCGCTGGTGACGGGGT
>Ga0187783_10001938_pt1 | contig 15365 bp, 14 predicted proteins | sample 1015_SJ02_MP02_2_FD_132471 | JGI IMG/M metagenome (GOLD analysis project Ga0187783, IMG submission 132471) | Tropical peat soil microbial communities from peatlands in Department of Meta, Colombia - 1015_SJ02_MP02_20_MG | ecosystem: Environmental > Terrestrial > Soil > Wetlands > Peat | place... | reverse complement strand
CCGGAGCAAAGTCACCACCCATGGCGTCAACCGCAACGGGCAGGGCATCCTTGGCGCCCCCCTGGTGAGCGCCCGGTGATTTCACCTCGGTGCCTCGAGCGACCCCACTACCGCTCCTTCCGCCGCACCGCCAGTCCACGACCAGCGGCCGATCCCGCGCCCACCACCGAGTCCATGACCGCCGGCCAGTCCAAGAACCGGTCGTCTTCTACAGCTAGCCGATGTCGACTGCCTGACGGCCCTTGTACCACCCGCAGTTGGGGCAAACCACGTGAGGCAGCTTGGCGCGATGGCACTGAGGGCAGACGCTACGCGCGGGCGCGCGCAGCACCCAATTGCTTGCCCGGCGGCTTCGGCTCTTGGCCTTCGATGTCTTTTTCTTCGGAACTGCCATGGTGCTGATCGATCTCGATTTCCGGCGCTGTCGACGCTATTCGTGCCGTCGAAGCCAGGTTCGCTCGGCAGATGGCCCGGAGAACGATAGCCGCTCAGAACGAACAGCCCGAGGCGTCCAACCAGCCTGGAGCAGCGAGCGAAGTCGCGCGAACCCTCAGTTCGAGCGAGGTGGACCTTCGACTCCCGTCTCGAGCAGCGAGTCCAAGCCCTCCCACCTGGGGTCCCGCTGCGGTTCACAACCGCAAGCGCGCTCGTTGCGGTCGGCTCCGCAGAGCGGACACAGGCCTGCGCAATCGTCTCGACACAACAGGGCCTGGGGAAGATCGAGAAGGACGGCGTCTCTCACCAACGGCTCGAGATCGAGATCGGTTCCGACGAGCGGATACGTCTCTTCGCTGTCTCCTCCGGGCGTGTAGAGCTCGCGAACTCGAATTCTCAGCCGACCGGCGGCTGGAGCCAGGCAGCGCCGGCATTCGCCCACCCAAGGTGCCGTTACCGCACCTTCGACGGACACCCCTCCGAGGACCGACTCGAGGACGACATCCGCTTCGCACTCCGCGCCTTGCGGAACCTCGCTACCGGAGCAGGCGAGATCCTCGATCTGGCCACTTCGGGTCACTTGCATCCGTTTGCCGATCTGGCGCCGAAGCTCGGCGATGGGAACGACGAAGGGGGCGTTCATTTGCAGTCGTCCGCGAACATCTACGGAACGTCCTGATCGAAGAAGTCTCCGCTGTCCTCCCCGCCGTCTTCGGCACCGCGTAGCCCAACCGATTTTCCAGGGCCCGAGCCCAAGCGCTCGTCCGGCGGAGGTGGCGGAGTTGCCTGCAGCCTCTCGCGACCGGCTTGGACCGTCTTCATCGTTCGGTCGAGCACGATCTCGAAGGCTGCGAGCTTCTGATCGCAGTAGTCCTCAGCCTCATGTCGCAGCCGACGGGCGTCTTCACGAGCGTCTTCTACGGTCCGCCGAGCCACGTGGTTGGCCTGTCGGACGATCTCGGTGCGCTGAACCATCCGCTCGGCTTGGGCCCGGACCTCCTCGATCAACTGGTCGGCATCCCGCTTCTGCTGCGCGAGGAACTCGTCACGCTCGCGAAGGAGCCAGCGCGCTTGGCGCAGCTCGTCGGGGAGACGATCGAGCGCGGCTTGAAGTATGTCGAGGAGCTCGTCTCGAGCGACGAGAACGGAAGCCGACAACGGAGCCCTCCTCGCCGAGGCGACGGTGTCCGTCGCGCGTTGGATCAACTCCTCCGCGGTGGCATTTTCGGGAAGGAGCGGCCGTACCGATGCATCTTCTGCGAACGGGTCGTCCGCGAAGGGGTCGGCGTCGCCGTAGCGGTCCTCTATCACCGACCGAACTTCTCCTGTATTCGTACGTAAACGGCCTTCGGGACGAAGGCCGATACGTCTCCGCCGTATCTGGCGACCTCTCGCAGCAGCCGTGAGGCGATGAACGAATACGTCGAGCTCGTCGGCACGAAGAGCGTGTCGATATCGGCAAGCTGTCTGTTCATCTGAGCCATCTGAAGCTCGTTCTCGAAATCGGAGACCGCACGTAGCCCTCGGACGATCGCAGTGGCACCCACCTCTTTTGCGACGTTGACGACAAGCGTCGACACCGACACGATCCGGACGTTGCTCAGGTGTGCGGTCGCTTCTTGGAGCATGTCCTCACGCTCCGCCAACGTGAAGAGCGGCTCCGCCTTCTGAGGGTTGCGCAGAGCCGCGACGACGACCTCGTCGAACACACGGCCTGCTCGCTCGACGACCTCGAGGTGGCCGTTGTGCAGGGGGTCGAACGAGCCGGGAAAGAGCGCGACGGTCAAAGCGTGCCTTTCTGCTCCGGCGATAGCTTCTTCTGGCGTGGCGACGGGCGCCTGACCACGGTCACGAGAGTACTGCCGTATCGCTTCTCCTTGATGACCACCCAGCTAGCGGGTACATCCGGGGGCGCAGAGCTCTCGACGACCGTCAGGTCCGCCTCGAGGCGATCGAACAGCGCCGGCCACCCTGCGAAGGCGTAGGGAGGATCGCATAGCGCTAAATCGAAGCTCTGCGAGGCCGTCGCCAGCCAGGCCAGTACTTCGCGCTGGACTACGGTCGACCTTTGCTCCGACAGCCCCAGATCCTCCAGATTCGCACGGACGACTCGGACGGCCGCCGGGTCGTCGTCGACGAAAACCGCTCTGGCCGCACCCCTCGAGAGCGCCTCGATTCCGAGAGCGCCGCTCCCGCTGAAGAGGTCTGCGACGGCCATCCCCGAAATATCGGTCATGCTCCCGAGCACGTCGAAGATGGCCTCCCTCACCCGGTCCGCTGTCGGCCTCGTACGATCCCTGGGGGGTGATCTCAGCCGGCGCCCACGCAGATCCCCACCGACGACGCGCACGCGAGAGACGCTACCGTCAGCTTTTCAACAGGTACTTCGCCTCGTCCTCACCGACGAAGAGCCTCAACTCGTCGCCGAGCAGCTGATTCGCGAACAGAGATGGGTCGGCATCGAGAATGGCGTCGGCGGCTTTCCGCGCGGAAGAGATGAGGGGCCGATCGCCTCGACGCAATGAAGCGAGTTTGAGATCGCTTCGCCCTTTCTGGCGGGCGCCAAGGATCGTCCCTTCTCCTCTCAGCTCCAGATCGGTCTCTGCGAGGTCGAAGCCGTCGGTCGTCCTTTCCAATGCGAGGAGCCTCGTGGCTGCGTCGGGAGTCTCTGACTCCGACAGCATGTAGCACCACGAGGGGAGATCGGACCGCCCGACGCGTCCACGAAGTTGATGCAACTGCGCTATCCCGAATCGTTCTGCGTCCTCTATGACCATGACGGTGGCCTCCGGGACGTCGACCCCGACCTCCACGATCGTCGTCGCGACGAGCACCGGTGTCGTACCGCGACGGAAGCGGTCCATCACCTCCTCTTTTTCGGCGTTCCGCATTTGTCCGTGCAGGAGACCGAGCTCGAGCCCCGACAGCACACCGTTCGACAACCTGTGGCGCTCGTCGACCGCTGAACGCGCCTGCACCCGTTCCGAGCCCTCGACGAGAGGACAGACCACATACGCACGGTGCCCGGCCGCCACCTCCTCCCGCACCCGGTGCCACGCCGCCTCTTCCATTTCGGGCGTGCGGGCCCACTTCGTAGATACCGGCGTACGCCCCGGCGGGAGTTCGTCGAGCTCGATCACCTCGAGGTCACCGAAGACGACCATCGCGGCCGTCCTCGGGATCGGCGTCGCCGTCATCACGAGGAGATCGGGCTCGGTCCCCGTACCGGTGCGACCTTTCGCCCTCAGGGCGGCGCGTTGTTCGACCCCGAAGCGGTGTTGCTCGTCAATGACCACCACTCCGAGGTCTGCGAAGCTCACCTCTTCGGAGAGAAGAGCGTGCGTTCCGATGACGATGTCGCAAGTTCCGTCCGACAACGCACCGAGCGTCCTCGCGTGTTCCGACGCCGTCGTCCGGCTCGTGAGCACGAGAACACGGAGAGGCCTCTCACCGGTCAAGCTCCCGGTGTCTTCAACGCTAAACCCGTGTAACAGGTCCCCGACCGACAGTGCGTGCTGTTCGGCCAGGACCTCGGTGGGAGCCATCAACGCACCCTGGTGTCCTCCCTGCACTGAAACGAGGAGGGCCGTCACAGCCACGAGAGTTTTTCCCGAGCCGACGTCTCCCTGGAGAAGCCTGTGCATCGGCCTTGCCGAAGACAAATCGTCGAGTATCACGTCCAACGCATGTTTCTGCGCAGCGGTGAGAGCAAAAGGCAACGAAGCGAGGAACTTACCGACGAGATCGGAGGGCCCGCGGCTCACGTCGTGGCGAACGCCCAGCGACTCGCTTTCCACGACTCGACGTCGCAAGCCGACTTCGAGCTGAAGTCTCAATAGCTCGTCGAATGCGAGGCGTTTGCGAGCCTCTGCCTTTTCGTCGAGTGAGCCCGGGCGATGGATTTTCCAGTACGCGCTGGTCCGATCGACCAGACCGAATTCGTCGCGTAACGCCTCCGGCAAGGGATCTGCCAATCGGCCGGCGCGATCTAGTGCTTCTTCGATCCAGTCGCCGATCTCCCAGCTCGTTATCCCTGCTTTTTCCGATTGTGGGTAGACGGGAACGATCCTGCCCGTCCTGTTCCCGACCTGGTCCACGACGGGGTTGGTCATCTGCCTACGACCCCTGAACGTGTCGAGTTTTCCGAAGAAAACTGCCTCCGTACCCTTCGGCAGCTGCTTCGCCCTCCACGTTTGATTGAAGAACACGATGCGGAGGAGACCCGTCCCGTCGTCGATCTCGAGCTCGACTATCGGGCGACCCCGGCGAGGACGGCGAGTGAAGACCGATCGGACCTCGGCGAGCACGAGCGCCTCCTCACCGACATGAAGATCGGCTACGTCGACTTGACGCGTGCGATCGATGTAGCGCCTCGGGTAGTGAGTCAAAAGATCGAGAATGCTCGAAACGCCGATCTGCTCGAGCGCTTCGGCGCGACGGGCACCGACCTTGCGCAGGACCTCGACCGGCTGGTTGGCGAGAAACGTGAGCGTGCGCCCGCCCTCGGAGTTGCGCGACCCGCCTCCGGGCGCCGAGATCACTCGATGCTCAATAGATACGGGTAGAGAGGCTGTCCGCCATGGTGGACCTCGACCGCTACCTCGGAGCGGTGCTCGGAGAGCCACTCCGTGATGCGACGGGTGTCACCAGCTCCTGCACCCTCTCCTTCGATGAGGGTGACCAGCTCGTGCTCGGGGTTGAGCAGCTTTCCGAGAAGGCCACAGACCGCTTCTACCAACGTCTCACCCACGACCTCGACACCGTCACGGGAAAGTCCCATGTAGTCACCGGCCCGGATCGTCCCCGCCGGCCCGGTCGCGTCGCGCACGGCGCGGGTGACCTCGCCGGCTATGACTCGTCTCGCGGAATCGGCCATCGCGGCGCAGTTGTCGTCCGCGCCTGCTTCGGGGTCGTACTCGAGCAAGGCGGCGAATCCCTCGACTATCCCGCTCGTCGGCACGGTGCGAACTCTCTTCTTCGCCATCTCGCAGACCTGCATCGCGACCGGATGGATGTTGTCGTTGTTCGGCAACAGGATCACTTCCGGGGAGGGGAGCGCCTCGACGACCTCGAGGATCTGTGCGGTAGACGGATTCATCGACTGCCCGCCTGCGACGAGGTGATGCACACCGAGAGATCTGAAGATGCGCCCTACACCTTCGCCGTTGGCGACCGCGACAACAGCGGTGCGCGGCGGAGGGCCCCACGGCTGATCGTCTCTCGCCGAGGCGCCGACCGCACCCTCGCGGACCCACCTGACTTCTTCCACTTGATCGAGAAGGTCGGTCACCCGTATATCTCTCGGACGCCCTATCTCGAGTGCCGCTTCGATTGCGGGCCCGACGTCGCTTGTGTGGATGTGGCAGTTCCACAAACCATCGCCGCCAACCACGACGATCGAATCGCCCAACCCCGCCCAGACTTCTTTGAATGCCGCAATCGTGTCGTCGGGCGCGTCGAGGAGGTACATGACCTCGTACCGCAACTCGTTCGCGCCGCTCGTTTCTGCCGCTTCGCGCGCGGCCTCTGCGTCAGAATCACGGCCATTTGTGGAAATCCCTCCCCCGTCCGTACCCCCACCGCGCCCGACGCTTGCGACGTAAGCCTCGACTGCGCTCGCGGCGGCTTCGTCAAGGGCCGGCGGGTTCGGAAGTGGCCGACCGTCGACCACCGTCAAGACAGCGTCGAGGAAGAGCACGTAACCGGATCCTCCAGCGTCCACCACTCCAGCTTGCTTGAGTACCGGTAGCAGATCCGGTGTGGAGGCCAGTGCTTCCCTTCCCGCGTCGCGAGCCGACTCGACGACACCCAAAAGACCTCTTATTCCCTTGTTGATGGCGTCTTCCGCGCCATCGGCCGCGCACCGTGCGACCGTTAGAATCGTGCCCTCGACGGGCCTGAGCACGGCACTCGTGGCCGCATCGCTCGCTGCCCGTAGCGACCTGGCGATCACAGCTCCATCGAGTGGCGGCACGGCGGCACTGAGAACCCCTGACAGACCGCGTAACAGCTGCGAGAGAATCACACCCGAGTTGCCGCGCGCACCCATGAGAGAACCGTGAGCGATCGCCTTGCAAACGCCGACCACATCGAGCGCCTCGCCGTCGCTGGCGTCTATCTCCTTTACGACCGAATCCACCGTGAGCGCCATGTTCGTCCCGGTGTCACCGTCGGGCACGGGATACACGTTCAATCTGTTGAGCGTTTCGCGATGGCTCTCGAGCGCTCGACCGAACTCCGACATCATGGCGACGAGGTCGGGCGCTGCCAGCGACCCCAACGGCTCCATGGCGGAGGATGCTAACCTTTGTCTTCGTCCCAAAGGTCCTTCGGAGGAGATCGTCGCGCCGTGGCCGCCGTCTGTGAGATCTGTGGCAAGCATCCGTCGTTCGGTATGCGGCTCAGCCACTCCCATCGTCGCACCAAGCGTCGCTGGAACCCGAACATCCAGCGCGTCCGCGCGGTGGTCGACGGAACGACCAGAAGGATCGACGTGTGCACGTCGTGCATCAGGGCCGGAAAGGTGACCAAGCCCGCTCGCCACCGGGTCGCGCCCCCCGCCTCCTGAGAAGGGTCGGTCTTAGTTCTTCAACCGAAGGGATGCTCCCAGCCCGTCGGACCGAGCTCTTCACCGTCGAAGAGTCTTTCGGAGGGGTTTGGGGTGCACTCTCCGACCCGAAGCGGCGGATCCAAGCCGTCCTCTACAAACGCCTCCACAAGGAAGCGGGGGCTCGGGGTGGCGATGATCAGCTCGTAGTCCTCTCCTCCGCCGAGTGCTTCGGCACGAGTTGCGCCTGCGGATATCGGGAGCGAGTCCAAACGGAAGCCGACGCCGGACGATTCCGCCAAACGGCCGAGGTCAGCGGCGAAACCGTCCGATACGTCGATCATCGCCGAAGCGCCTGCGAATCGAGCACGTTCTCCGGCCGCGATACGTGCCACGGGGCGAGCGTGAGCCTTAACCAGAAGGGCGTCCGCGGGGTCGAGCTCGGGCTGTCGCAGTGACTTTTCGCGGAGCAGTCGGAGGCCGGCCGCCGACGCGCCAAGCGTCCCCGTCACGAACAGGCTGTCACCTGGAGATGCCCCGCTTCGCAGGACGGGGCTCCCTCCTCCTCGAAGGCGACCCGTGACCGTCACCGCGGAGACCAGTACAGGCGATGTCGATAGGTCTCCGCCGACCACGTAGCACCCGTGCGCTTGGGCGGCGTCCCGGACCCCTTGGTAGAGAGACACGAGGTCCGTTTCGGGCGGTGCCGCCACTGCGACGAGGAGATGCTCGGGCAGTCCGCCCATCGCCGCGATGTCGCTCACCGCGGCTGCGACGCACTTCCATCCGAAATCTCCGATGCCAACGAGGTGGAGATCGGCGTGCACACCGGCGACCGACAGGTCGGTGCTGAGAAGCAGGGACGCCGGGCCCACAAAGGCCGCATCGTCTCCGATCCAGACCTCTCCCGCAGGTGGGCCCGGAAGCATCTTCCGCAACCGTTCGATCGCAGAGAATTCTCCTTTACCCTCGTAATTGCCCACGTAATCCGGGCCAGAGTTGGGAGCGAACACTTCTCATGCCTACCATGGGTCTCCCGGCGTGGAGGACGCGTCGGGGCAGCTCGGCGTCCTGCAGCGATGGCCGGGTCCATCGAGGAAGGAGCCATCCGACCATGCCGCCCACCACGAACCAGAAGCTTCTCGAATGGGTGGACGAGGTCGTGTCTCTGGCCGTACCGGATCGGGTCGAATGGTGCGACGGCTCTGCCGAGGAGTACGAACGACTCTGCGCCCTGCTCGTCCAGCATGGGACCTTCACCGAGCTTTCCGAGGCGAAACGTCCTCGAAGCTACTGGGCTCATTCCGATCCCGGGGACGTCGCGAGGGTCGAGGACCGTACCTTCATCTGCTCCAAGGACAAGGCGGACGCAGGGCCTACCAACAACTGGCGCGACCCCGTCGAGATGCGTGCAACGCTCAAGGATCTCTTCCGCGGCTGCATGCGCGGTCGGACGTTGTACGTGGTCCCCTTCTCGATGGGACCCCTCGGGTCACCGATATCGCACATCGGCGTCGAGCTGACCGATTCTCCGTACGTCGCCGTTTCGATGCGGATCATGACCCGCATGGGAAAGGCGGCACTCGACGTGCTCGGCGATCACGGGGACTTCGTACCGTGCCTGCACTCCGTCGGGGCTCCGCTCGAGCCGGAACAGACCGATGTTCCGTGGCCTTGCAACTCCGAGAACAAGTACATAGTTCATTTCCCCGAGACCCGTGAGATCTGGTCCTACGGTTCGGGCTACGGCGGTAACGCGCTTCTCGGAAAGAAATGTTTCGCGCTCAGGATCGCATCGGTCATGGCTCGCGACGATGGATGGCTCGCCGAGCACATGCTCATTCTGAAGCTCACGTCCCCCGAGGGAGGGGTCCACTACGTGACGGGCGCCTTCCCCTCTGCATGCGGAAAGACCAATCTTGCGATGCTCGTGCCAACCCTCCCGGGTTGGAAGGTCGAAACGGTCGGTGACGACATCTGCTGGATGAAGTTCGGATCGGACGGCCGGTTGTACGCGATCAATCCGGAGGCGGGGTTCTTCGGAGTCGCCCCGGGAACGAGCGAGACGACCAATCCGAACGCGATGAAGACGATGAGATCGGACACGATATTCACGAACACCGCCATGACAGACGACGGAGATGTCTGGTGGGAAGGGATGTCCGCCAATCCGCCGGAGCACTTGACGGACTGGCGATCGCAGGATTGGACGCCCGAAAGCGGCACCACTGCGTCTCACCCCAACGCCCGCTTCACGGTTCCGGCAGATCACAATCCTGCTTGTGCGCCGGAGTGGGACGATCCGAACGGAGTGCCGATCTCAGCCATCCTCTTCGGCGGGCGCAGGCGCGACACGGTTCCTCTCGTGACCGAGTCGTTCGACTGGGAGCACGGAGTCTTTCTCGGTTCGACCATGGCCTCGGAGACGACGGCCGCGGCAACGGGAGCGGTCGGAAACCTCCGCCGCGACCCGTTCGCGATGCTGCCTTTCTGCGGCTACAACATGGCCGACTACTGGGGACACTGGTTGAGTGTCGGTAGGAAAGCGGATCCGCAGAAACTCCCGCGGCTTTTCTACGTGAACTGGTTCCGCCGCGACGCGAACGGGAACTTCCTCTGGCCGGGCTACGGGGAGAATTCGCGAGTTCTCGCTTGGATCGTGGACAGGGTCGCCGGCCACGCGGAGGCGGTCGACACCCCGATCGGAAGGCTCCCGGCTCCAGGCTCGATCGATACCGAGGGACTGGATGTCTCGAAAGAAGACATGGCCGAACTGCTACGCGTCGATGCTGACGAGTGGCGCGCCGAGGTTCCGCTACTTCGTGAGCACTATTCCCGGTTCGGCGACCGCCTTCCCCGTGAGCTCGCCTCCCAAGTCGACGCACTGGAGACACGGCTCGGCGACAGCGCCCGCTAACGGGTCCTCTTCGCCATCCTCCTACCGTGGAGGGCGCGTTGACCCGTCAGATAAGAGGCTCCGGCGGTCGCGGCGACGATCGCGATGACGACGTCGCCGGCTATGAGCGGAATATTGGCGATCACGGGGATCAGCGATCCGATCACCCAGGACAGCTGCAGGCGGGTCTCGAAACCTGCGAAGGCCCGCCCCTGCGCGGGGGTCGGGATGTAGCGCTGAACGAGTGCGTCGAACGCCGGTTTGACGCTAGCCGCACCGAGACCGATGGTGAAGGCGAGAAGTCCTTGGGCCGCGATCCCCCCGAGGAATGCGACAAGCCCCGCAACAGCAGCCACGATCCAAACGGAGAAGACGAGGATCTGTTGTTCGTTGAGCGTCCGCCGGGCTTGCGCGACCAGAAGCACGCCTACCAGTGATCCGGCGATCGAGGCGGCGAGAACGAACCCGTACCACTCGCGCCCTACTCCTCGCTTTCGAAGTTCGAACGCCAGGAGGAACGTCAAAAAACCCACTAACCCTCGGAGCACGGACGTCACCGTGAGGGCGAGCGTCACTTCGCTCGGCGTGTGTCTCAGACCGAGGGCGTGGAGCCCGCGGGCGACACCCACGTGGTCGCGCGGGTGCTTCGGGTCCGCGCGCGTCCTGCCACCGCTCGCAACGTCGGGCTCTGACACCGTGGACGTGGCTCCCGGGACGCCTTCGGTAGTCGACCGGGGTGCCTCCTCTTGTTTTCGCGTCCCTGCCGGCTCGCTCTTGTCCCAAGAAGCCCGACTTAGAGGCAATCGCAACGCCGCGACTGTCGCCGCGATGAACACAAGGACGTCAAGCCGCAGGACCCAGGGGGCGCCGAACAGTTCGAGGACTGCAGCCGCCGGCAGGCCGGCCGCGAGGCCGGACAGCGAGGCGAGTAGACCCAACCTGGCGTTGAGCGTTGCGAGGGGAACTTTGGTCGCTGCGTTCGATCCGGCCGTTGCAGCTTCGCCTGCGCTCGGTGCATTTCCCGGAAGGGCTTCGTGCGCCTCTCGTTCATCGGGGCGCGAGCCTCGCCGGCGTCCCGGGAGCACCGCTTTCCCCTCCGCCAGAAGCGGTACGAGCGCACCTTTCGTCACCAGGTAAAGCTTCGAGAGCACGAGCATCAAAAAGGCCGCCGGGAACAGAAGGAGGCTCTTCAAATGGCCGACCATGAACAGACACACCCCGGCGCGCGCTGCTGCCGAAAAGACGACCATCGCCCTTCGAGCACCCCTGCTGCGATCGATGAGGGGGGCGAGCAACGGCGCCACCACGGCGAAGGGCGCGATCGTGAGGAAGAGGTAGAGCAGGACCTTCCGTCTGGCTGCATCAGGAGAAATGGAGAAGAAGAGGGATCCGGCGAGCGACACGGTGAGCAAGGTGTCGCCGGCGGTCATGAGCACGTGGACGAGCGCCAGCCGCCCAAACGGGCTCCTCTGGTCGAAGAGGTCGGCCGTCGCGTCGCGTCCTGTGCGCCCGATACGGCCGATGGCGGCCGTAGCGCGACCGGTCATCTCGCCCACTGTAAGGCCAGGCAGTGTCGATATCGGCGCCACTACCATTCGACCACCGGCACATGAGAGAAGCAGGGTCGTGACGGGGGCCAAGCCCTTACTGGAGAGGAGGACAGTGCTATGGCGATGACCGCTTACGTGCTCATCCAGACCGAGGTGGGGAAAGCCGCCAACGTTGCACAACAGGTGAGCGCCATTCCCGGGGTCGTCTCCGCCGAGGACGTCACGGGACCCTACGACGTCATCGTGCGTGCAGAAGCCGGTTCGGTCGACGAGCTCGGACGGATGGTCGTGAGCCAGGTTCAGCTGATCGAGGGCATAACCCGCACCGTTACGTGCCCCGTCGTGAACCTCTGATCGCGCGAGCTCCGAGCCGTCCGTCACGACGGCGAGTAGGCGAAGTCATTCGATCGCCCGCTTTTCTCTGAGAGCCGAGATACGTCCCACGGACACACCCCAATCCGCGAGGGCTTCGTCGGTGTCACGTCCGCTCACGGGCGGCGGGCACCGCACCTCGGCCGGGGTTCGACTGAACTTCGGAACCGGACCTGGTTGGACAATTCCCGCTACTTCGACGAAAGAGCCTCTTTCCTCGTTGTGCGGATGACAGTGGGCCTCGAGTGGTGAGAGCACAGGCGCGCCGCACGCGTCGGTACCTTCGAAGCGTTTGGTCCACTCGTCTCGTGTTCTGGTCGCGAAGATCGCCGCGAAACGCTGCTTCATCGCCGGCCAGTGCTCGCGATCGTTCTGAGGCGGCAGCTCCTCGAAGTCGAGTTCGAGGACACGGAGCAACTCAGCGTAGAACTGGGCTTCTATGGCTCCGACCGCGAACCACTTGCCGTCCGAGGTCTCGTAGACCTCGTAATAGGGCGCACCGGTGTCGAGAACGTTCGAACCCCGATTTTCGCTCCAGAAGCCGATCTGGTTGAAGGCGTACGTCATCGTCATGAGCGAAGCAGCACCTTCGGTCATCGAGGCGTCGACGACCTGACCGCGGCCGGAGGTGCGCGCTTCGAGTAGAGCGGCACAAACCCCGAACGCCATCAGCATGCCTCCGCCGCCGAAGTCACCCACCAGATTGAGAGGCGGAACAGGCCGGTCGCCCTTGCGACCGATGGGCCACAACGCCCCGCCGATCGCGATGTAGTCGATGTCGTGGCCGGCGCGGTCCGAAAGAGGCCCGCTCTGTCCCCATCCGGTCATCCGCCCGTAGACAAGGCGCGGATTGCGTTCCCAACAAGTCTCGGGCCCGAGACCGAGCCGTTCGGCGACACCGGGACGCCATCCTTCGATGAGGGCGTCAGCCTCAGAGATGAGATCGAGCACGAGGGCGACGCCCTCCGGCTGCTTGAGGTCCACCGCGACCGATCTGCGACTGCGGTTCAGTAGGTCCCAGTGCGCCGGCGCATTCGGGTCGGGTCGGACCCCGGTCACGCGATCGATTCGAAGAACGTCCGCGCCTGCGTCGGCGAGCAACATGCAAGCGTAAGGACCGGGCCCGATTCCGGCGAGCTCGACGACCTTGATGCCACCGAGTGGCCCGCTCATCGGACGCGCTCGCCTGCGCGGCGTGCATTGTCGACGATCGCCGCGACGATTTGGGACCAGGTGGCTGGCGGAAGATCATGGCCCATACCGGGAATGATCAACAGACGAGAACCGGGGATCGCCTCGGCGGTCGCCTTGCCCCCGCTCGCTCGAATGAGTGGATCGTCCTCACCGTGGATCACGAGGGTGGGTACGTCCAGGTCGTTCAAGGCAAGAGTGCGGTCGCCGGAGACCATGACAGCCATCAACTGCCGAGCGACGCCGTCCGGCCGAAAGCTCCTGTCGAACGCGGCGGCGGCGCCTTCTCGCACCCGATCGTCGGGGAGCCCGAAATCGGGAGAGCCGATCACTTTGTAGGTCTCGAGTTCCTTCTCGATGAAGGAGCTCCGGTCCTCCGGAGGGCGCGTCATGAGCACTCTCTGGGCCTCAGGAGTCGAAGGAGCGAGGTTCCTCGATCCGGTCGTCGACATGATCGAGCAAAGGGTCAGAACTTTGCTCGGATGCCTGATTGCCATCGTCTGGGCGATCATCCCTCCCATCGACACACCGACCACGTGCACGCCAGGGATCCCCAAAACATCGAGAAGTCCTGCTGCGTCGTCCGCCATCTCATCGAGCGTGTACGCCGCCGCCGATTTGTCTCCCGCCATTCCGGCTTTGAGGTCGAAGGCAGGCCCGTCGGAGAATTCGGTCGAGAGCCCTGCATCCCGATTGTCGAAACGCAGGACGCGAAATCCCTGTTCCTGCAAATGCTCGAGGAACCCGTCGTCCCATGCGATCAGTTGTCCACCCAGTCCGTTCACGAGGAGCAGGCACGGATCCCCCGGCTCGCCCAGAAGCTCGTAGCACAACTCGACCGAGCCCACTTTTGTGTGTTCCATTCTCGGGATGGTGCTAGGCGGAGCATGGCGGCGCAAGCCGCCGGAAGCTTGCACCTCCCCGGATGCCCGTTGCACGAGGCTCGGGCTCGGACGTGAAATGCTCGTCGCGTGTCGGGCAGACCGCTAAAGGCACGTGCCCCCGGACGCGTGAACCTGATCGGAGATCACACCGACTACAACGCGGGCCTAGCTCTACCGATCGCTACCGACCTGTCCACCGAAGCGCTTTTCACGCCGATTCATTCAAGCCCGACGCTCTTGGTGCGCTCAGACGCGGAGCCGGGAGCGGCTCAGATCGACATCACGACAGCTCCGGACCCCGAAGAGCTACGAAGCTCCGAGCCTCGTTGGGCCCGGAACGTGGCGGGGGTGATAGCGGCATTGCGCCCCGAATGCGGGGGAACCGTGCAGATCTCGAGCACTCTTCCGGTCGGGTCTGGGATGGCATCGAGCGCGGCGGTCGAGATCGCTGTCGCGCTCTCACTCGGTTTCGAAGCGGATCCGCTGACCCTCGCGCGCACTTGCCAGCGGGCCGAACAGGTGGCCACAGGTGTGCCGTGCGGACTCTTGGACCAGCTTGCGATCGTGGAAGCGGAAGCGGGTCACGCGATCCTCATCGACTTTTCCGCCCTCTCGCGTGAAAAGATCCCCGTCCCCGTCGGAGCGGAGGTCGTGGTCGCCCACAGTGGGGAGAGTCGTCTCCTGGACCGGACCGACTACGCAAATCGGCGAGCGGAATGCGAGGCTGCCTCGCTTCGACTCGGGCCTCTCGGCGTCCTTTCACCCGGCACAGAGAAGCAATTGCACGACCCCCTTCTGAGGCGTCGCGCCCGTCACGTAATAAGCGAATGTGAGCGCGTAAGGAACTTCGCAGCCGCACTGGCCCAAGGCGATTTGCGAAGCGCTGGCTCGATCATGAACGAGAGCCATGTGAGCCTTGCCGGGGATTTCGAGGTCTCGACGCCCGCGCTCGACCACCTGGTCGACCACCTCCTGGCGATGCCAGGATTGTTCGGCGCGAGGCTGACCGGTGCCGGTTTCGGCGGGTGCGTCGTCGCACTTGCAGAGCCCGGCGCGATCGACACGAACCTCGTCGGAGCCAGAGCTTGGCGGATAATCCCGTCAAGGGGAGCCGCTGTCATCTGATTTGTCGGAGCTCTGATTTGTCGGAGCTCTGATTTATCGGAGAGGTCGGAGCTCTGATTTGTCGGAGAGGTCAGCGAGCACGCCCGTCAGAGCTGGTCCAGCAGTTGCCGTCGTTTGTAGTCGTACTCGTCATCGCTTACGAGTCCCCTACGACGGAGGTCCGACAGCTCCTGCAGCCGGGTCGCGACCGAACGACCTTCGGCCCTGCTAGGTAGCGGCACGCCGGACGGGGGTGTGACCGGCTCCGCGGTGCCTTGGTAAGGCGCCGTACGGACATCGTCAGCGGAGTTGGAGACCGTCGGGCCGAACCGCTGCGCGGAGTCGAGCTGTTGCGTCGGAACCATTCGTTGCGGACCGAATTCCTG
>Ga0187783_10001937_pt1 | contig 15365 bp, 12 predicted proteins | sample 1015_SJ02_MP02_2_FD_132471 | JGI IMG/M metagenome (GOLD analysis project Ga0187783, IMG submission 132471) | Tropical peat soil microbial communities from peatlands in Department of Meta, Colombia - 1015_SJ02_MP02_20_MG | ecosystem: Environmental > Terrestrial > Soil > Wetlands > Peat | place... | reverse complement strand
CGCCAGTCTCGAGACTTTTGCCAACGAGTTCGTGTGCTTCGTGCGCCTGACCACCGACAGCGGCGCCATCGGCTGGGGCCAGACTTCGACCTACAACGCCGACATCACCGCCGCCATCTTTCACCGGCAGGTCTCTCCCTGGGCGCTCGGTGCCGATCCCTTCGACATCGATGCCCTCATCACCCGCATCGAGGAGCGCGAGCACAAGTTTCCGGGCAGCTACCGCTGCCGGGCGCTCGCCGGCCTCGACACGGCACTCTGGGACCTGCGCGGCAGGCTCGAGGGCAAGCCCGTGGTGGAGCTCCTCGGCGGTAAGCCGAAGCGCCTGCGCGCCTACGCCTCCTCCATGCGCCGCGACATCACGCCGCAGCAGGAGGCCGAGCGGCTGGTGCGGCTGCGCGATGCGTACGGCTTCGATGCCTTCAAGTGGCGCGTCGGCGCCGAGTGCGGACACGACATCGACGAGTGGCCGGAACGCACCGAGACGATCGTACCGCTCCTCTCGCGTGCCCTCGGACCGGAGGTGGCCAAGCTGGTCGATGCGAACAGCGGCTTCTCGCCGCGGCGCGCGATCGAGGTCGGCCGGCTGCTCGAGGCCGAGGGCGTGAGCCATTACGAGGAGCCCTGCCCTTACTGGAAGCTCGGGGAAACCAAGCAGGTCGCAGACGCCCTCGAGGTCGACGTCACAGGCGGCGAGCAGGACTGCGATCTCGCCACCTGGGCACGCATGATCGAGATGCGTGCGGTTGACGTGGTGCAGCCGGACGTCATGTACATGGGGGGAATCTCGCGCACGCTCAAGGTCGTGCAGATGGCCGCAGCCGCCGGCCTCCCCTGCACGCCGCACAGCGCCAACCTGTCACTGGTGACGGTCTGCACCATGCACCTGCTCGGCGCGATCCCGAACCCCGGCAAGTACCTGGAACTCTCCATCGAGGGTCCCGACTATTATCCCTGGCAGCAAGGGCTGTTCCTCGCGGATCCCTATACGGTCGAGGACGGTCACGTGACTATCCCCTCCGTGCCCGGCTGGGGCGTCGTCATCAACCCGCAATGGCTCGCAACTGCCGCGTATCGATGCAGCGGGCCGCCACGCTAACATGCCCGTCCGGCAGAGCCTTAGCCGAAGCGAGCGGCGGCCGCTGAATTTCCGCTCGAGGAGCTGTCTGCATGCAACCAGAAGAGGTGCGTACCGGCGCGCAGGCGCGGGCGATCGTCGAGGAGCGCGGTCTGCAGCATGTCAAGATCGGCGTCTTCGACAACGACGGCATCCTGCGCGGCAAGTACATCGAGCGCCAGAAGTTCTTCAGTGCGCTGGAGAAGGGCATCGGCTTCTGCGACGTGGTGCTCGGGTGGGACTCGAACGACCAGCTGTACGACAACGTCACCGTCACCGGCTGGCACACCGCATTTCCCGATGCCCCCGTGCGGCTGCTGCCGCACACCTGCCGTGCGCTGCCCTTCGAGGGCAACATGCTCCTGTTCCTCGGCGAGTTCGCCGGCCAGGCCGAAGAGGTGTGTCCGCGCGCGACGTTGCGCCGCGTTCTGCGCCGCGGCGCGGCGAGCGGCTACGCCGCCGCCGCTGCGGCGGAGTACGAGTTCTTCCTCTTCAGCGAGACACCGGCAAGCGTGCGTGAAAAGGGCTATCGCGGCCTGCAGAATCTGACTCCCGGCTACTTCGGCTACTCGGTGCTGCGCAGCTCGGTGCACGCCGAGCTCTATCAGGCGCTGCTGCAGCTCGCCGCCGAGATGCGCATGCCGATCGAGGGACTGCACACCGAGACCGGCCCCGGCGTCATCGAGGCGGCGCTGCACTACTGCGAGGCGCTGGAAGCGGCCGATCGCGCCGCGCTCTTCAAGACCTTCGTCAAGGTGCTGGCGCAGCGGCGCGGCCTGATGGCGACCTTCATGGCCAAGTGGTCGCAGCAGCTTCCCGGCCAGAGCGGCCATCTGCACGTTTCGCTCACGCGCGCCGACGGAACCTCGGCGTTCTACGATGCGGCCGCGCCCCATACGATGTCGCAGGAGATGCGCTGGTTCGTCGGCGGGCAGCAGGCGCTGATGCCGGAGCTGCTCGCCATGGTCGCCGCCAACGTCAACAGCTATACGCGCCTGGTGCCGGGGTTCTGGGCGCCGACCGCCGCGACCTGGGGCGTCGAGAACCGCACCTGCGCGCTGCGCGTGATCCAGGGCGGCGCCAAGTCGCAGCGCGTCGAGTACCGCATCGCCGCCGCCGACATCAATCCCTATCTGGCGATCGCAGCCGCCCTCGGTTCGGGACTGTGGGGCATCGAGAATCGCATCGAGCCCGACGAGCCGATCAGCGGCAACGCCTACGACCGCAAGCTTCCCGCCCGGCGCCAGCTGCCGCGCACCCTCACCGAGGCGGCCGAGCGCCTGGCGCACTCGAAGGCGGCGGCCGAGCTCTTCGGCGCGCCCTTCGTGGCGCACTTTGCGGCGAGCCGGGAGTGGGAAGAGCGCGAGTTCCGACGCGCCGTCACCGACTGGGAGCTCGCGCGCTATTTCGAGATCATATGACCATGCAGTGCATCTCCCCGGTCGACGGGCGTGTGTATGCGGAGCGCACGCCTGCCACGGCCGTGCAGATCGGGGCCGCACTGGAGCGGGCCCGCGCGGAGCAGCTCTCGTGGCGGCGCGTGCCGCTCGCTGAGCGCCGCGCCATCATCGAGCGCTTCTGCGGCGAGTTCGAGCGGCGTGCCGCCGAAGTCGCCGGCGAGCTCACCTGGCAGATGGGGCGCCCGAGCCGCTTCGCCGCGAGCGAGGTGCGGGGCACGCTCGAGCGTGCCCGCCACATGGCCGGCATCGCCGCCGCCGCGCTCGCGGAGCTCGACGCCGGGCCCAAGCAAGGCTTCCGCCGCTTCATCCGCCGCGAGCCGCTCGGCGTCGTGCTGACCGTGGCGGCCTGGAATTACCCCTACCTGATCGCAGTCAACAGCGTCGTCCCGGCGCTGCTCGCCGGCAACGCCGTCCTGCTCAAGCATTCGACGCAAACCCCGCTCTGCGGTGAGCGCTTCGCCGAGTGCCTCGCGGCCGCAGGACTGCCCGCGGGCCTCTTCAGCGTGCTGCACCTCGCGCACACCGACACCGAGCGCCTGATCCGTGATCCGCGCATCGACTTCGTGGCCTTCACCGGCTCGGTGGCCGGCGGGCGGGCAGTGCAGCGCGTCGCCGCGGAGCGCTTCATCGGCGTCGGGCTCGAGCTCGGCGGCTGCGACCCTGTGTACGTGCGCCACGACGCCGATGTCGCGCACGCCATCGAGAACATCGTCGACGGCGCTTACTTCAACTCCGGTCAGTCCTGCTGCGGGCTGCAGCGCATCTACGTTCACGAAAGCGTCCATGAGCGCTTCACGCGCGGCTGCATCGAGCTGATCGGGCAATACCGTCTGGGCGATCCCCGTGATCCCGAGACGACGCTCGGGCCGGTGGTACGCACGGCCGCCGCGGACACGATTCGCGCGCAGATACGCGCCTCGATCGAGGCCGGCGCGCGGCCGGCGATCGCCGAGCAGGCCTTCGCCCGCAGTCGCCCCGGCACGCCCTACCTCGCGCCGCAGCTGCTGCTCGATGCCCCGGCGCATGCCGCGGTCATGCGCGAGGAGATCTTCGGTCCCGTCGCCGGCATCATGAAGGTGGGCTCGGACGCCGAGGCGGTTGCGCAGATGAACGCCAGCCCCTTGGGGCTCACCGCAGCGGTCTGGACGCGCGATGCGGCGGCGGCTCTGACACTCGGCGAGCAGGTCGAGACCGGCACGTGGTTCATGAATCGCTGCGACTACCTCGATCCGGCGCTCGCCTGGGCCGGAGTCAAGGACTCGGGCCGCGGCTGTACCCTGTCGGTGGTCGGCTACGAGCAGCTGACGCGGCCGAAGTCCTTTCACTTGCGGGTGACCACGTGAGCGCAATCCTCAAGGCAAACTGGAACTACCCCACCACGGTCTGGGCAGGTCCGGGCCGCATCGCGGAGCTGCCGGCAGCCTGCGCCCGGCTCGGCATCACGCGGCCCCTGCTGGTCACCGACGAGGGTCTGCGGGATGCGCCGATGGTGCGCGCGGCGTGCGCACTGGTGCCTGGAGCCGTGATCTTCTCGCGCGTGCGCGGCAACCCGGTCGCCGCCAACATCGAGGAGGGGCTCGCCGCCTACCGCGCCGGCGGCCATGACGGCGTGATCGCCTTCGGTGGCGGCTCGGCGCTCGATGTCGGCAAGGTGGTCGCGTTCATGTCCGGGCAGCAGCGCCCGCTATGGGACTTCGAGGATGTCGGCGACTGGTGGACACGTGCCGACCCGCGCGGCATCGCACCGGTGGTCGCGGTGCCTACCACCGCCGGCACCGGCTCGGAGGTCGGCCGCGCCGGCGTCGTCGTGAACGAAGCGACCCATCAGAAGAAGATCATCTTCCACCCGCGGATGATGCCCGGAGTCGTCATCTCCGATCCCGAGCTCACGGTCGGACTGCCGCCGGCGATCACCGCGGCCACCGGCATGGACGCCTTCGTGCACTGCTTCGAAGCCTACTGCGCGCCCGGCTTTCACCCGCTCGCCGACGGCATCGCCGTCGAGGGCCTGCGGCTCATTGAGACTTATCTCCCGCGCGCCTGCGAGGACGGCCACGACCTCGAAGCGCGCTCGCGCATGCTGGCGGCGGCGAGCATGGGCGCAACCGCGTTTCAGAAGGGACTCGGCGGAGTACACGCCATCGCCCACCCGGTGGGCGCGCACTTCAACACTCACCACGGGCTGACCAATGCGGTGCTGTTGCCTTATCTCATTGTGCACAACCGCAGCGCGATCGGGACGCAGCTGCCGGTGATCGCGCGCACGCTGAACCTCACCGGCGAGCCGTTCACTGCGGTGCTGTCGTGGGTGCTCGAGTTCCGCAAGCGGCTGAAGATCCCGCACTCGCTCGCCGAGATCGGGGTAACGTTGCGCAACCCCGACACGATCGGGCAGGAGGCTGCGCTCGACCCTTCCGCCTCCGGCAATCCGCGGCCGACGACTGCCGAGGATTACGCGCGCATCTTCCGCTCGGCCGTCAAAGGGGATCTGGAGCTTCGGGGCTGAGGACCTCGTGACCGAGCCGCCGCGAGCAGTGTTTCTGAGCTACGCCTCGCAGGATGCCGAGGCCGCTCAGCGCATCTGCGACGCACTGCGCGCAGTCGGCATCGAGGTCTGGCTCGATCAGAGCGAGCTTCGCGGCGGTGACGCCTGGGACCAGAAGATCCGGCACGAGATCCGCGACTGCGCTTTGTTCGTTCCGATCATCTCGCAACACACACAGCAGCGGCTCGAGGGTTACTTTCGCCGCGAATGGAAGCTTGCCATCGACCGTAGCCACGACATGGCGGAGCAAAAGCCTTTCCTCGTGCCCGTCGTCATCGATCGTACCGCCGACCGCGAAGCCTTCGTCCCGGACGCGTTCCGGGCCGTACAGTGGATGCGCCTGCGCGGCGGCGAGGCGCCCCCGGTTTTCGTCGAGCGGATACAGCGCCTCTTGTCGCCGGCCAGCGCCGTTGCGAGCGCCGCAGGAGTCATCCGCCAACCCGTCCGTGCCTCCTTAAGGTCGAGACCGAGGCCGCGGGTGGCGTTCGCGCTGCTTGCAGTGGTGCTGGGGTGCCTCGTTGCCGGCAAACTCTGGATCTCGAGACACCCGGCTCCATCCTCCACCGCCTTCGCCCCGCCGCCGCACTCGATCGGCGTGCTTCCGTTCGTGAATATGAGCGGAGACAGTCAACAGGAGTATTTCTCGGACGGCCTGACGGAGGAGTTGCTCAACTCTCTGGCCCGCATCAACGAGCTGCAGGTCGCCGCCCGCACCTCGGCTTTCTCCTTCAAGGGAGAGAAGGTCGATGTCGAGACCATCGCTCGCAAGCTCAACGTTGGCGCGATCCTCGAAGGGAGCGTGCGGCGCTCCGGGAACACGGTGCGCATCACCGCGCAGCTGATCAACGGCCTCACCGGCTTTCATCTCTGGTCGCGCACCTACGATCGCGACCTGGGCGATGTCCTCAAGCTCCAGACCGAAATCGCCGATGCGGTGGCGAACGCCCTGAAGGTGAACCTGCTCGGGGATGTGTCGGCGAAGATTGAGTTGGGCGGGACGCGCAACCCGGCGGCGCTCGATGCGTACCTGCACGCCGCGAGAGCCTACAGTGCGTACCACGACGGGCCGGACCTGGCAGCCGCGATTGCCGCCTATACCAAGGCGATCCAGCTCGATCCGAATTATGCGCTGGCACTCGCCGCTCGCTCACTCGCCTTCACCGAGTATGCCGCGCAGTTCGCCACCGGGCCGGCGGTTCGCGACAACTTCGACAAGGCGCTCACCGATGCCCGCGAGGCCGTCGCAGCGGCGCCCGACCTCGCCGAGGGCCACGTCGCGCTGGCGGGAGTTTTCGACTACGGCTCGCTCGACTTTGCGCACGCCATAGCCGAGTACGAGCATGCCGTCGCGCTGGCGCCCGGAAATGCGACGGTCCTGCGAGTCTACAGCCTCACGGCCACTCTGATGGGGCGCGCGGACGCGGGCGTTGCGGCCGCGCGGCGCGTGGTGGTGCTGGATCCCCTGAATGCCAACAGCTACGAGGCACTCGGTCACGCGCTCTACTACGCTCATCGCTACAGCGCAGCCATCGCCGCTTTGAACAGTACCCTGTCGCTCGATCGGGACGATGCGGAGGCGTATGCGATCCGCGGGCGCAGCTACTACCTCCTCGGCGACCTGCCGAACGCCCGCGCATCCTGTGAGACCAAGCCCACCTACTGGACGAACCAGGTCTGTCTCGCGGTTGTCTACGCGAAGCTCGGACGCCAGGCTGAGGCGCGGACCGCGCTGGAAAAACTGCAGGGCTCAATGGGTGACGCAGACGCTTACCAGTATGCGCAAATCTACGCACAGTGGGGCGATGCTCCCAAAGCGCTCGAGTGGCTCGACACGGCGATGCGCCTGCGGGATTCGGGTCTCGAGGAGCTCAGGACCGATCCGCTCATCGATCCGCTGCGCAAGGAGCCGAGATTCCGGGCGATCGAGCGCGCGCTGCAGTTCCCGGGGTGAGATTTCCACGCCGGCTCCGCCGGCAATCCTACTGACCGCTCAGCTCATCCACTGACTGCCGCCAGAGCTCCTCGGTGGCGGCCAACACCACGCGGCCGTCAAAGCCACTCTCGCGCAGGGTGAGCGGCGCGGCCTGCCAGTCACTGATCCTGCCGCCCGCCCCTTCGATGATCGGCACCGCCGCCATGATGTCGTGCGGCTTCAGTTGCACCTCGACGACCACGTCGCAGTAGCCATTGGCGAGCATCCCGTAGAGATAGCAGTCGCCGCCGAAACGGCGCAGCGCGGCGCGGGCGCCGAGCCGCTCGAAGCGCCGCCACGCGTCGGCGTCGTAGCTGTCGACCGTGGTGGTATAAACGCAGGCCTCCGCGAGCTTGCGACAGCCGCTCGTCCTCACCGGGCGGCCGTTGTACAGCGTCGGTCGCGACTCGCAGCCCACCCAACGCTCAGCGAGCACGGGCGCCTCGAGCACCCCGAGCACCGGCCGCCCGTCCTCAACCAGCGCGATCACCGATCCAAACAAGGGGTAGCCGGTCACGAAGCTCTTGGTGCCGTCGATCGGATCGAGCACCCAAGTGAACTCACCGCTTCCCTCGATGCCAAATTCCTCTCCGCGGATCGCGTGAGCGGGAAACGCGGCGCGAATCAGCCGGCGCATCTCGCTCTCGATGGCACGATCGGCGACCGTCACGGGACTGCCGTCGCTCTTGCGCTCTACGGCGAGTGGTGTGCGGAAGTGGCGTAGCACGATGCTGCGCGCCACGTCGGCGAGCTCGGTTGCGAGTTGCAGCGCTGCGGGGAAATCGGGATGTGCGGTGAAACTCATGGCGGTGTCGGGAGCTCGGGGTATCAGTGACGCTCTCGGGCGTACGGCAGCACCCGCAGCTCCAGCCAGTTGCGCAATTCCGCGAGCCGGCAGCGCTCGTCCTGCAACCCCGCACCCAGGCCGTGCTTCCAGGTGAGCCGCCGGTCGCGTGGATCGCGCATCAGCGCGCGCAGTTCGTGCACGAATGCCTCGAGCTCGGAGCGGTCGGCGAACAGCTGCTCCTCGATCAGCGTCGCGCCGTAACGCAGCGCGGTCGCCGCGATCTCACCGAAGGTGTACTCCGGATGGTACTGCACGCCCCAGCAGCTGCCTTTGTGATGACGTACCTCGAGCGCCTGCACTCCCATGTCGTTGCTCGCCAGCACACGCGCCTGCGCCGGGAGCTCAGTAATAGCGTCGCGGTGCACGGTGATTGCCTCGAATACCGCCGGCTTGCCCTGGAACATGGGATGTCCGCGACCGGCCGCGCTGAGCTCGATGCGGCGCGCGAATCCGAATTCCCGCCCGAGCGGATTGCGTTCCACACGGCCGCCTGCTGCACACACCGCCAGCTGCAGTCCCCAGCAGCTGCCAAAGAACGGTACACCCGCCGCGAACACCGCCCGCGCCAGCTCGATCTGCCGCTCGATGTGCGCGCCGCCGTCGTAGACGTTGAGCGCGGAGCCGGTGATGGCCACGCCGTCGTAGCTGCCGATCCCGCTGCCCGCTGCAAAGTGCACCTCGGAGTCCGCGGGACGGACGATGTCACAGCGCACTGCGGCGAGGCTCTGCAGCACCTGGGCGTAGCCCTCGCCCGAGGGCTGGCCGCCTGCGGCCACCTGCTGCTCGCGGGTGGCGGCCCGGTTACCGTCGATGACCAGGATGCGTGCCGCCCCACTCATGAGGCCGGTACCGGCGGCAGCGGCTCAGGGACCGGCAGTCCGCGTCGCTCGAGCAGCGCGCGCAACAGGTCCGGCCGATCGGTGGTCATGCCATCCACCTCGAAGGCGAGCAGGCGCTCCATGTGGGCGGGATCATTGACCGTCCACGGCAGCACGCGCAGGCCGAGCGCGTGCGCGCGCTCGACGCGCCCGGCATCGAGGTCGCGGTAATCAGGGCCCCAGGTGCCGGCGCCGCTCGCCTTGACGAGCCGCTCGATCGAGCCGTCGAAGTCCCGTGCGTCGAGCTCCCCGAGCCAGGGCGAAGGCCGCTCATCCGCGAACCCGATGGTGTCCTCGCCGGGTTGTTCGTCGGTGAGCGCTGCGGTGGCGATCTGCGGCATCTGCCGCTGCACCGCACGCAGCACGCGCCAGTCGAAGGCCATGACCACGACGAGCGCCGCGGTGCCGGTCGATTCCACCTCGCGCCGCAGCGCCGTGGCGAATTGCTCCGGGGAGGCGGTGAGCTGCGGCCGCGCCGGAAATGTCTTGACCTCGACGGAGACACGCACCCGGCCGCGGCCGAAGCTGCGCACCAGCGTCAACACCTCGGCGAGCCGCGGGATGCGCTCGCCGTCGAGGCCCTGCTGCTGCGGGAAGCGTGCGGCGTACGCGCTCCCCGCCCGCAGCCGTCCGACGTCGTAGGCGCGCAGCTCACCCACGGTGAGCTCGAAGATCGCCGGCCCGGGGCGTGTGAGAAAGCGGCCCTGTGCGTCGCGCGTGCAATCGGGGTTGAGCTCGGGGTCATGGGTCACCACCGGCACGCCGTCGCTGGTGAGGCCGCAGTCGAGCTCCACGGCGCTGACCCCGAGCTCGAGCGCACGGGCGAAGCCGAAGAGAGTGTTCTCAGGCCACAGTCCGCGAGCTCCGCGATGTCCCTGCAGGTCAAACATCGCAGGTGCGCGCGCTGCTTCCGGCCTCGACAGGCGCGGTGATCGGACGACAAGCGAGTGAGGCGATGTTATATTTCCGGCCGTCTCAGCCTGCCTAGCGCGCGCCTCGCGGCGCACACGGCAATGCTGGCGAGGCATGTCGCAGAGCTTGGGTTCCCTTGAGACTATCGCGCCAAAAACTGGCCTGTCAACGTGACGGCGGCCGCAGCCGCCGTCCCCCACGGGGCACGCGGCGCTCACTGTGGAGAGCCTCTCTGGCGTGCGCGCTGCTCGCGCCGCTCCTGGCACACGCCGACGACAAGGTGCTGCGCATCATCTCCTGGGCCGATTACGTTCCCGCGGACGTCATCGGGGAATTCCGCAAAGCAACCGGAATCCAGGTTCAGGTGACGCTGTCGAACAACGAGGAGATGATCTCGAAGCTGCGCGCTACCGGCGGCGCAGGCTTTGACCTCGCGCAGCCCTCCCAGGACCGCATCCTCGGCGCCCAGCAGGAATTCCGCATCTACAAACCGCTCGATACCAGCAAAGTGCACCTCGAGGAGTTCGTGCCGGAGCTGCTCGACACGGTGAGGAAAAATGCCACCGTCGAGGGCAAGCTCTATGGGCTGCCGTATGTGTGGGGAACGGAAGGCCTCGTCTACAACAGCAAGCGCACCACCATCGCCGACTACCGCGACCTGTGCCGGCCGGAGCTGCGCGGGCGCACTGCCGTGCGCCTCAAGCGGCCGACGCTGATGGCCTTCGCCCTTGCCCTCGGCAAGAACCCGTTCGCGCTCTACGGCGATACCCGCGCCTATACCGCGCTGATGGACGAGGTCGGTCGCACGCTCATCGCCTGCAAGCCGAACTTCCGCTTCTTCTACGACAACAAAGACCAGCTGCTGAACGGCATACGCGCGAGCGAGATCTATGCGGCGATGATGTGGGACTCGGGCGGATGGCTCCTCAACCGCGAGAACCCCGACATCAGGTTCATCAACCCGCGCTCGGGTGCGATCGCCTGGATGGATACCTTCGCTCTGCCGGCTCGCGGCCGCAACGACGACGACGCCTACGCCTGGATCAATTTCGTCATGAGGCCGGAGATGGCCGCACGCGTAGCGCGCTCGATCGGCAACTTCACCGCCGCCAGGGGCGCCGATCAGCTGATGGATCCGCGCGTGCGCGCGCAGTTCACGGCCACCTTCCCCGATGGACTGAAGAACATCAAGTGGTACCCCGCGATCCCTCCCGGGCTCGAAGAGATCGAGGGCGCGGTTCTCGATCGCATCAAGGCCGCCAATTGACCCCGCGTGCGCCGGCGGTCGCGGGCGCGCCGCCCGACCTGGACGTACAGGCCGTCACCAAGCGCTTCGCCGCCCACACCGCCGTGGATGCAGTGTCCTTCAGTGTGGCGCGCGGCAGCTTCTTCTCGATCCTCGGCCCCTCCGGCTGCGGTAAGACCACGCTGCTGCGCATGATCGCCGGCTTCATCCAGCCCGACGGCGGCGACATCGTCATCGGCGGGCGCAGCATGGCCCGCGTGCCTCCCAACCGCCGTCCGGTGAACATGGTCTTTCAGCACCTCGCGCTCTTCCCGATGATGTCGGTGGCTCAGAACGTGGCCTTCGGGCTGGCGCGCCGCGGCGTCGCACGTGCCGAGCGGCTGCGCCGCGCCGAGGCGATGCTCGAGCGGGTCGGACTCGCCGGTGCCGGCGGCAAACGCACCGACGAGCTCTCCGGCGGCCAGCGCCAGCGCGTCGCCATCGCGCGCAGCATGGTGCTCGAGCCGACGCTGTTGCTGCTCGATGAGCCGCTCGGCGCGCTCGACCTCAAGCTGCGCGAGCACATGAAGCTCGAGCTGAAGCAGCTGCAGAACTCCTTCGGCACGACGTTCGTTTACATCACTCACGATCAGTCGGAGGCGCTGGTGCTCTCCGATCACGTCGGCGTCATGAATCACGGGCACTTCGAGCAGCTCGGCACGCCCCAGGAGCTCTACTACTCGCCCGCGACCGCATTCGTGGCCGGGTTCGTCGGCGCCAATAACCGCATCACCGGCAAGGCGGTCGCGCTCGATGGCGAGCGGGTCGAGATCGACAGCGGCGGCTGGCGATTGCAGGCGCGCCGGCGCGGCAGCATCGGCGCGGGTGCGGCGGTCGCGGCATTCCTGCGGCCGGAAGCGGCGACCCTCGGTCGCACGCCGGCGGAGCTGTCCGCGGAGCGGCGGCCGCACTCGGGCGAAGTGATCGCGCTGCTGTTCGACGGGGCCAACTCGGTGGTGCTGCTGCGCGAGGCGCATAGCGGCCTCGAGCTGCGAATCGCGCTGCCGCAGACCGGCGCCTTCGCCGATCTCGAGGCCGGCGCGCGCGTCTGCTTCGACTTCGACCCGGAGCGGGCGATCTGCTTCGCCGCCGGCGCCGATGGCTGACAATGCCGTGACCGCTGCCGGCTATCGGCGGCTGCTGCTCGCGCTGCTGCTGGCGCCGGCGCTGCTGTGGCTGTTCGGCCTGATCGTGCTGCCGCACGTCGATCTCGCCATCATCTCTTTGCGCGAGCGCGTCGCGCCGCGCCAGTACGTCGCCAGCCTCGCCCAGTACCGCACGTTCTTCAGCGAGCCGCTCTACTGGCACGTGTTCGTGCGCACCGCGCTGATGTCGGCGCTGGCGACGGCGCTGACGCTGCTGGTCGCCTTCCCCATCGCCTGGACGATCGCCAAGCTCGCGCGCGGGCGCACCAGCGCGCTGCTGTTCGTGGTGTGCCTGATTCCGTTCTGGGTGAGCGAGACGGTGCGCACCCTCGGCTGGATGATCCTGCTGCGCGAATCGGGCGTGTTGCCCTCGGTACTGGTGCATCTCGGCCTCGCCGCGCAGCCGCCTGAGTTGCTTTATCACGATGCCACCATCCTCGTGGGCCTGGTGTACACCTCGCTGCTCTTCATGGTGGTGCCACTGGTCGGCAGCCTCGAGAGCCTCGACAACTCGCTGATCGAGGCTGCCTACGACCTCGGCGGCCAGGGCTGGTCGGTGCTGCGCGAGATCGTCATCCCGCATGCCGCCCCCGGCATCACGGCCGGCTGCATCGTGGTATTCATGCTCACCCTCGGTAACTACCTCACTCCGACGCTGCTCGGCGGCAAGAACTCGCTGTGGTTCACCGAGCAGATCTACAACCAGTTCATCACGCGCTTCAACTGGGAGCAGGGTGCGGCGCTCGGCTTCCTGCTGCTCGCACTCTCGACCGTGATGGTGTGGCTGGGCCTCACGGTGAGCGGCCAGCGCTTCAGCGACGTGATGCGGCGGACATGATCCCGACACTGCCACGCCCCGCCTGGCTGCGCATCGCCACTGCCCTCTATGTCGCTGCGTTCCTCATCTTTCTGTTCCTGCCGCTTGCGACGGTGGCGGTATTCGCCTTCAACGATGCGCCCTACCCTGCCCCGCCCTGGCACGGTTTCACCCTCGACTGGTTCTTCGGCAACGAGGCACGCGGGCGTGTCGGACTGTTCCGCGACTCGGAGCTGTTGGGCAGCATCTGGACCAGCGCCCTGGTGGCCGTGTGGGTCACCGCGCTCTCGGTCACCGTGGGCACCGCCAACGCCTTTCTCATGGAACGGACCGAGTTTCCCGGGAAAGGGGCGCTGTCGATGCTCATGCTGACGCCGCTGGTGATTCCCGGGGTGATCCTCGGCATCTCGATCCTCGCCTTCGCCAGCCGTCTCGCGGATCTCGCCAGCGATCTCTTCGGCTGGGACGCGGATTTTCTGCGGCCGGGGCTGCCGCTGGTGGTCCTCGGCCAGTTCTCCTACATCGCCGCGATTGCCACGCTCACGGTGAGTGCGCGGCTGAAGCGCTTCGACCACACGCTCGAGGATGCGGCACTCAATCTCGGTGCCTCGCACGCGGCGGTGTTCCGTACCATCACGCTGCCGTATCTGCGTCCGGCCCTGATCGGCGCAGCCGCGATTGCCTTTCTCATGTCATTCGAGAACTTCAACACTACGTTGATGCTGGTCGGCGCAGATGCACCGCTCACCATCATGATGTACGGGCGCATGCGCGAGGGCGCCACCCCGGTACTGAACGCCGTGAGCCTCTTCCTCATGGTGGCCTCGGCCGTCCTGGCACTGAGTCTGCTGCGGCGGGGGCGCAGCGCGGCCTCCGCCGGCTGAGGGTTCAACCCGGGGGCGCAAGCCTTAACGGCCTTACTCCGGCCGCCGCTTCACAATCGCATGCGTCGCGCGCTCGCCCGCGACGTGCTCCGTGCAGGCGTATCCGAGCTCGGGGAGATCAATGTCGCCAAAAAAGTGGTCGCCCGAGCCGAGGAGTACCGGGCATATCGCCAGATCCACCTCGTCGATGAGTCCGGCGCGAAGATACTGCTGAACGGTGGCGACGCCGCCTCCCACACAAACGTCTTTCCCGCCCGCCGCGGCTGTGGCTCTCTCGAGGGCACGGTGGATTCCATCCGTCACGAAATGGAACGTCGTTCCTCCCTGCATCGCGATCGGTTCGCGCGCGTAGTGGGTGAGCACGAATGCCGGCCCGCGAAACGGCGGCGTGTCTCCCCACGGGCCGTTCCAGGAGTCGTCAGGCCACGGCCCGCGGACGGGTCCGAACATGTTTCTGCCGAAGATCCAGGCGCCCACGTTGAGGAATCTCCGCGCGAAGAACTCATCGTCGATCCCGGCCGTTCCTCCGTCCTTGTGAAGGCGCTGAAACGTCCAGTCCGCGGCGTGCATGCGCTGGAATGTCCGTGTGGCGAAGACCCACTCCCCCAGCGCCTCCCCGCCGACGCCCATCGGATTCTCGAGACTTTGCCGGGGAGCGGCACCGAATCCGTCGATGGAAACGTTGAAGCTCACTTTGACCTTGGACATGAGTTCGGCTCCCGTCGCCCGCGCCTAGGCGCGCAGCCGCAGATTTTCCGGATCGTAGAGCGGCTCGCGCCCGACGACGGCGCGGCAGCGCTCACCGAGAATCTCCACTTCGAGCTCAGTGCCCGGCACGGCGAGGTCCGTCCTTACGTAGGCGAGCGCGAGGCTGCGCCCGAGGCGATAGCCGTAGCCGCCGGAGGTGACCAGGCCGACGACTTCCCTGCCCCTATAGACAATGGACACCGCAGCGGCGTCGGCATCGCGCGCTTCGACCAGCAACGGAACGAAACGCTCCTTCGGACCAGCGAGCGCCTCGCGGCGCAGCGCTTCGCGCCCGATGAATTCCGCCGGCTTTCCGGGACGCACGAAGCGATCGAGCGAGGCCATGAACGGGGTGTACTCGGTCGTCAGATCGACCTTCCAGCTGCGATAGCATTTCTCGAGCCGGAGGCTGTCCATGGCGTAGAGCCCGAAATGGGTCAGCGCAAGATCGCGGCCGGCCTCGAGCAGCAGCCCGTGCACCGCTGTCAGGTGCTCGACGGGCACGTGCAGCTCCCAGCCGAGCTCTCCGACATAGTTCAACCGCATGGCGAGGACGTCCGCGTACGCGATCGGAATGGTGCGGACCGCGAGCCAGGGGAAGGCCGCGTTCGAGAGGTCGCTGCTGGTGATGCGCGAAAGCAACTCGCGCGAGCGTGGGCCCACGACGATCAGCGATCCGTAGCGTGCCGTCAGGTTGGCGATGCCCACCGGCCCGTAGCGTTGCGACAAGTGGCGGCGCAGCCAGTCCTCATCGTG
>Ga0187783_10001936_pt1 | contig 15366 bp, 20 predicted proteins | sample 1015_SJ02_MP02_2_FD_132471 | JGI IMG/M metagenome (GOLD analysis project Ga0187783, IMG submission 132471) | Tropical peat soil microbial communities from peatlands in Department of Meta, Colombia - 1015_SJ02_MP02_20_MG | ecosystem: Environmental > Terrestrial > Soil > Wetlands > Peat | place... | reverse complement strand
CGGAGCTGCCGTCGCGGCCGACAAAGACCTTTCGTTCTTCTACCATCTCGGCGACATGATCTATGCCACCTCAGGCAGCGACACGCAAGGTGGTAAGGTAGTCAAGCCATATTCGCGTTCGCTCTGGGACAACCAGTTGTTCGGTCCCTATGCGAAATTCCCCAAGAAGATCTTCGCCATTGCTGGCAATCATGATGGGAAGTACAAAACGAAGATACGGGCTCTCAGGGATTATTTCCGGTTCTTCTGCGCCCGCACTGTGAAGCCTCCCACAGGAAGAAAGCACCGGCGGCACATGACGCAACCTTACATCTACTGGAGCCTGGACACTCCCTACGCATATATCATTGGTTTGTACTCTAACATTGCCAATGGCGGCATTTTGGACAACCCGAGCCAATACACGAGCACCAACTTCACCGACGGACCGCAGTATAAGTGGCTGGTTGGAGAACTTAAAGCTGCTGCTAAGATGAACGGGAAAACCGAAGGGCAGACAAAAAAGGCCGTATTGTTGGCAGTACACTATCCTCCATACTCGGGCGCAACCAACTTCAATGTTCGCGGAGACCCGTCGAGGGGGGGACCTGCCGCGAAGGGAAAACGCCCGGCGCAGCCTAACAATTACGATGCGCCTTACCTGGCTCTGGCATTACAACAGGCGTTCAAGGACAGCGGGCAGCGTCCGGATGCAATATTCTCGGCGCATGCCCATCTTTACGAGCGGCTGAATTATAAGTTTGCCGACGGCACGATAATGCCATGCCTGGTTGTGGGGTGCGGGGGACATAGGCCTCTGGAAAAACTTTTTCAACGCTGTGATGGAACCTTAGAACCAAAGTCCCCTAAGCGGAATTTCCCGGCGGTGAAGCCGGGAGCGTTCGAGTTTCCTCTGGGTAACTCAGGCGAAGACTCAGCCGAAGTTAAATTTTTCAATGACAAGGAAACCGGAGGTCGTTTCGGCTATCTGAAAGTGATCCTTAACGCCAAGGCACACACCCTGAAGTTTCGGTTTATGGCCCTGAAGAATGGAAAGGTCGACAGAATTGACGGCCACAAGATCTCGATAAGATAGTCTGGGGATGCTCCTGTTTTTCACAGGATCATTAGATGCGGAAAGGTAGGTACACCTTCGTTCTCATTGCCGATGGATTTCGGCTCGAGTCTGGGGACGATGTCGCTATGGCTCACCGAAATGTCATCCACCGAGAGTTGCATCGATTCTTTTTCTCGCCCACAGAGAAACTTTGAGCCTGCATTTGACCATATACCAAGAACTCCTTTGGATAACGGGCACGTGCCCTTAACCCGTAGCGCCCGAAAAATCGATCGTTCTGTCTTGGGCGGTCCCAAAGTGGTCTGTGCAGTCCGACCGATATGCCTCAATGAACACCCAAAAGCGGCCATGTAAGATCACCTGAAAACCTTGAAAACCGGCCATATAAAGCATATAAAGCAGCCGTTCAGGACGTTGACAACAGCGTGGGGGCGAGTAGTCTCCCGCACCATGGCGAACGTCTTGAACGAAGGAACGAAGAGAAAAAGTTAGCTCTCGGACGATTAGGGTGGTTTCTGCGTCGAATCCAACACGACGCGAGTTCGTCGAGCCATTAGCGGCTATTTAAAAGCAGCGGGGATCACGGTGTGGCGGCCGGGGGATGGTCCCGACAAGGACCACCAAAACCGGCCATGCCAGTGATCCCGACCCGGCAAAACCGGCCAATTGCGTAACCACCGGATCGGTGGCAGGCCTGGCTGCGCGGAACCGCAACCCCAACCCCGAAAACCTTCCCCCCAAGAGGAAAAGCCCCTGCGAAGATTCAAAAACCGGCCATAGAGGTGTCACCGGGTTTGGCGTGGAGTTGACAGACGCAGAAGGTGCTCCGTGGGCAGTAAACAAAATCCTGAATCGAGGTGCGAAATGAAGCGCAATCCCAAGTCACAGTGTACTGGATCGGTGTTCTTTGCAGGAAGGTGCACTTTAGTGCCCTACCGCGAGTCGTCTCGCGCCTGAGGCGACCCTCTTCGCTGGAGCGCAGTCTCTAGTTTCTTTAGCGTGGCCAACGAGTATGCAGCGGAGTCGCGTTCCTCAACGTCAGTTGCCGACGCGAGCAATTCACCGAGGCGGTCCATGATAGCCTTCTTAGCTTCTTTGACACGCTCTGAAAACTCATCGGTGGGTATGTCAACGAGTCCGGCTTCCGAAAGTAGCGTCCAAACCTTTTGTTTCCCAGATTGATAAGTATTGCCCATGATATGGCGCTCCGCTTCTTCTCTGACCTCGCTCAGGATCACGAGAATTTTCACGTCCACTAAGGATCGGGCGGTTTGTGCGGAGCCTCCTTGCACCTGAGATAGGTATACGCCAGATACTGATTCAGTTCGGCACGGAAAGGCTGTTCCTCATCGCGAGGATCCAACCCGGCGTCGGCCATTGAAACGAGCCGTCGTTCCCAAGCCTCTCGTTCGTCTTGGCTAATGTCCTGTGGCTTGCGCCAGACTGGCGATTCATACTCACCGAGAATCTTGTGCTCGGGTATAACACGCCCATCCTCAAGAATGAAATCTCTCCACACGAGTCCCCATCTCACCTCTTTCACGACGCCTGTTGCCGAACCACCGCGTGACGTGAAGGTAATGACTTGGGCTTCTTCCGAAGGCCATTTCGGACGAACATCCGGTCGCTTTTCCGTGGGTCTCATCAACAGCTGTCGGTTGCTTTAGTTACGCTCTTCCGGTTGCGGTTTACGGGCTACCATTTGAGATCCCTGCACAACTGGTCTGGGCCATGAGTGCCTGGACAATACGCGGTCCACCATTTGCTCCACCATTGAAATAAATTTAGGGTCTCCGGCTTCAGTTGACCCGACCAACACCACATTCAGTGCACTGAGCTGCTCAGCCCGCTCGATCACCAATGTCGATTCACTTTGACGCCTCAGATACGCAATCCAGAGCACAGTGACGGCATTGTATGCTGAACTTTTGATCAGACTGACAATCGCAGCCGGACTATCACCGAAATACATCACAACGCTGACCAGCACCATCTCGATGCATGCAAAGACTCCGAATCCCAGCGCAATTCCGAATACGGGCTGCCGCCAGCAAGTTCTGAGAAATCGGCAAAGAACCATCAAGAGTATGCAGAGCCCACACTGCATGACGCGCTCACTGCGATCGAACGCCAGCACCGCTGACACGACACGGTCGGCACTAGCCTGCTGCGTCGAGAAGGCATTCACGATCGAGAGCAAGATAAGCAGCCCACACGCCCACCTGAAGATGACGGATGCGAACCTCTGAATGCCTCCATATTGTTTCAGGAGGTGCTGCAATATTTCGTCCATCACTGCGACACCCAACAGCACGCTAATAGCGTTGCCCGCCCAGTATGCGTCGAAGTAGTTGTCCGGATGGTAGCGATATACAACAAACAAAATCCCTGACTTCACAATCTGAAAAATGATGTAGGAGAAAAATCGCGGAAAAACTGCGTGGCGTTTGCGCTGGAACATGCAGAGAAAAAGCGTAATCTGCAGCATCGGACCCGCAACCCAGTTCGCATACATTAGGATGCCCTTCATTGCTTCTGGCCCTCCCCCGAAGGTCAGAAGCATACTTCTCCCCAAGCATCCCCGCAAGTTCTTTGTCGAGGCCGCTCTGTCGCTGACTTTTCAGTTCACGTTTACTTGCAAACTTTTCCGCGGCACAACGGCATCGGATCACTGCCGTCGGCGACTAACACCACTTGTTCCGCCCTTATCGTAGCGGCACCGGTCTGGGAAGCGTTCTTTGGAACTGCGCAGTAGATTGCGGTCAATGCTAACGCCGCGAGCAGGACTTCGCCTGTCGTTTTCATGGGGGAGGTTCTCCTAGGCGCAAATTTCGCGCCCGGCGAAGTATATGCCGGGGAAATGTTGGGAGCCTGTGGAAAACTGCGAAATTTCGACGCTGCGCTAGCCACGACGAAAAGCTTAACTCTCCGGCTTGTAGAAAGGGGATGTCTCGGTTGCTCAAGCGTTGCGAGGGGGTCAGAGGCGGGAGAAACAGATCCAGAACGGACGGTCGCCTGAGGTCAATTTCGCGCGTTTTGCGGGGGACCCTTGCAGCACACCGATTTGGTGGTGCAGGGCCAGGTTCTCGAGCTCAAAGACGGCACGCGTACGCACGATCGAAGGCACGACAGCAAGAAATGTCCTAAAAAAGAAGAAGCATCAACGAGAATTATGACCGGAAGGATAAGCCACATCTGTTCAGAGACTTCGAGATTTTCAGGAGGCACAGTCGTTCGTTACTCTCACTGTCGCATCCGTTGTTAGTACGAAATGGAGCTGCCAATCGTGCATAATCTTCCGATGGCGCGCTTGGAGAACTTTCGCCTCAAGGTGTTCCGTGCCGTCACGGAGCACCTGAATTTCCGCAAGGCCGCCGAACAGCTCTTCCTTACTCAGCCCGCAGTCACCTTGCAAATCAAAGCACTCGAAAGCGATCTCGGAGTGCGTGTCTTCGACCGTACCGGGGGCAAGATTACCTTAACGCGACAAGGCGCGGTATTGCTGGAATACGCAAACAAGCTGGCGAACCTGGCTTCAGAAGCCGAACGACAGCTCGGCTGCAGCGAGGGCAGCGTTTCGGGAGAGCTGGCACTGGGAGCCTCCACGACAATCGCACAGTACGTGTTGCCACGTTTGCTCGGAGCCTTCCAAAACGAGTACCCCAAGGTCCAGTTCTCTCTCCAAAGCGGCAACACCAGCGAAGTCGTGCGCTGGCTGCTCGAGGGCAAACTGGCTCTCGGTCTGATTGAAGGGCCCGCGCGCGAGCGCGGGGTCCGCACCGAGCCGTTCATGGAAGACGAACTAATCCTGATTATGCCGCCGAGCTTTGACTCCAACCGTCTGTCTCCCGCTCAGTTCCTCGCAACAAATCTGCTGATGCGCGAACAAGGTTCGGGGTCTCGCCGTGTCGTCGAGATGGCTCTTGAAAAGGCGGATTTCAAGTTGAAAGCCTTCAAGAAGGTAATGGAGTTGGACTCCACCGAAGCGATAAAGTCCGCCGTGGAAGCCGGACTCGGCGTCGGCTTTGTTTCTCGCTGGGCGATTGCAAAGGAGCTGGAGCTAGCAACTTTGAAAGTGGCTGAAGTCAGCGGCGTCCGAGCCACTCGGCACTTCAGTCTTATTTCGCGTACTGGGCCGGAACCGCAGGGCCCCGCTGGAGCGCTCCGCACATTCGCTCTTGGGGGTGCCCGCCTTCTTTCTCGTCTGCCCCGAAAGCCGCTCCAGACAGGCAATTCCAACCGATAAGCGCAACTAATCGCTGATGACAATTTGTGCTTGGACGGGCGTGGCGTTACTGCGCCACACTCGGACCCATGAACAAGAATCTCTTCTTCGTGGGATTGCTTCTGGCAGCCAGCGGCCTCATCTCACCGCCCATCGCTCTCCTGGGTGGACTCATTTACGGATTCACCATGGCTCACCCCTTCCACGTGGAAAGCAAGCGCCTGGCGAAATTTCTTCTGCAAGCCTCCGTGGTTGCACTGGGCTTCGGCATGAATCTCCGTGAGGTCGTGCACGCCGGGCGTTCTGGTTTTCTCTACACGGCAGTCACCATCACGGTTGCGATGCTGCTTGGGCTCGGACTCGGCTGCGTCATTCAGGTCGGCAAGAAATCGGCATTTCTGATCAGCGCCGGGACGGCAATTTGTGGAGGCAGCGCCATCGCAGCGGTTGGCCCAATCGCGGAGGCCAACGAAGAGGAGATGGCCGTCGCTTTGGGATCGGTCTTCATCCTCAATTCGGTGGCCCTGTTTCTCTTTCCTGTAATCGGGTATCTGCTTCATCTGAGCCAGGAGCAGTTCGGCCTCTGGTCGGCGCTTGCGATCCACGATACGAGCTCAGTCGTGGGGGCAACGGCCAAGTATGGACCGACCGCATTGGCGGTGGGTACGACGATTAAGCTCGCGCGAGCGCTTTGGATCGTCCCTCTTTCTTTTGTCACGGCTGTCACCTTGAAGTCGAAGGCCCGCATCCACTGGCCATGGTTCATTTTGATTTTTTGCCTAGCCGCTCTGTTGAACACTGTGTTGCCCGCATGGAATCACGCCTTCAGTCTCCTCAACCAACTCGGCAAGAGTGGGCTGACGGTCACGCTATTTCTGATCGGAACCGGGCTCAATCGGAAAACGGTGCAACGCGTAGGTTTTCGTCCACTTCTTCAAGGCCTCACTCTTTGGATCGTTGTAGGCACAAGCACTCTGGCACTCATTCTGTTGAATTGGATTCACGTTTAGGGAGGCGATGAATGTGTCACAGAAAATTAATACCGTTATCGTCGATGGCGGCTAGGCAGGACTCGCCATCAGCTATTAGCTGAAACAGGACGCAAGCATGTTGTCCTAGAGCGAGCGGGCGCGGTCGTTAATAGATTGCGCAATGAGCGCTGGGATTCGTTCACTCTGGTAACGCCCGAACTTCCACGTGCGCGTGCCGGGCGTGGCGGTGATCCTTATGGCTTCATGTCGAAGCGGACGTTGTAACTTCACGAGCGGTGAGATATTCGACCTCGCTTGGTCGGGCGTGCAAACACCCCTCCTTCTCCCGCGGCGAGAACAAGGCGGATGTCATGATGATGAGCGGGTTCCGATAGAGAGCAAATGGCTTGAGTTCGGCTCGGAGAATACGAGTCGAAGAATTGTCAATCGCACCACCTTAATGACGAAGTTGCCTTATTCGCGGCCACCACGCGGCAGACGCGGCATCTCGATAGGAGGCTGATCAAACGGTCAGATACTCTGCGGCAACGTTGCCGGTACCAAATACCTAATCACGCCAACGAAGGATTCCACGTACACGCTGCGCGATGGAATTGCCTGGATAATATGCGTGCAACCCCCAACTTCGACGAATCACGGTCATGCGGCAACGCGGGTTCATTCAACGTGGTGACAGCGTTGCCGATTGTGGCGAGTTCCTCGAAGGAAATGGTCAGATTACAGGCCCTTAACCAGCCTAGCCTTGATTTCGCCTCAGCAAATACATCGGGTACGCACTGCTAGATCTTTTCGAAGAAGTGGGCAACTTTCTTGCCCGCGTCCTCCGTCGAGTACACCGCGACCTTGGTGCCCTTCTCCGTACCCTCCCCGATGTCTTTCCCCGCATCCGCCACGGCATGGCCGCTAAGTCTGAAAGCGTTGTCAGTTCCGTCCGCCGTTGTGACGACCAGTTTCTTTCCCCCCCGATCGATTTCCTTGATCGTGCCTTCGGTCTTCCTCAGGCCGTCCTTTCCAACTTTATCGACTTCAACTACAGTGTCTTCCGTGCCACGCTTCGTAGCGTGCGCCACAACTTCCGAGCCTTCCGTCAGGCCGTGCCACGAATCCTTGGCGGCAACATCGGCGCCATGAACAGTGGTGTCCTTGGCCAAGTGGAAGACGCGCTCGGTGCCATCGGCGGTCTTGACTGCAATGGTCTTGGCAGTCTTATCAATTTTGGTTATCGTGCCATGGGTTGCGGTTACAACGTCTTCTGCGGCAAAAGCGAGTGAAGCTACCGACAATACGAGAATAACAACTCCAAGTTTCTTCATGAGTTTTCCCCTTCGCAAAGTTGCCCTAAAGAATACACGACTGAGCGGCTCACAGTCATGGAGCACTGAAGCTGACAAGCAGAATGGGGGCCTATTCAGTGCGAGGGTGTTTTCATCGACGGGGGGCGTAAACGATGAAATGCGAGGATTTCGTCAAGGTTGCAGAAGATGCCTTGGATTCGCTGCGGCAAGGATTTTGCAGCCGTATCTAGACCTTTCAGGCCCCAAATGTCACAGAGGCATGGATCGGAAAGGGGAACGGCTGGGCGGGCTCTTGTATCATTGGCGGTCAGACTGAGCCGAAACACCGTAAAGGAATACGAGATGCGAACGAGAAGCGGGAGTTGCTAAATCGGCTTAGTGTTAAATCACGTTTAGATTAGTGACCTCTGAGACCCGAAACCGACGGCACAGGTCCGGTGTACAGAACGGGGAACCTGCATTTTCAACTCGTCAACTGCGGTGAGGATATCCCGGTCGTTACGGGCTGTGAAGTGATCGTCCAAGACTCGTTCGATTTGCGGCCTGCAACGCCGGGAAGCTCGATTTCTGGGACGATCATCGGCAACGATCAGATACTCTGTGGCAACGTGGCCGCCACGAATTACGTAATCACCCCGATGAAGGGTTCCGCCCCATCCGTCGCTTGAATGGAATCGGATACGTAATTTTGCAACGCTCCCGGCCTGCCTTTCCGCATGCAGCCGAAACGAGCACGCGAACTCCTCAGTCATGACGACCTCGCGGCCATCGGTGTTCTGGGTTGTACCCGGCTCCAGTCCAGAGTTTAAGGAAAACGAGGTTGGTTTTAATACCATGTTCGGGTTGTCTTGCACAACGATGTTAAGCAGCGCCGCGCTTGGGTTGTTTTCCGATGCAAGCAACGTTGTCGGCGGAAGACCTTGCGCGACAGCTAGCCGAGGACGAGTGAATGATCGTCAATCGCATCGCAGAACACGGACGCATAGGGGTTAGCGAAGCCCGGCGGTTGACACAGCGCGAGTGCGGATGAGCCAAGCACCAGTTGCAGGAAATGGTATGCAGGGGGATTCTTGCTTGCCACCACCGAAAAGACATGGAGCGAGACTCGAATACGCACTACACGCTAAAGAAGTCTCTTCAGAAAACAGTAAAATCAAGTGAATAACAGGTACGCGGCATAAGCGCAGTCTTAGGACACTACCGAGCGTCGGACGTGAGACCTATGACTTGGAACGCCTGATCGCGACTCCCGATTGCCGCAATTCGTTCGGGTCAAGTTCGCCGTTCCCGTCTTTGTCCAATCTGTTGAACTCGGCTTCCATGAAGCTCATCCACTCTCTCTTAGATATCTTTCCGCTCTTGTCGGTGTCCATCAGAAGCAGCAGTTCCTTGACATCTTCATTTGCGAGAAGGAATTTATCCTGTTGTGCAGGCGCGGGCATCTTTTGTGCCAAAGCCGCCCCGGTTGCGCTCATCACTGCGACCAGCAGACTTCTTCGCGTCATCGTTCACCTTCCTATTCGGGTCTCGTGGAGATTTTGGCGTACATACGTTGAAGGGCATAGTTACGTGGGTAATGAACCGCGAACATCCCACCCCAACTCGGCGACCATCCAAGAATCGTTGATTTGCCGCCCATCATCCCCGGCGGGCCGATTTCCGGAAAGGTTATTGGCAACGACCAGATTCTTTACGGCGAAATGGCCTCGACGAATTACACTGTGACGACTGGCTTGGAACACTCCCGCGTCATCATTCTCGACTTGATTGACTCGATTACTGACGGGATGAGATCGCATCAGACGGGGGTTCATCAGTGGGAGAATTGACTCCTTCCCGTGCGCTTTCTCCGACGGCACGGGCACAATTTATAGAACGGCATATTTGCATTTCCAGTTGGTCAACTGCGGCGCAGGTATCCCGGTTGTGAGCGGCACGGAAGCGACTTCTTCGATTTGCGTCCTGCAACACCCAGAGGATCAATCAAAGGCTCGATTATGGGCAGATCAGAAGGGGATGGGATTTTGAGCGCAATGGAGGATTTGTACGTTGGTTCTAGCAGACTCAACCAGCGATACGAAAGCCCCTGTACTGATGTAAGTTTGCCCTGCCTCGACGGCCCGATAGAATTCAGCGAGTCTATAGCTGTAGACCCGGATTGAATTACGAGTTGATTAAAGTTTCGTTCCGCCGAGAGGCTTCGAGGAAAACTATGAGAATTGCACGACATTGCACGCTGCTCGTGTTTGTTGTTGCCGTCTGCGCCGTCCTGAGCTTTGCTGACGAGCCGGGAAAGCATCCAGCGTACCTGCACGCGCTTACCGATCTGCGGCACGCCCGCGCACATCTGGACAATCTGGCCGCCACTCACCACATGGACAAGGAGGAGGAACACGCCATAAACGAGATCGACAAAGCCATCGACGAAATTAAGCGTGCCGCCATTGACGACGGCAAGAACTTGAACGATCATCCTCCAGTCGATGCGGGAATGGACCGCTCGGGCCGATTCCGTCGTGCGCAAGAACTCCTGGATAAGGCTCACAATGACATCGCCCGAGAAGAAGATGATTCCTCCGTCCGGGGTCTTCGGGATCGCGCCCTTTATCACATCGACGAAGCCCACCACATCGTCGATAAACTGATCGAGCAGGCTGCCAACCACTAAGAAAAGGGTTGGGCTGTGTCTGGCTCATCCCCGCATTATGCACTTGCTATTGAACTGTCGAACAGGCGTTTACGCTCCAAAATCCTGTATGCGGATCGACCGTCCGTTACTGATGTGCCATCTTTGCATGCCAGGGGGGGCTGTGGCAGAATTTCTCTATGACACAGCCCAGCCTCCCCATCTCACACGAGCAGCGCAAGATTGAGCAGCTACTCATCGCATTGGCGAAAAAGCAGCCAATTTCTGCAAAGCCAGCACCGATCGCCTATGGACGGTCTGCAACCGGTACTGCGCATCCGCGAGTCTTTTTCTCGACGTAGCCGCGCCCACAAAAGGCCACTTTATCAAGCCGTCAATTTCCTCTACTGCGGCATGTCAACGCGAGGACCGAGAAAGTCTCAAGCAAAGAAATTCGACGGAGTGCGACAACACTGGGCACGTTGAATCTGGTGACAGCTTTGCCGATCCCGCCCGCCGCAATCTTGCCGCTTCACTGTCTAGCCCCGCCTTTTGCGGAAAGTTCCAATCACGGGCGGCGAACCGGTGCAACTTGTTGCTAGTCATGACAGCGGAATCGGACCTGGAGCGTATCGCCCGACGGCCAGGACTCGCTTCAAATGAATCACCTCTTTGCGACGCGTCGATGCGCGCGATTTTTGCTTCTGTGGCTGTCCCACCTCAGATTCCCCTGGATCCAGTTCATCGCGCCACCGGCACAGCTGCCGCCGGGACACTTCAGCTATTTGGCTAGGGCCACGATGCTCTCGCAGCCTCTCATTCGCTCCACTGCCACTCGCCGGAAGTGTTCCGAATACCGTCTCTTTGCCACTCGCAGTTCCTTTTCCGCAAAGAGTGCCCTTTTCTACTGTCTCATTCTTGGGATTTGCTCCACATTGATCCCAGGTATGGCTATGCCTGCGGTTGCGACAGGCTCGAAGTCTCGAATGTTTCGGAGAAGTCCGATGAATGGGCTTGGTTGCTTGCGGATTTTCACCTCGTTGTTGACATTCTGAAATTCAGAGAATAATGTCTTCCAATCGGCGAACGGGAGAGTGAAGCTCGCACTGAGTTTCACATCCCAGGGGGCTTATTCTCGCCGACTTCCCAGGAATTGAATGTCGGCCTGTGCGCGGCGAGGCGTGAGCCTTGTGTGGCAGGACTCCGGAAGCGAGGTTCGGTCGACTGGAGTTCGCAATACCGCATGCCGAGGAGGACGGGCAGGAGGTCGACCGTGACAACCCGGTGCAATGCTCTATTTTGTTGTTTAGAGAAGTGGTATCGCGCCTGTCGGTTACCTAAAACCGGCGTTCGGAAGTGGGCGACGATTCAATGTTAGGAGGCAATATGGACTTTGTTGAACGATTCTTGAGCCTTTCTCCAGACGGGGGAAGCGGGAGTTTCGAGGCCAGTGTAATTTTGGCAGTGGTTGTCGTGATTTGCGTCTTCGTTTTTCGCCGCATGTTTCAAACCGGCTGGAATAAGCGTATCGAAATTGTCGCGTCGCCGAAGTAACCGCCCTAACCGAACGCGGCATGGCGCCCCGCATGAACCCACGGCCGGCGCGTTCCGGACAGTGAATGGAGGTAACCATGCCCGCCAAAACCAAAGCAAACGACGCATCTGACGACGCGAAGTTTCTCTTCAAAGGTACCGTTCAGAAACTCGGCGCAAGCGCCTTGGCGCAGGTCCCCAAGGACGAGCCAACCGCAATCGTTCATGTCGACGAGATCCTTCACGCTCCGCCGGCTTTGGCCAGGACTCTGGGAAAGCAAATCACGGTGAAACTGGCCAAGGGCGCCAAGCCAAAGGTGGGCGACCAGGTGCTCTTTCACGCCAATAGCTGGCTCTTTGGTGACAGTGTGGCCGTCGAATCCGTGAAACAAGAAGTGCCTGCTCAAGCCAAAAGCATGCTCGGGGAAAAAACAACTGATCCGGCGCGCAATCTAGCGGACAAGGAACTGCAGAAACGCGTCGCGAATGCCGACATGGTGATTGAAGGAGAGGTGTCGAGTATCCATTTGCCGCAATCGGAAAGTCTTTCCGCGCCCCGTCCGGCCAGGCCTTTAAGCGAGCACGATCCGAAGTGGAGAGAAGCCGTCATCAATGTGGGCGTCGTGCACAAGGGCGAGGCCACGACGAAGCAGGTTGTGGTGCGCTTTCCCACCAGCACTGACATTCAGTGGTTTCGCGCACCCAAGTTCCACACCGGCGATCGCGGTGTGTGGATGCTTCAATCCCAGAAAGAGTCCCCTGCCGTGGGAACGAGCGCCAAACACCCAACCGCGATGACTGCAACTGCTATCCCTGGAGCTACCCTTTACACCGCGCTCAGCCCCTTGGATTTTCAGCCGGCGGACAAGCTCGACCGTGTCGCCTCAGTGATTCGCGCGGCGGTGGCTGCCAAGAACTCCTGAACCTTTGGGCCCTCACGTGACGCATCAGTAGAAATTGGGAGGATGCCATGCCCAAGCGAAAGCCCGCCAAGAGAAGTGCCAAATCCAAGAATGTAAGCCTTGGAACCAAGCGTGCGCGTTCCACGTCTGCGCAGCGTCCGCCAACCCGTCTTCGCACAAGGCGGCAACAAGCCGCAGCCCCGAATGTGCTACTCGTGAACATGGTCCCGAACTCCCTCAGCGGCGAGACCAATCAGGATAGCGAGCCGACGCTCGCCGTAAATCCGGTGAACCCACTGCAGATCGCCGCTTCCGCTTTCACTCCTGACCCGGGCGGAGGTGACTTGGCGCCAATCTACGTCTCCACCGACGGTGGCAACACCTGGGTCTTGAACTCTATTGTCCCCAGCGATTCCGCTCAGGGGTCCATGACGGCCGACATCACCGTCGCCTTCGGTGGCTCCAGCAACGTTCTCTACGCTGGGATTATCCGGCTTCCGATCGTCAACAACACCACTCGATTGAACATCCTAAGCACCCAGAATTTTCTCAGCTCCACAAAAATGAAAGTTCTCCTGGACCGCACGGGTGTAGACCAGCCCTTCGTGGAAGCTTCCACCGCCATGAGTGGTGCGGAAAGTGGGAACGATCAGGTGTTTGTTGGCAGCAACGACTTTGGAGCATCGAACGGACAAACCGCAACCATCGATACGTCCAACAACGGCACCAAATTTTCCCAAGTCACGATTGAGTCACGTACGACTGCCGGGCAGGATGGGCCGCCGGTCCGCCCGGCCATTCATTCCGACGGTACCGTCTATGCGGTCTATCACGCCTGGCGCACTTTCGATTCCACCTCAGGCAATGGGACTGCCGACATTGTCGTTGTACGCGACGACAACTGGGGAAGCAGCAACCCACCATTCAGCGACTTGAAGGACACCGACAACTTTTCGGGCAAACGCGTGGTACAGAATTCGGCTTTTAACTTCAACGATTTCCTGGGCCAGGAGCGCACTGGCGGAGCCGTCTCAATTGCGGTCGATCCCACTAACAGCAACGTAGTCTATGTCTCCTGGGCCGACGAGCAAAACGGCGTTTACATCATCCATCTGCGGCAGTCTTCGGACCGGGGTGTGACGTGGTCGCCCAACGATCTGATTGTGATAACGTCCGCGACCAACCCAGCATTAGCCGTCAACAATCAGGGAACGATCGGGTTTCTCTACCAACAGTTGGTTGGTAGCGGCGCCCAGCAATTCGTGACCCATTTCCAATACAGCAGTGACGGGCAGAATTGGACGGACCTCGTCCTTGCCAACACTCCCGCGAATACGCCCACGAAGGTCTTCGACCCCTATCTTGGCGACTATTGCCACCTCTTGTCCCTTGGAAGCGACTTCTACGGTATCTTCTCCGCCAACAATGAGCCGGATCAGGCGAACTTCCCGAACGGTGTGATCTATCAGAGAAATCACGACTTCAACAATGTGCAACTGCTCGACACCGACGGAGTCACGCCGGTCGATCCTTCGATCGATCCATTCTTTTTCAAAGTGTCGCCCTAGTCGCAGATGCTCGTCGGCTTCATCGCATAAGGCCCGAGTTCGCGGGTGACCAAAAATCTGTCCCAAAGTTTAACGACGAACCAGATCTACGAGTCGCATATTTCCAGAAAACTAAGTCCGCGCCAACTTTAAGGAAACGAAGGAGTACGAGAGCGATGAGCAAAGTTGATAACTCTAAAGCGAACAATCTGCGGCATGCGGAAAGGATGAAACAACATCAACCTCCGCGAATACCAATCCAATCGCAGCCACCTTTTTTGCAAGCTCCTGCGAACTTTGGCAGTTTGAGAACACGAAAACAACTCGATCAGGCGCAAGCTGGTCAGATTATCCCGATCCCGGCGCCTAAACGTTCGCCCTCGGTGCTCGATCTTGCTGAAGTAATAGGCACACCGTACGTCGAGGAAATCAGCCAGAGCGGCCAAGTAGTTTTTCACTGCACAGGCGATACCGGGTTCGGCGCGCCATGGGATGTAGAGTTGGTTGCACAAGTCATGGCCATGGACCTGCACCAACCTAATCCGGCGGACAGACCAGCCTTTTTCTTTCATGTTGGGGATGTTATCTATAACCACCAGTATCACTTCCCCGAGTCGAAGAAGAACATGTATGAGCCCCAGTTTTATGTTCCATACGAGCACTACTCCGCCAAGATTGTTGCCATACCGGGCAACCACGACAGCAATCCGCAAGAAGACCCCAACTCCATCGACGCATTTGAGGAGAACTTCTGTGCGGACCCACCCGACTCGGATGCTGATTTAGCTAAGTTGCTCAGTTCGCCCAACCGCCCTCCGATGTACCAACCAGGCGTCTACTACCGTCTAGATACACCCTTCGCGCAAATTATTGCCTTATTCTCCAACGGTGGCGAACATGAGGGTGTCATTCGTGGCGCGGTGGCGGGTGATTCTCAATGGAACTTTCTAATTGAACAACTCACAGAAATCAAAGCTGCTCGCGACGGCGGCAAGAGATTGGCCCTAATCGTTGCCATGCATCATCCACCCTACAGTGCCGGCGGAGGGCACTCGGGAAGTTCAAGCATGCTGGCAGATCTTGATGCCGCGTTCGATCAAGCTAAAATTGGACCTGACGCTGTATTTTCGGGGCATGCGCACGTATATCAGCGCTTTACTCGGACAACACAAGTCGCGGGAAGAGCTAT
>Ga0187783_10001935_pt1 | contig 15371 bp, 12 predicted proteins | sample 1015_SJ02_MP02_2_FD_132471 | JGI IMG/M metagenome (GOLD analysis project Ga0187783, IMG submission 132471) | Tropical peat soil microbial communities from peatlands in Department of Meta, Colombia - 1015_SJ02_MP02_20_MG | ecosystem: Environmental > Terrestrial > Soil > Wetlands > Peat | place... | reverse complement strand
GTCGATCCAGCGCGGATATTTCCACGGGCCCGCGCATTGCTTGACGTGCACGCGCAGGTTTTCAAGGAGTCGCTCGTCGGCGGCATAGCCGTTGCGCAACACGATAAAAGCCTTGGGCTTGACGAGTCCGTCGGCGTCCCGTTTGCCAATGACGGCGGCCTCCAGCACTGCCTCGTGCGAAGCGAGCGCCGCCTCGACCTCGAACGGCGACACCCACATGCCCGACACCTTGAACATGTCGTCGGTGCGTCCGCAATAATGGTAATAGCCGTCGGCGTCGCGGAAATATTTGTCGCCGGTCAAGACCCATTCGCCGACGAAAGTGCGCCGGCTCTTGGCGCGCTGGTTCCAATAGCCTTCGCCGGCGGTGGCGCCGCGCACCATGAGTTCACCGATCTTGCCGTCGGCGACCTCGTGTGCCTGCTCGTCGACGATCCTGAGATCGTAGCCGGGCACCGGCTTGCCGGTGGTGCCGTAGCGCACGTCGCTCAGCCGATTCGACAGGAAGGTTTGGAACATTTCGGTCGAGCCGATGCCGTCGAGCACGTCGACCCCGGCAACCACGCGCCAGCGGTCGCCGAGCGCGGCCGGCAACGCCTCGCCGGCGGAAATGCACAGCCGCAATCGATCCGAGCCGGCGCCACGCGTCATGTCCTTGTGCGCGAGCAGCGAAGCATAGAGCGTCGGCACGCCGAAAAAGATGGTCGGCCGGTGCCGGCGCATGATGTCGAACACCGCGTCCGGCGTCGCCCGTTGCGGCAGCAGCACCGCACTGGCGCCGACCGACATCGGGAACGCCATGGCGTTGCCCATGCCGTAGGAGAAATAAAGTTTCGCCGCAGAGAACACGACGTCGTCCGCAACGATGCCGACAATGTGCCGGCCCATCAGCCGCGCCGCCGCCAGCGGCGTGGTGTGGACGTGCTTGACGGCCTTGGGCTCGGCGGTCGAGCCGGAGGTATAGAGCCAAAACGCGACCTCATCGGACATTGTCGGCGCGGTGAACGGATCGGCGCGGCCGTGCTCCAGGAGACCGGCGAAGTCATGCACGTTCAATCCGTGACGGCCGGCGAACGCGGCTTTATCGCCGGCGCTGCCGCCGATCAAAATGACGGTGCGCAGTCGCGGCAGCCGGTCGAGGATGGGAAGGAGCGCTTTGGCAAGCGGCGCTGCGACGACGATCGCCGCGGCGCGGCTGTCGCCGAGGATGTAGGCGTATTGTTCGGACATCAGCAGCGTATTGAGCGGCAGCACCACGACGCCGGCGCGCACGCCGCCCCAGAAGGCGACGGGAAAATCGACGCCGTCGTACACAAGGAGCGCCAGCCGCTCCTCGGGCCGCAGCCCAAGCTCCTGCAAGGCATGCGCGAAGGCGCGGCTCTTGGCCTGCAGCTGGCCATAAGTCAGCGCGCGGTCCGGATCGACGAACGCGATTTTTTCGCTCAAACCCCGCGCGACCTGTGCGTCGATGAGATCGGTGACGGCGTTATACGGTCGGCGTTGCAGGACCTCTTCCAGCATCAAGTGTTTCCCCACTCGGCCCTGTTACGCCGGCTTATTTCGTTTCCGCTTTCGTAAACCGTCGCTCGAGGCGGCGCAACGCACGTATCGACAAACTGTTTTTGCTTTCCCGCAAAAGTACCGGCAGCAACGGGATGGCTGCCATGAATCTCCTAGCTGTTGTTGCCAGCGGATCGTTTTTGAGGGAAATTCGCGCCAGAAAAATATTCGCGGAGGTTTTCGTCCATGGACATTGTCCCGCTGGGTCCAGGCTTCGGCGCCGAATTGCGCGGCGTGACCCTTGCCGACGTCGCCAATGACGATGCCGCCTACCGGGCGGTGCGCGCGGCGTTCGAGGAATATTCGGTCATGGTATTTCGCGGTCAGGAAATCAGCGGCGAGGGCCAGCTTGCGTTCTCGCGCCGGTTCGGGCCGCCGGAGATCACCAAGGTCGGCTCGCTCGGCACCGGCACCCATTTCGTGATCCTCACCACGATCGGCCCGGACGGCAAAGTGGTGCCGGAGGATCACCGCTACGCCATGCGCAACAAAGCCAACCAGCTGTGGCACACCGACTCATCGTTCAAGGCGGTACCGGCGCTGACCTCGGTGTTGTCCGCGCGCACCATTCCGGCAACCGGTGGCGAGACCGAATTCACGTCGACCCGGCTCGCCTTCGAGCGGCTCGATCCGGCGCTGCGGAAGCGGGTGGAGAATTCATTCGCCTGGCACAGCTACGGCCATTCGCGCGGCAAAATCCAGGATGGCCTTGCCACCAAGGAGGAACTCGACGCCCTGCCGCCGCAATGCTGGCGCATGGTGTGGCGCAATTCGGTCAACGGCCGCGGCGCACTGTACATCGCTTCCCACGCCTATGCGGTCGAAGGCATGGAGCCGGCTGAGGGCCGCAAATTCATCGAGCATCTCACCGCCATCGCTACCGCGCCGGGCATGACTTACGAGCATGAATGGCGCCCGGGCGACGTCGTCATGTGGGACAACCGTGCCACCATGCATCGCGGCCGGCCGTGGCCGGGCAGCGAACCGCGTTACATGGTGCGCACTACGATTTCGGCGCGAGCGGTGGACGGGCTCGAATCGATGCGCCCGCCGCCGCGGCTCGCGGCGGAGTGAGCGCCGTTGCACGTTCATCTGGTCGGCAGCATCGGGCTCGACACGGTCGACGAGGTGTTCCGCACGGTCGGCGCGTTGCTCGGCCCGTATTTGCGCCGCGTTCCCGACGGCGAGGTCGGCGGGCGACGGCAATGGATCAGCTGGCAGTATCCTTTGCTGCTGTCGAGCGCCTATCTGCGGCACGATCCCTCAGGCGCCGTGCGTCCGACCAATCGCTTTCCGCTGTTGACGCTGGCCGACGGCGTTGCCGCGGCGGACGTGCATTTCGGCGAGCTCGGCTATGCGCGGGAGGCGCGCGCCTCGTATCTCGATTTTGTCGCCGCGCGCGATAACGGGATTTTGCCAAAAGCCATCCGATTTCAGGTCTGTCTGCCGACGCCATTTGCGGTGACAAGTTCGGTCGTCGTTCCCGCCGCGCTGCCCGCAGTCGAAGCGGCCTATGAACAGGCCATGATCGCCGAAGTGGCCGCGCTGTGTCGGCACACCCCGCATCGCGATTTGTGCATTCAGTGGGACGTTTGCAACGAGATGGTGATCTGGGACGGCCAGCCGAGCAATGCAGTGCCGGCCAACGTGCGGCGCGAGGACCTCATCGAGCGTATGCAGCGGCTGTGCGCCGCGGTGCCTGACGACGTCGAGCTTGGGCTGCACCTTTGCTACGGCGATTTCGGCGCCAAGCATTTCGTCGAACCGGTCGACGCGGCGAAGATGGTGGATTTCGCCAACGCGCTGGCGAAGGCGGTCAGGCGCAAGCTCGCTTATATCCATATGCCGGTGCCGGTCGCGCGCAGCGACGATGCGTTTCACCGACCGCTGCGCGATCTCAAGCTCGGCGACGGGATCGAGCTTTTCCTTGGCGTGGTTCACGCCAAAGACGGCGTCGCGGGCACCAAGGCGCGGATCGCGGCGGCGCGCCGCTATGCGCCGCAGTTCGGTATCGCTACCGAATGCGGCATGGCGCGGGCCCGCTCGGAACAGACGGTGCGCTCGCTTCTGAAGATTCACGCCGACGTCTGCGCCGGCGGCTAGAGCATGATCCGGGAAAGTGGACGCCGGTTTCCCGAAAAGATCATGCTCCAACAACAGAAATCGCGATGGCCCGCAACGTTCATCTCGTCGGCAGCGTGCCGCTGGCCAACGCCCGGGAGGTGTTCGAGACAGTAAGTGCCGCAATCGGTGAGCGCCTCAAGCGGCTTCCCGACGGCGAGACCGGGGAGCGCGGCGACTGGATCACCTGGCTTGAACCAATATTCGGGCAAAATCCGGCGTTCGTGAAATCGGGCGAGTTCTTCCGCGTTCACGAAAGTGGCACCGGGCGCGAACGCTATGCGCTGAGACCGGGCCTGAGCCCAACGGACGTGCGTTTCGGCGATCTGTTCTACGCCGATGTCGCCAAGCAGTCCTACGCCGAATTCAAGCGACTGAGGGTGGCCGGCAAGATTCCCGCCGGCACGAAATTCCAGGTCGATCTCGTGCCGGCGCATTCGGTGATCTGGTTGTTCCTGATCGAGGCGCTACATGCGCCGATCGATCCCATTTACAACGAGGCGCTCAAGCGCGAGATCGACACGCTGGCCGCCGCAATCCCGCATCACGACCTGGCAATTCAGTTCGACGTCGCATCGGCGGTATTCGCAAGGCTCGAACGCAACGAGGTCTCGAGCTATGGCCGCAGCAAGGCCGAGATGCAGGACACCTTCGCCAATATCCTCGTTGACCTCGGCAATCGCGTGCCGGCCGACGTCGATCTACTCTATCACCTCTGCTACGGCGACTCGAACCACCGTCACGTGGTCGAACCGACCGACATGGGTGACATGGTCGAGTTCGCCAATCGCGTGTCGCGGCGAATCGCGCGGCCGGTGCAGCTCATTCATATGCCGGTGCCGCGCAATCGCGCCGACGACGTTTATTTCGCGCCGCTGCGCCGGCTTAAGCTGCGGGACGAGACCGAACTGTGCCTGGGGCTCGTCCACTACACCGACGGTGTCGAGGGAACGAAGCAGCGGCTGGCGAACGCGAAAAAATATGCCGGTGGCTTTTCCATCGCCACGGAATGCGGCTTCGGCCGGCGCGATCCTGCGACCATTCCGGAGCTGTTGCGCATTCACGCCGCGGTGGCGGACTGGGATTGAGCGCGGCGCGCCGATGCTTCAGCGATGGACGGCCTGGCTGTCGGCCGGCGCCTGCGCCCGCTTCGTCATGCCGTAGTCGCGGATGACGCCGGCAATGCGCAGCAGGTAATCGGCGAACACTTCGGCGCGTCCCCTGGCTTGCGCGCGGCGATGGCCTTCGACGTTCCGCTATGCCGCGACCGCCGCTTCGCCGCGAAAGAACGACAGCGACAAGATCTTGCCGGGTTCGGTGAGGCTCTCGAACCGTTCGATCGAAATGAAACCGTCGATGCGCTCCAGCTGCGGCCGCAGCGCGGCGGCGATGTCGAGATAGGTCTGCCTTTGCTCCGGCTTCGGCCATACTTCGAAAACGATGGCGATCATTTCATAGTCCTCGAACCGCTATTCCGCGGCGATTGCCTTGCCGGGCGACTGCATCGCGCGCTCCATGTCGCGGCGGATGCGCACGGTCGGCGCGTTGCCGTCGAGCGCGACGTCGGCTGCGCTCAAGAATTCGTCGGCGGCGAGGTCGCGGACAAGTTTGACGCGGTGGGCAAGGCCGATCGGCAGCGCGTTGAGCTTTAAGCTGCGCGCCGCCGGAATGAGCTTGGCATAGACGGTGTAGCCGCCTTCGCCGTCGAGTATTTCGCCGCGTTTAAGCGCGCGCTTGGCGACGGCCACCGCGTCGCCGCGAAAGCCGCGGCAGCTGCCGGTCGCTTCGCCGCGCAGCGCCACATTGAGCACCGAGATCGACAGTTCCAGGCCGATGAGATGGAACGGCTTGTACATCGCCGCGTAGCGGCCGGTCGGGTCGGTCGGCAGGCCGTATTGATTGAAGCAGGCGGCGGCATAATCATTTTGCGCTTTGAGCACCACATAGACGCCCCAGCGCAGGTCGCGCTCGACCGGTGCGCCGTCGCGCTTGAGCGAGGAGACGACTTCGACCATGCCGTCGCGCTCGAGCACGCCGCCCAGCGCTTTCGGGCGTAGCACATGAGCGAGTTCGTCGGCGCCGCACGGCGGGAAACCGAGGCCGTCGTGCGGCACGTCGAGCACGCAGGCGTTGGCGACAGCCGCCATCTCGATGGCGGATTTGGTACCGTCAAGGAATGAATTGAACATCTGCGAATTCATGCCTGCAGCTTTGGCGTCGACGGCGGTCAGCCCGTAATGCTGCCACACCCCGTCCGGGGTGACGGTATGATAGGCCGGCAGATATTTGGTTCCCTTGCCGGCGGCGGCCACGGCAAAGCCGGTGGCGCGCGCCCAGTCGACCATTTCGGCGATCAGCGCCGGCTGGTCCCCGTAGGCGAGCGAATAGATGACGCCGGCCTCGCGCGCCTTCCGCGCAAGGAGCGGACCAGCGAGCGCATCGGCTTCGACATTGACCATGACGATGGGTTTCTTGGCCGCGATCGCGGCCAGCACGTGCGCGATGCCGGCCGCTGCATCGCCGGTCGCCTCGATCACGACCTCGACGCGCTCATCGGGACAGGCGTTAAGACCATTGTCGGCGAAACGCGTGCGGGCGATGCGCGCGGCGTCCCAGCCGACGGTTTTGCAGGCGAGCTTAGCGCGCTCGACGTCGCGGTCGCAGATCAGCGCCACCTCGAGGCCCTCGATCGCCGGCACCTGCGCCAGAAACATCGAGCCGAACTTGCCGGCGCCGATCAGTCCGACCCGGACCGGCTTGCCGGCTTCGACACGTGCGGCGAGGAGGGAGTGGAGGTTCATTCTTCGATCCTTAGTGGCGTCATCCCGAGGTGGCCGCGAAGCGGCCCTCGAAGGATGCGCCCCGAAGCGTTTGCACCGTCGAGGCTCGCTGCGCGCGCACCTTAGGGTGACGGTTCAAGAATTACTCCGCCGCCACCTTATGCGCCCGCGCGTAGACCAAGAGCGCGTCGTCGGTGACCGGTACGATCGGGGTGAAATCGCGGTGCGCGATCCATTCCGGCCGGGTGAACTTGGTGATGTGGTTCGAGCAGGCGCACAGCGTCAGATACACGATCTTGCGCGGGTACGGCGTGATGTTCGGCGGCGAGGCGTGGACGAGGTTGCCGTGGAACATCAGCACCGAGCCGGGCTTGCCGGTCGGCGCCACGATGCCGCCTTCGGCGGCGAGCCGGGTCACCGTTTCCTTGTCCAGCGTCCACAGCGGATAGGATGTGGTCAGCTTGTCATGGCCGGCCGCCAGCACGCCCTGCTTGTGGCTTTTCGGGATGAGCAACAGCGGGCCGTTGATCGGCATCACCTCGTCGAGGAACACCGCGATGTTCATCGCCCGCGGCTGCGGCATGCCGTCGTCGCGCGCCCAGGTGCCGTAGTCCTGATGCCACTGCCAGACGTCGCCCTCGAACGCCACCTTGGCGTTGAGCTTGAACTGATGCACGTAGACCTCTTCGCCGAAGAGCTGGCGGAGCGGTTCTACAAGCCGCGGATGGCAGGCGAGCAGCCGGAACGTCTCGTTGAAAGTGTGCGCGGCAAAGGCGGTGCGCGGCGCGCCCGATTTCTCGCGCCACACTTCCTGGCGGTCGAGCTTGAGGATGGCTTCGGCGTCGTCGCGCAACAGCGCGATTTCCTCTTCGGAAAAGCAGTTCGGAAAGAACAAGTAGCCCTGTTCGTCGAAGTCCTTGAGTTGCTCGGGTGAGAGTTTCATGGCGTTTCCCGGAACATTGGTTGTTTTGCCGAGGTTAGCCGATAATTCCGCCGTCGTCAGCTTGCCTCCGCGACGAAGCGGTTGCGCATTTTGCCCAAGGATCCGATCTCGGTTTCCATCACGTCGCCGGCCTTGAGGAAGGTGTTGGCGCCCTGGCCGACGCCGCCGCAGGTGCCGCAGCTGAATACGTCGCCGCACTCCAGCGTGAGAATGTCGGAGGCGTATTCGATCTGCTCCTCCGGCGTAAAAATGAACTGCGAGGTATTGCCGTTCTGCTTGATCTCGCCGTTCACCGCGAGCCGAATGGACAAGTTCATGTGGTTTGGCACGAAGGCGCGCGGCACCAGGAACGGCCCCATCGGCGCGAACTTGTCGTGGCTCTTGCCGCCGAGCCAGTCCGAGCGCAAGGCCGGCCGGTCGGGCCGCATCTGCATGTCGCGGCACGACACGTCATTGGTGGTCATGAAGCCGGCCACGTAATCAAGTGCCCGCTCGGCCTTTATATGCTTGCCGCGCTTGCCGATGGCGAGCGCAATTTCCGCCTCCCAGTCGATCTTCTTCATGCCGCGCGGGATTTCGATATCGTCATAGGCGCCGGCCAGCGTGCTCGGCGCCTTGAGGAACAGATAAGGATGCGACGTGGATTTCTCGCCGGTAAATTTCGGGCCGCCGGCCGGCGACATGCCGGCGCGGATCATTTCGTCGACGTGTTCCTGGAAATTTTGCGCGGCGTAGAACATCTTGCCGGGCCGCCGCACCGGCGGCAGCGCACGTAAGTACGAAAGTTTTGCTGTGTCAGAAGGCAAACCCTCTTTTTGAACAACGGCGACTGCTTCTTGCAGCTTGGCAAAATTAGCGTCCCAATCATCCAGCAGGGCATCGATATTCGTTGAACCGAAGGCGCCGGCGCGCAGCGATCGAAGATCAATGACATCGTCGCCGAGCACGACGGCGGCAAACGCGCCGCCGCCGTTTTTCGCAAACGCGCCGAGCTTGAACGGCGTGCCGTTCATGGCTTCTTCGCTTCGGCGTAGGGGTAGATCATGTCGCCGGACTTGTAGTCGTTCGGCCAGATCACGACCTCGTGGCTGGTGTCGCGGAACTGGTCCACCGCACTGCCGGTGACATGCTGGAACTGGGTGAAGAACACGCGCGACCTCGCCCATTCGCCGTCCTTGCCGAAACTGACGTCACCGACCACGGTTTGGAATGTGTGGCTGTGGATGAAGGCGGCAATCGTCGGCTGGTCGAGGCTCTTGGTCCCCTCCACGGCCTGCGCTAGCACCTGACCGGCGGCATAGGAGAGCGGCACGTAAGCCCAGCCGATCGGATCGATGCCCTGGGCTTGGGCGATCACCTGGTACTTGGCCAGCACCTCGCGCGTACCCGGAAAAGTCAGGCGCGGCGACGGCAAGAACACCTCGTTGTTGACGATGCCGTTTATCAGCGGCCCGAGCTGCGCCTTGATCGGCGTTATCAAGAGCCCGATGAAGGTGCCGCCGAACATTTTCGGCGTCAGCCCGATTTCGTTGGCGGCGCGGATGATGCCGACCGAATCGGTCGGATAAGCCGCGACGTAGACGATGTCGGGATTAAGCGCCTGCACCGCGCGCATGATCGGCGAATAGTCGGTCGTCGACGGCGGATATTTCTGATCCAGGACGGTTTCAAAACCGCCGATTTCCCTGATCGACTGCCGCGCGCCGTCGGCGGCGTTCTGCGCGAATTCGGCGTCGGCGGCGACGATGGCGACTGTCTTCGGTTGCGGCTTTGCCGCCACCGCCAGCTCGAAAAAACCGTAGCCGAAAGCCTTCTGCGGCTCCGGGCCGGTCGGCAGGATCGAGAAATACTGGTCGTAATGGAATTTGCTGTTGGCGGCGTTGGCCATGATGCCGATGGTGGTCTTCTTGTACTGCATCAGTACCGAAATCGCCGGGGCCACCATATTGGTCGCATAGGGCCCGATCAGCAGATCGACTTTGTCGACCTCGATCAGCTTGGTGTACAGCGCGGGTACGTTCTGCGGATTGCTCTGATCATCGTAGAACACGAGCTCGACCGGGCGTCCCAGCAAGCCGCCATTGGCGTTGAGGTCGTCGCGCCAGATTTGCAGCGCGGCGAGCACCTGCTTGCCGGCCGGCGCCACGCCGCCGGTGAGCGCCATGGTCATGCCGAGCCTGATCGGCTCGGCGGCCCGCGCCACGTTCGCCTGCAAGTTCGGCAGGATCGTCGCGCCGAGAAGCAGGAGCGCTGTAAGTAGCGGCGTACTGCGCCCGCAGCCGGCTTTACGCATGTTTCCCTCCCTGTGCGCCTTGCGGGCGGCGCTTATGCCCTGACGTTATCCCCGGGCGGCGGGCTCCGCCAGACGACTAGGTGCCGCGGAACGCCGGTTTGCGCTTGGCGTGAAACGCCTCGACGCCTTCGCGAAAATCGTCGGATTGGCGCAGCCGGCTGTAGCACTGGCCTTCGAGCTCGATCGCCGCCTCGAGATTGCTGTCTTCAGTGGCGTTAAGCAGCGTTTTGGCGGTGCGCTGCGCTAGCGGCGAGAACGTGCGCAATTCGTCGACCAGCGCGTCGGTTGCGGCTTCCAGCTTGTCGTCAGGCACGCATTCGGTGGCGATGCCCCACTCATAGGCGTGGCGCGCCGCAATGCGTTTACTGCGCATCACGATGTCCTTGGTTCGCGTGATGCCGATGATTTTCTGCAGTCGCGCCGAGCCGCCCGAGCCGGGAATCTGGCCGAGTCGCTGCTCCGGCAGCGCATAGAGGCAGGTTTCGGAGGCGATGCGGAAATCACAGGCCAGCGAAATCTCAAAACCAACGCCGAAGCAATAGCCGCGGTTGGCGGCGATCACCGGCTTGTCGCAGCGCGCCGGCGCCGCGATGTTCCATGCGAGCTTCGATACGTGCTCGGGCGAAGCGGCGAGAAAGCCTGCGATATTGCCGCCGCTGGAAAAATGCTCGCCCATCGCGCGCAGCACGATCACGCGTAGCCGGGCGTCCTCATCCAGCGCCTCGAATACGAGGCGCAACTGATCGCGTTGCCCCATTTCGATGACATTCAGCGGCGGGCGGTCGAGCACGATATCGGCGCGTTCGCGCGACGGGTCGATCTCAACGCGGAAGCCGTCGAGCTCCTGCAATCGCGGGTCGGAAAAATCGCTCATGCGGCCGTTCCTTGCGCCGGGGCGGCGGGCTCATAGTCGCCGGCGACGAGTTTGCGGCGCAAGAGCTTGCCGACCGGCGATTTCGGGATTTCGTTGACAAAGACGTAGCGCCGCGGCCGCTTATAGCTGGCCAGCCCCGAGGCGCGGCAGAACGCATCGAGCTCGTCCGGCTTGACTGCGGCGCGGCGTTTGACGAAGGCGACGATGATTTTGCCCCAGCGCTCGTCCGGCAGGCCAGCCACCGCGACTTCGGAAACCGCGGCGTGCAGCGACAGGCAGGATTCGATCTCGACCGGCGAGATGTTCTCGCCGCCGGAGATGATCATGTCGTCGACGCGGCCAGTGACGAAAATGTCGCCGTCGGCGTCGACGAAACCGGTGTCGCCGGTGAAATACCAGCCGTGGCGCAGCGCTTTGGCGTCGGCCTCCGGCCGCCGCCAATAGCCCTCGAACGATTCGTCGCCGGCCAATACCGCGATAATCTCGCCTTCCTCGCCGACTCCGGCGATCTCGTCCACGGATTTTTCGCCGAGCTTGACCACGCGCACCATCTGGTTGATGCCGGCTTTGCCGGCAGAGCCCGGTTTCCGCGCCGCGTTCTGATCGATGGTGAAGGTGTAGACCTCCGACGAACCGTAATGGTTGACGAACAGGTCGGGCTTGAATACAGCCTGCAGTTTTTTTAAGAGCCCGTCAGTCATGGGCGCGCCGGCAAAGCCCAACTTGCGCACCGAGCTTACGTCGCTTGCCGCAAACAGCGGCTGATCGATGAGATCATGATAGAGCGTCGGCACCAGATAAAGATTGCTGACGCGCTCGGTGGCGATCAGCTTCAGCGCAGCGGCGGCCTCGAACCGGCGCAGGCAGATGAAGGCGCCGCCGATTAGCGACATGGCGATGAGCGACCGCACCCCCATGGTGTGATAGAGCGGCATGACGCCGAGCGTGCGCTCGCCGTGGGCGTAAAGATTTTGCGCCACATGCGCCACTGCGGCGGCGCGCTCGGCGCGCTGGCGGCGCGGCACGCCCTTCGGCTGCGCCGTGGTGCCGGAGGTGTAGAGCATCACCGACCAAGCTTCGGCGTCGACCCGCGGCGCAGCGCCGGCTGCGCACTGCGATACAAGCGCGGCAAAAGCGATTTCACCCGGCCGTGCGCTATCGAGCGCGATACGCGGGTCGTTTCTCGCCGCGACGGAATCCGTCACGGCTGCCGCCGACGCGGCTTCGTAAGCCAAGGCCTTGGCGTCGGCGTTGTCGAAGTAAAAGTCGAGTTCGCTTGCGGTGGCGCGCCAGTTCACAGGCGTGATGATGATGCCGGCAAACTGGCAGGCCCAATGCAGGGTCGCCGCTTCCCAGCGGTTTTGCAGCACGGTGACCAAGTGATCGCCCGCCTTCAGCCCGATGGCGTCGAAGCCGGCAACCAACGCCGAAATGCGGGCGTACCACTGTGCATAGGTCAGGCGCACTTCGCCGTCGACGATGGCAAGCGCGTTCGGATCGCGCGCGACGCTGGAAAGAAAGCTTAGGCCCAAGTCGAGCATGCGGCATGATAAGCCTTTCCCGGGTGGCGACAAACCGCCCGGGCAAGGGCAAAAGCCCAACTTTAAAAACGTTGGAGCTTCTTAGCGCCATCGGTCGTGATGGGGTGCCGCTCTAGTCGCGCGTCGGGAACCGCGGCGCCGGGAACAGAGCGCTCACGGCCGGAAATAATAAGTGCTTGCCTTACAAGATCGACAACGGATCACGGTGAAACGGATTATTTTTGGGCCCACTTAAGAAAAGTTAGGGTCCACCTTTTAAGAAAAGGGCTTTCTGATCTTAGGAAGTTTGATCTTTGGTACCGCAGCCGGAGCCATTTTGGGACTTCGCTATTTTAAGGTATCTGTTCTGGTGCCGGTGACGTTGTTTGTAGCTGCTGGCGTGATCGCATACGGTATCGGAGTCGGCCTGGATTACTACATCATCATCATCACATTCGATTTGCAAGCGGCTGCGGCGTCAGCGCAAGTCGGGTACGTATTGGGCTCTATTGTTGCTGAATATCTGCGAGTGCAAGCACCCCACAGGGCCCCAGCGCTGCTTCACGCCGCGCAGGCAAGGATTGGGAAAGAGCCGAGGACTGTATTTGAAATTCCGCAAGAACAAATGAACGAGCAGCACGCCTAGGGGCGGTTGAAGGGACTTGCCGCGGACATGCGAAAAATGGTCCGGCCGTGCGGGGGCAATGCCGATCGCATTGCAATCGGGCTCGAAAATGCCCGTGCTGTTGCCCGGGCCGTTTGCGTTAGCGTGATCTTAATCCGCTGGGCCTTAACCAAACCGTGAACCAATCCGTGTAAATTTGGCGGCTCGCGCCTGGTTTGGGGATCGCTGCTGTGCAACCAAAGATCGCCATCAACGGCCGTTTCCTGACCCAGTCTACGACGGGCGTGCAGCGCTTCGCCATCGAGCTCACAACGATGATCGACGCTCTTATCGAGAGCGGCGAAAAAGCCGACCTCGAAGGACGGGTCGAAGTGCTTGCGCCACCAGACGCACGGCAGTTGCCGCTGCGCCATATTCCGATACGTCGTTGCGGAGCCGGCAGCGGCTATTTTTGGGAACAATTAGAACTGCCGTTCTACGCGCGCGGGCTGTTCCTACTCAACTTCTGCAGCGTCGCTCCGTTGATCAAGCGCGATCAGCTTGTCGTTGTCCACGACGCGACTGTGCGTGCCCGTCCGGCGAATTTCGGACCGCTGTTTCGCGTAGCCTATAACTTCCTTATACCGCGGCTTTGCAGGCGCTCGCTCTGCACCGCCACGGTATCGGAGTTTTCCCGCCGTGAAATCGGCAACTGGTACGGCGTCGACGTTAGCGACATGCGGGTTTGCTACCTGGGTGTCGATCACATTGCCAAGATCGTGCCGGATCACTCCATCATTGAGCGGCTTGGTCTCTCCGGCCGCAAATTCTTCCTGAGCGTTGGTTCGTCCAACAACAAAAACGTCGAGACCGTTGCGGCCGCCATGGCCGAGGCGGACCTGTCCGAGACGCTTTTGGTGCTCACCGGCAGTCGCGCATGGAAGGTTAACGGACCGCAAAGCGCCGTGGACTCGGAGAATTTAAGGCGCGCCGGTTATGTGTCTGACGCGGAGTTGCGGTCGCTCTATGAGCATGCCTTGGCGCTGGTATCGCCCTCCCACTACGAAGGTTTTGGTCTGCCGCCGGTCGAGGGCATGCGATTGGGCTGCCCGGCAATCATCAGCGATACACCGGCCATGGTCGAAATATGCGGCGACGCCGCCTTACAATGCAAAGCCGATGACGTCGGCAGGCTCGCCGAGCTGATGCGAATTATTCATGACGACCCCGCTCGGCGGCAAGCGCTCATAGAGGCGGGCAGGGTACGTGCCGCGCGCTATACATGGCGTTCGACCGCCCTCTCGTTGCTCGACTTTTGCCTGAGGGCGGGGTGCACCGCGAAAGCTGTCGCGGCCAAGTCGGTATTCGAGCCCAGCGCACGCATTTGATGGAGCGGCGATTTCTCGCCCCGGCGGCTGCCGGCATACGTTGTTTCGGTGCTAAAGTCGGCGGTGTGAAAGACGTTGTACAATTGCGTTTAATCTACTGCGCCGAACGCGGCGTTCATGCCAACATGCCCGCTCGTGTTTGCCACTGCCATTTGACGCTGGCCACTGAAAGCCCCCAGACCAGTCCAAGCAGGAGAAAGAAATGGCGCCAATGGTCGGTGTCGATGATGATTCCTTCGCCAATCTCACCGACATAGGCGGCGTAGGCGACAATGAGATAAGGCTGCCACGGGGTTCGTAAAAATACGTAGCGCAGGCCGATCACGAATGTGAGCACCACGAGCGTCATATAGATGACGCCGCCGAGCCAGCCGTAGACCAGAAACGCTTGCATATAGACGTTGTGCTGCTGGCCGCCGCTCATTGTATTCGAGAATCCATAAGGACCCATGCCGTTTGGATGCTCCAGAATCTCGCCGATCGCGAGTTGTTGTAACGCGAAGCGGCCCCCCGATCCGGCGACATCATAAGACTGCAACTTGGCGCGTTCGATAAACAAGTCGCGAACCGTACTGATCGATAGAAGTGCGACCAGTACGATAGCTATTGCGATTGTCGTCAGCATCCCGAACGCAACGATTCGGGTTCGCATGCGCGCGTTTGGCGCGGTTAAGTAGCACAGGACCAGGGCGGTTGCGGCCGATACCGCGAGGTGAATCCAGGCTCCGCGGGAGAAGCTTAGGAACAGTCCGCCCGACAGGAAAGCCGCAATGAGCAAACCGGCAAGGGTCACCCGCTGCGTCAAGAATCCGATCATGAGCATTAGGATAGGAAACACCAGAAATGGTCCGTAAACGTTCGGATCCTTGAAGGTCGCGCTGACGCGCGCGTTTTCTAAAAAGATGGCGGCCGCGCCGGGCACCAGGTGGAAAAATCCGATGTAGCCGGCCGCCGTGGCGACCAGCGCAGCGAGAAGGTAGGCACGTCGCAAGGTCGCCAGGCGGACCATGTCGCCGTCGCTGAACAGGCACGCAAATAAGATGGCGGCAAAGCCGAGATAAACCGAGGTTCCGAAATATACGATGGGGTTCTGGTGTATTATGGGATGGAGTTGCTCGGTGTCGGCGACTTGTATGAGCGACATTGCTCCGCCGACCAGCCAGACAACGATCAGAACGAGCAGCGGCGTCAATCTGCGATCGAACGGCACGCGCGCGGTGAGGCACGCCGTGAGCAACACGAACATCATGACGTCGTGCGGCGACGGCTCGATGAACGCGATCGCGCT
>Ga0187783_10001934_pt1 | contig 15374 bp, 17 predicted proteins | sample 1015_SJ02_MP02_2_FD_132471 | JGI IMG/M metagenome (GOLD analysis project Ga0187783, IMG submission 132471) | Tropical peat soil microbial communities from peatlands in Department of Meta, Colombia - 1015_SJ02_MP02_20_MG | ecosystem: Environmental > Terrestrial > Soil > Wetlands > Peat | place... | reverse complement strand
TGCCATTAGCGATCCACTGCCCCCCCGCGCCCTGGCCAGTCATCCACCCCATGCCACCGGTGTCGGCGACTACGCCGGGCTGCATGAAGACAAGTCCTTCAATGTTTCTACCGTTGAGGGGCAAGTTCTGGACCTGCTCCTCCGATACCAAGCCGGCGATCGTCGCATCGGTTGTATTGAGCAGCGGCGGCGTAGTATCCACTTTCACGCTCTCCGAGACCGCCGACATTGCTAGCTTGAAGTTCACTTCCCTGCTCTGGCTAACGTCCAGAGTAATCCCAGAGGCACTCCCTTTCTGGAAGCCTTTAGCCTCAACGCTCACCGTGTAAGTACCCACGAGCAGGTGAGCGATGGTATAAGTTCCAGCGCTACCCGTCACGGTTGATTGCGACACTTGCGTGGCTTCATTCTTCGCGGTGACCATGGCACCGGGCATCACCGCCCCCGACGGATCGGTGACGGCCCCGACGATTGCGCCCGTGGCCTGCGCCCAGATGGGCAGAGGCAGCAACAGAATGAGCACCAGCAAAATCCGATGGCCATTATTGAAGTTGGAATGCTCAACCTGCTCAACTTTTCGTTTACGCATTTCAGGATTCTTCTTCGCCAGCCCTTCCACTTTTGTTGCCATGGCCTTTTCCTCTTTTTCGCAAATTGTGAGCGGCAAACCCCGAAGGATAGCGAAGCACATGTTCCTGCTGAAAGAGTCCAAAAGTCAAGGTTTAACCTTCCTTCGGCGCATGCAATTTCGGTGGTGATCGCTGCCCAAAGCCGAGCCAGTTCCCAGCACTGGGGAAAGCTCCGTGCTAAAGGTCTGGTGGAAAAGCTCCCACACTCTCGCCGTTATCGACTCCCCGCCGATGGATATCGCATTGGTTTGCTGTTTCTCAAACTTTTTGACAAGATCTACGCGCCGCTTACCGCCGGGCTTGTTCATCCCCATCCAGCAGACCGAACGCTAACCCGCGATCGGCTGCATGAACTCGACAAGCTCTACCGATCTGTTGCTGTCGCCCTCGACAACTTGGTCGCCGCAATCGGACTGGAGCTTGCTGCTTGATTCACATTACGAGAACAAAGTTCTCGTCGGGGCTGTTGCTCGCCAAAATTAATAACGCGGCATTCTAGGCAGAATTTTGGCGAATGACAGGTTCACGATTGTGTGGATGTGCCTAGAGGTTGGCGTTTCGCTGTTTGCCGCGATCAGGGCTAGCAGCATCACACTCGCCGCGTTCGGTGCCGACAGCGCAATGGAGCTGTTGTCCGCTGCAACAATAACGAGATAACAGTTCTGCTGCCTGTTAGCCGGGAAGGCGCTCTGAGCCTACCCAGAGCTGAGCCAGATCTCTGAGGTTGTCTTTGTATGTACGCGTCACCAAGTATTCCGTCCCACCTTTTACACGCAGCCTGTACTCTCCCGTCGCTAAGGGTTGAATCTCTTCCACCGCCGAAATATTCACGACCACCGAGCGGTGGATGCGAATAAACCCGTAGGGCTTGAGCCTCGCCGCCATGGACGAGAGGGACTCGCGCAGCAAATAGGGATGGGGCCGGTGCAGCAGCGAAACGTAATTACCTTCGGCTTGTACTGCCACGATCTCGGCTAAATCCAAGAATAGGATTCTACCCTTTGCCTTAAACGCGATTCGGGGCGCCTGTCGTCTTGCTATAACCTCCAACTGCCGTAGGATTCGAAGGAGCCTTATTGCATCAACTTGGGTTACTGAGAGGGATGATATATCCGCGGGTTCGCAGAAGGCGTTTCTTGCTGCCGATTCGAGAGCGAAATCCTGGCTACTTTTGATGGTGGAGGCCGTGTTCCCCCGCACTGCGCCAGGCGAAAGGTCCGCATTACCGCGAACAGCTTGTTGAACAAACCTCTCACTTGCTATGGCCTTCTGATCCTGCATTTCGGGGGCGCTCATGATTGAACCCTCTGAGTTGGTCTTTTGTTTCGACTTCCTGCTAGCCGAAGCAAGACGGACGAGTTGCACTCTTACTACTTGACGTCTTACATAACCGGAGCCGTCGTTCCGTCTGACCACTTGCCCACGGGAACAACAAACAGGTTGATCGGTTCCGTGCCTTTGAGCTGTGGATTTCAACCTAACCGGTGACTTCGGCGGATCCGCTCCCCAGGTCTTGCCGGCCGGCGGCGGCGTACAGAACATGAAGTGGGCCAAGTTGTGGTCATCGTCATCGGTGAGATAAAGCTCCCTTCGATTATGTAACTCATCGCGCCGGGTTCGAGCGGTGGCAGTTCACCTTTTTCGAATGCTGCCTTTTTGTCCTCCATCATCTGAGCATTCGTTTACAGGAGAGCCGGGATGGTGTTCGCCGGACAAAAGTGATCGGCAGGATGGATGGTGCGGCGGAGGCGTTTAAGCGAACGGCCGGGCGGATTTTAGGATTCCAAAACTCTGAAGAGTCGAAATCTGCCATCCGCGCTCTTTCCACGACACACACAAGACCATTTCTGCCTTCGACGGCCGTTTCGTATCCGTGCCGTTCCAGGAGCAGAACTGCGGCGTCGCGGGAGACGGCCTCGGGCGCCGCGCTTCGCGCCAGCGAAGTCTCTCCGCCGCCCTCCATTAGATATTGTTCGATCGGTGCCATGCTGGGATACGGAGCCTCGACGTGTTGTGGATCTGACGCCACCGCAAAAACCAGGGTCCAGCGAAGATCAAAGAAGCGATCACCGCGAACCTTGCGTACATTACTTCCTCGGCATTGACGCGGTTCTGGAATCTGAGGCATTCATTTTCATGTCGTCAAAATCGACATTGAAGAATCTCACTCTCTTCTGACCGGGAATGACTCCGGCTTTGTTCATGACAATGCCGTCGCTTTCCGTATCCGCAAAGCCCTCGGCCGGCGGAGAATCGATTGGGTCCGTTGTCTTGTCGCGCTGCGCCTGGAGCGATTTCTGCTGCAGCGCTCCGGCCGGCTGTTTGCGATGTTCATTCGTATCGCGAACCGAACACCCTTAACCTGCAAACGAAGCCAAGCATGCGTTCAGCCTCTTAGCTATGCTGCCCGCCCTGCAGGATGCTCCTCCGCCACTCATTTCGGCCTTACTCCTGCTCAGAGCTCGCCGCGGACGGATAACCGAATTGCCCCCCGAAATAGCACTCGATGGCCTCCACCTTTTCGTTCTTGAGCCGGAAATAATCCACGTTGCGGAACGATTTGCCGTTCTTGGTCCGGCCAAGATACTTTACAAACGCCTCGTTGCCGTTTCCGATCACACGCTCCAGTTCAAACCGCTCGATAAAATCAATCTGGGACTCCCAGCAGCGCGCTTTGAAAGCGCTCTTACTGATGTGGTCGTCTTTGTTCGCGCTGGTAAAAGTGAAGTTTTCAGCCAGCAGGATATCGAACGGGCTCCAGTCCTTCTTCTCCCACGCCGCGTAGTACTTCCGAACGATTTCCTCGTTAGTGGTGCTCGACCCTATCCATGCGTGCGCGCTTGCTGCTCCAGCGAACGCGCAGGCTCCCGCCTTGAGCAGGTTCCGGCGCGACGGCGCTATTCTCGTCATCTCATTCTCCTTTCCGTTTTGCTCGGCGCTGCCTTGCTCTTGGTCAACAGTTAATTCCGGTTACCCCGAATCAAGCCACCGCGCTGAAGCAACTGGGTGCGGTTCAGCAATTCTTCCCGTCCGCTCCCGACTCGGTGTACCGATTCGACCGGGAGCATACGAACCGGTTGGGATGTAACAAACGCGGAGAATCGATGCGATCACCCCCGCCCTCTGGACTCAGCAGCAGGATTATTCTCCATCTCTTGATCGCAATCCCCGATTTATTCATGCCCAGCGCTTGGATCGGCCCGTAGGTTACTTCTGCTCAGTGCTTACTGCTGACGGAAAGCTGGATTGCGCGCCGAAATAACACTCAATGGATTCCAACTTTCCGTTCTTGATTCGGAGATACTCCACGTTCCGGAACGATTTACCGTCCTTCGTGTGGCAGAGATACTTTACAAAAGCATCCTCCGCGCCAGTAGTGATCCGCTCCAGGTCAAAATGTCCAATGAAATCAATCTGTGTTTCCCAGCATCGCGTTTTAAAAGTGCTTCTGCTGATGTGGTCGTCGCCGGCCGCGCTCGTAAAGGTGAAGTCATCCGCGAGCAGGCTATCCACCGGGGCCCAGTCTTTCTTCTCCCAGGCTGCGTACCACTTCCGGACTACCTCCTCGATCGTTAAGTTCTGCCCCCCCAATAATGCGCTGGCACTTGCCGGTCCCGGCAGGCTCACTGCACCAACCAGCGCGCAGGCTCCCGTTCCGAGCAGATTCCTACGCGACACTGTGATCCTGGTCATTGCGCGTTCTCCTTTTCATGACGTAGTTTGAAACGCTTCGTCCGATCGCGATGCTGGCCGCCAACCACGGTGGAAACTACCTCCGTAGGCTTAGCTTGTGATTGTCCGGCGGACGAAGAGACCTCAGCCAGCCCACGATGTTTCTGATTCCCACATTCCACACCCTCGCGTCTTGAGCATTTTTGGCCAACACTTCGTAGCCTTCGACCATCGCGATCAGAAAGCTGGCAGTCTCTTCCGGAACCAAGTCGCGGCGGACCTTCCCTTGAGACTGCCCCCTGCGCAAGGTCATGGCAATTCCTTCTTGCCAGGCATGGAAGATCCTCTCCAATCGCTTGCGGAATTGTTCGTCGAGTTGAGACATCTCCTGGGTCAAATTGACCAGGGGACAACCGCCCTTTACGTCTCTGGGCCGAACTGGTATCGCCCGTACAATGCCGATCAAAGCATCGATAGGGTCCTTGTCCTTGCTCCGTTGGAGAGGAAGCAACCATCTGTTACGGGTGAGTTTGGCGACGATCTCTTCGATAATGGCGTATCCCAGAGCTTCCTTGCTTTCGAAATGGTAGTAGAGCGCTCCCTTGGTGACGTTGGTAGCGGCGAGAATTGTATCGATGCCTGCGCTCTGAAAGCCGAACCGATAGACCTCCCGGTATGCCGCCTGCAGCAGGACTTCCCGCGTGCGCTCCGGGTTCCGCAACTTGCGTTTCCTCTCGTTTAACCTGCGCAACATACAGACCAGTATGTATGTCGATCAAGCCAAAAGTCAAGAAATTGCTTTTTCTCCTGACCCTTCGATCGATCGTGTCAGGCACTGGGTGCCTCGCATTCTCGAATTTCATAAGCCCTCGCCGCTGCAGGTATGAAAAGTTGGAGAAACAGCAACTCGAGTTTTGTTGCAGTCGTCCCAGGAAGTTGTTAACCCGCCACTCTCGCGCCAAACCTGAAACGTTTGCGCCGTTGCGTCACGTAATCGTCTCGAAACGTGGAAGACCACATGCTCCCCTAGTTTTGTCGCTCAGCAGGGAACTTGTGAAGTTCCGAGAGCACCGGGCGAAACCTGACGTAAATCGCCCGCCATCTCGGCAACCCGACTTTACTGGAGGAAAAGGAAGGATATGAACACGCTTGGACGTTTGCCGAATTTCCGGATACCGTGCGTTACGACGATGGTTCTGGCTTGCTGCAGCGATGTGTTCGCCCAAGCGAGCTACAAAGTTACCGATCTGGGCACTCTGGGGAGTGACAATCTGGGTTGTGCCATGTCGGTCAATAATGAAGGCTAAACCGAGATCATGGCTGGGAACCTGCCATCGGGGGAGCAGGACAGCTTGTTAGGGACACTTCTAAACGGACGCGCAGTGATGGGCATTGACGGATACAAGATTGACCTCGGCACGCTCGGCGGAGAGAACAGTTGGATGAACTGGGGCCAGATCAACGACTTCGGGCAAATCGTAGGTTTTTCCGAAACGAGTGTCCCAGACCCGAACTGCGAAGACGTTTGCGGCTTCGGCACACACCTTACGTGTCGCCCGTTTCTTTGGCAATTCTTCCACCTGAGCGCTCTCCCCACGCTCGGCGGAAATAACGGGCATCCGAGCGGGATCAATAACCGTGGACAAATCGCAGCATTTGCGGAAAACGGCATCGTGGACTCCACATGCCCGCCTAACACGATTGATAATCGGATTGACCTGGGGATGTTGTGGCAAAGCAACCAGCTCTTGCCAAGATTCGGACTCGTCCGATTCGAGCGCTAACAGGATTCGTCCTCCGAGTATGTGCATGGGCGATGCTCGAATCGATTTCCCTGACGCGAGTGCATGCCAGTCGCCACGTTGTATAGCCAAAGGTTCTCGGCTCCATTGTCGTCGTGGGCTGTGTGTGTAAAAAGGTTGGAGAAAAAGCCGTTTGGTTCGTTTCGAGGCCGCCTCAGGATGTTGTTATTCCGTCACTCTGATGCGCGATCCGAAATGTCTTGGTTGTTGTGTCACGTAATTGTTCTGCAGGTGGAACGCCGCATGCTTGCTAAGTTGTCACTGGACTGGCGGCGCTGCGGCGCTGGCGGATTCCAGCCGAAGTGTGCTTTGTCATCTCATGCCGCGTGTTCGTCATTGTGTGGTGTGCCCAAAATGCCGCACTCGATATTTGCCAGGTTCGAGTCCCTATGACAACGGGTCTTACCTGACACCACTTACAGAGAAGGGTTTGTCCGGATGGATACTGTACTGTTCATGCGGTTCCCCGCGACCCTCTAGCGAATGGCGATGGAGTGAATTGAAGCCATATGAAGTCTGCGGACCAGCCTACCGTCGCGGCTACGGTTCACCGGACGAAGTGCGGGATGTAACCCGAGATAGAGTCGGACGCCAACTGACGCAATGCCGAAGAAACGGACATACGCCAGCGCGAAGCCATCGCTCTACCCCACAGCCCGTTGACCGAGATGGAGAGTGAGTGACGGTCGAGGACAAGCACAAAGCGAGCATCAGTTGGACGGCAGACAAACTGTAAGGCCGTTGCGGAATCGGGCCAGCATTGCATCGCCTCAGCGGCTAACCGATCCTTCTCTGCAGACGACATGTTATTTGTTCCTTCCCGGAGGCGCCATTCGAACATCGTAGCGTATCCTTCCGCACCCGTGTGATGGGAGGGCCTGCCGGAATCTGAGACCGCGTACCGCCGGTTCTGGTTAGCGACCCATGGAGAAGCCTTGAGCCTCTGCCAACAGCCGAGAGGGGGACTCCAGCGCGGTTGAGCTGAAGAATCATCGACTAAAAGCCCGTTTCTGGATGGCTTCCCGTTGGCCGGCCATTCGTCCAGGATGCGTTCTTTGCATTTTCGCAAACCCTGTTCCAGCCCATTACTGCCGATGGCCAGCGCTACATGGCTGACAAGGCACAGAACCCACAGTCCGTATCAAAGCGCCTGTTAACGCTTTCAATGACAATCTCGTCTTCCTACAATGAGACGTTCTCATGCAAGGGGTGCCCGTGATGTCGGAAGCAACGCGCGCGCAGGTTTCTCGCTCTCGCAAAACAGCCCTCACTGCGTTCTTTTGCCCCGTTGTCCTCCTCACCGCTGGCATGGCCGCGGCGCAGGAAAAAATAAACCTCGACGCCGCCAACCGGATTCGCGATGCGGCCCTGAATCACTCTCAAATCATGGAAATGGTTGGCTACCTTACCGACGTCGTCGGCCCACGCTTGACCGGTTCGCCCAACCTCAAGCGAGCTGAGGAGTATGCTCGCGACAAACTTCGCGACTGGGGCCTTGAGAACGCGCATCTTGAAGCCTGGGGACCGTTTGGCCGTGGCTGGTCTCTGGAGGGCTTCACCGCGAATGTGCTTTCGCCTCGGTTCAGCTCGCTCATCGCCTATCCGAAGGCCTGGAGCCCCGGCACCAACGGCACGGTCCGCGGTGAAGTCGTTTTGCTCGACGTGAAGACCGTCGCCGACCTCGATAAATACAAAGGTACGCTCAAAGGAAAGATTGTCCTCTTCTCGCCAGCCCGGCACGTCGACCCTCTCTTCGACCCACCGGCACATCGGCAGGCGGACGAAGAGTTGTTACGCCTTGCTAACGCCCAACCTTCGGGCGAGCCTCGACCATTCCAATTCACGCCCGAACAGCGGTCGGCGGAAGAACTCAACTATCGCAAATGGCAGTTGATCCGGAACGAAGGCGCCGCCGTGGTTCTGCAACCGTCCTATCGCGATGCGGGGACGGTTTACGTAACCGCTGCCACCGTACCCTATCCGCCAGATGTGCCCTTTGAAAAACGTGCGCACGCCTGGGATCTCAGCAAACCCGCGGTTAGTCCGCAGGTCTGCGTTGCAGCCGAGCAGTACAACGGAATCGTTCGTCAAGTGACGCGCGGGATCCCTGTTCAGCTTGAAGTGAACCTCGCCGTGCGTTTCTCCGATGACGACCCCATGAGCCACAACGTCATCGCAGAAATTCCCGGTGCCGATTTGAAAGACGAAGTCGTGATGGTGGGCGGCTCAATCGACTCCTGGCACTCCGCCGTGGGCGCCACGGATAATGCCGCCGGCGCAGCCACTGCGCTGGAGGTTATCCGCATCTTGCAATTCCTGAAGCTGAAACCCCGGCGCACCGTCCGCATTGGCTTGTGGAGCGCGGAGGAGCAGGGAACACTGGGTTCTCACGCATACGTGGCCGCGCACCTCGGACGGAAAGTCAGCGCAGCGGAGGACCAGCCCGGTCGTGCGCGCTACGAATTCAAGCCGGAATATGAAAAGTTCGACGCCTATTTCAATTTCGACTACGGTACCGGGCGTATTCGTGGACTCTACTTGCAAGGTAACGAGGCAGCCCGTCCCATTTTCCGCGAGTTGCTCGATCCATACAGGGATCTCGGCGCTTCTACATTGTCTATCGCTGACATCGGGGCCACGGATCATATTCCATTTGATGAAGTAGGCCTGCCCGCCTTCCAGTGGATACGAGACTACATGGAAGGCGACGACACGCGGGCTGCTCACACCAACATGGACACCTACGACCACGTCCTCGAAGATGACCTGAAGCAATCCGCCGCTGTTGCGGCGTCACTCATTTACCACCTCGCCACGCGCGATGAAAGGATTCCTCGCAAGCCGCTGCTTCCCCATTGATCGAATCGTCGTGGCCGGAGGCAGCCCCACGCGAACACTCGCAGGTTCGGCGCTTCGAAACAAACAAACTACTGGAACCTAGCCACTAGTACTTTTCGGCGCAAGATGCAGCGCTCTGAACTCCGATTTTCGCATTTTCGATTGTAAATACCGTGCCCAAGTGTGCTCTTTGTCTTGACGGAGCCATCCTTGTTGCCGGCCAAAATCAAAAATGCGGCGTTCAGCCAGTTGAATCAACGAACCACCACGAAAACAGCGCAATAACTCACGATCGGTTACCGCATCGAAAAGTTCCCTCCGATCAAAGAAGCGCTTGGCAGCCCGGAGCGTGGCCGGCTGCAGTAGAAGGGAATAAAGACCAGAGTGCCGAATCGACTAGGCTGTGAACGACCGTTCGCGCTGCGCGGTAAGGTCGGAAGCTTGCGTGTCACCGAAGCTAGAGCCGCGACGTCAACGTCGCAGCAGATGCCGCGTGCAATTGACCAAGGCAGGGCCTGCGTTTCTGCTAATCCGCGACGTCCGGCTGTTCCGGAACGCTCGTTCCAATCCGTGGTTTGATTGCCGACATCGCAGCCCGAGCGGGTCCGGTTTCGTGAAGAAAAAGTGCGACCAGAAACAACAAGCCGCTGCCGGCTGCCGCCAGCCACATCGATATGGCTAGACCATGCCTTTGCGCCAAGGTACCGGCTAGAATCGGCGCTGCGGTCGCACCCATAACCTCTCCAGCGAGCGTTGCAAGGCCGATGGACGTGGCCCGGAATTGAGCCGCCACACTTTCGGTGGGCACCAAAACCAGGACGACGGTGGCGATACCCTGGCCAGTATTGGCCACAAAAACAATGAACGCCAGTACTGCCGGATACACGTAGAGCGCTGGCACAAGGAAGGCGAGCGGCACGACCGCAGACATCGCCGCCATCAAAAGCAAAGTCGGTTTGCGGCCCCATCGGTCTGAGAGTGACGGGAGCAGAAAGCCCAGGAAGAAGCTGCCCAGTCCGCTCGCACCGAGGAGGAAACCGGCTGTCGTCGCGGACTCGTGAGCCACCTCCGTAATGTAAACCGGCGCGAACACATTCACCGCGAACAACCACGACATGAATCCGGTCGCTCCCAGACAGCACAACCAGACGTTACGATGGCGAAGGATCGAAATGTACTCGGAAAACGACGGTTTCTCGTGGATGCCGCTCCTCGCCGGCGGCTCTGCTATGAACTTCCAAAGCAGAACACTGATCACCAGCCCCGGAGTGCCGGCCACGAAGAAAGCCGACCGCCAACCCCAACGCACCGCCACTTGGGTTGTGAGCACTGGGGCTGCAGCCAGGCCGACAAGTGCCGCCGCACTGACCACCAGACCTATGTTTCGTCCACGGCGGTCGGAGGGTGAGGTCTCTTCAATTAGCGCCGTCATCGTGGACCAAGTCGGACCTCCTGCCGCTCCCATCAGCGCCCGCACCAGCAGGAGTTGATGAAAGTTATGGGCCAGGCCGGATGCCCAGGACAAGATGGAGAAGGCAAACACAGCAGGAACCAAAACTGGCTTCCGGCCAGCCCGATCTGACAGGGCGCCAAAAACAAAAGTCGATGCCGCCCAGGTGATGGCAAGCACTGATGCCACGCTGCCCACTTGTTCGTGGCTAAGATGAAATTCTGGCGCGAAGTAAGGCGCAAGATACAACTGTGACATCCGGCCCAGGAAGACCGTGCCCCAGGTGAAAAACAAAATCGCGACCAGGCTATTTTCGTAGCGGCGGGTGTGGCCCATGCCGCCGCATCATAGCAAACACGTCAAGGTGCAGGCCAAACGTCGAACTCAAACGAATAGTTGCTTGTTGATCGGGATATTGTTGGCGCGACAATAGCTGAGGTAGTGATCCACAAACCAGAAGACATCGAGGGTCTCGAGTAAGCCATTGTTTTCGTCGAAGAATTCCAGCGATCCATGGAGCCAGAAAACCGTTTTCATGCCTTCGTCAGAGACCAGGGTATGAATGGCGCCGGGACTTTCCTGCACGTAGCTGCCCGCTCGAGCCACCCAGTCATATTCGAGATAACGCCAACTGCCTTCAAGGGTATAACCAAAAACTCGTCCACGATGGCGATGCCGACCCAACATGCCTCCGGACTTCACCCAAAGAACATTCGAGTACAGATTCGTTCGTACGTCGAACGAGAGATGGCGAATAAACACATTCGGCTGGAACGGAACCCAAGGGGATTCATCCTCTCCGGCGCCGATGTGGATATCAGGGAAAGCATACTCGCGCACGACCGCATCAATTCTGCTCTGTGTATCGAGAACCGGCATAGTGTCCTCTGGCGGCGACCGCCATAATTTAGTCCGAATCGGTTCCTCTGGCAATGGCGGCCTTTTCTTGCGGAAGACGACTCACTCGGTGTTGCTCCGGCGAGGGCGCAAGGTTGACGCTGTTCCCGAGCCGGCGCACGTATAATGCCGGACTGAGGAAAACAGCTTTGGCAGCACGTCTCATCGAGAGTCTAGCCGCTACCGAACCACTGGCCGAGGTGTTCTCGGACGTTTCCGTCCTGCAAGCGATGCTGGATTTTGAATCCGCGCTGGCACGCGCAGAGGCACGTGTCGGCATCGTGCCGAAATCCGCAGCCGATCGCATCACCGCAGCCGCCGCTCATGCAAACGAATTCGATATCCACGCTCTGTCTGTCGGCATGTTTCGCGCCGGCACGCCCGGAATTCCTGTGGTCAAGGCTTTGATTGAAAAGGTGAGGGCGCGAGACCCAGAAGCGGCGGGATGGGTGCACTGGGGTGCCACCAGTCAGGATGTCGCTGACACCGCTCTGGTTCTTTTGCTGAAGCGCGCACAAACCATCCTTGGCGGCGATCTCGAGCGGCTCAAAAAAGCTTTGATTACGCTTTCACAGCAGCACAAAGGCACGGTCATGCTGGGCCGAACCCTGTTGCAGGCGGCTCCGCCAGTGACGTTCGGGTTGAAAGTCGCGGGCTGGTTAGGGGCGGTGAGTCGAGGCAGCAAGCGTCTAGAGACGTCGTTCGAGGAGGCCTTGGTTCTTCAATTCGGCGGCGCATCCGGGACGTTGGCGTCGTTGGCAGATAAGGGAACCGCGGTCGCTCGTGCGCTCGCGGCCGAGCTTGGATTGAGCTGCCCCGAAGCGCCGTGGCATGCGCATCGAGACCGTTTGGCCAGTTTTGTCTGCTGCTGTGGAGTCCTGACCGGCTCGCTGGGAAAGGTCGCGCGGGACATCAGCTTGCTGATGCAGAGCGAAGTGGCCGAAGTGGCCGAACCGGGCGGCGAAGGCAGAGGCGGATCCTCCACCATGCCCCACAAAAGAAATCCGATTGCTTGCGCACTGACTCTGGCTGCGGCTCAGCGGGTTCCCGGGTTGGTATCGAGTTTTCTTTCCGCCATGGTGCAAGAGCACGAACGCGCGCTTGGTGGCTGGCAATCGGAGTGGCCCACGGTGGCGTCCATCGTGCAATCGACGGAGTCCGCCGCGTCATCGCTAGCCGAGGTTGCGGAGGGGCTCTCGGTGAACCCGGCGCGCATGCGGCGGAACATTGCGAACACCAAGGGGCTCATCTTCGCCGAGCGAGTGATGATGCTCTTGGCCGCCCAGCTGGGGCGAGACGTCGCTCGCAAACTGGTGGAGGACACAATACAAAACAGCATTGCACAGAACCAAGACCTCTCTGCACTATTGGCGGAATTGCCGGAAGTCAGCTCGCGCTTAAAGCCTTTTGCGCTTGACCAACTCGAGATTCCGGAACAATACCTCGGATCGGCGGAGGAGTTCCGTGAGGCTCTGCTGCATAGCATCACCTCCAGCGAGGGGGAGTAATCGAACTTGCCATTCGCCCATTGCAACCATGCCCGGCTGTTCTACAGACTCGAGGGAGTGCCCGAAAAGGCAGTGCTGGTCCTTTCCCACTCGATCGGCACCGACCATGCAATGTGGGCAGCGCAGGTTCCGGATCTTCTTCCCCATTTCCAGGTATTGCGATACGACACGCGCGGCCACGGCGCTTCAGACGTATCCCAGGGCGAATACTCGATCGAACTGCTGGGACGGGACGTGCTCGCCCTGGCCGATTCCGAGGGCATTCGCAAGTTTTCGTTTTGCGGCCTCTCCCTGGGAGGCGCCATTGGCCAATGGCTTGCGGTGAACGCCGCAGATCGCCTGACAAACCTGGTTCTCGCCAACACGGCTCCAAAATTCGGGGAGCGCAACCACTGGGAAACGCGAATCAAAATGGTGCGTGAGGGAGGAATGGCTGCAGTCGTGGATATGGTGATGCAGCGATTTTTCTCGCCGCCCATTTTGCATTCCACCGCGGAGGCCAGCACGCTGAAATCGGTCCTACTGGGAACCGATCCCTCGGGATACGTCGGATGTTGTGCCGCGTTGCGCGACTTCGATGCACGCCAGATGCTGCCGAACATTCACGTTCCCACCCTGATAATTTCAGGGGATCGCGACATTGCGACGCCTTGGGCAGGCAACGGCGAAGTCCTGGCGCGGGAAATCCCGAACGCGCGTTCTCTCCGATTGCCGGCGGCCCACTTGTCAAATCTAGAGCGCCCACGGTCGTTTCTTGCCGCGCTCCTCGAATTTCTGCTGCCGGAGCCGGATGAAACCCATCGTTCCGAAGCAGGATTTGCCATGCGCCGCGCCACGTTAGGCGATGCGCACGTTGATCGAGCCATTGCCGCAACCGACGGTTTCAATCGCGAGTTTCAGGACCTAATCACGCGCTATGCGTGGGGAGCCATCTGGACACGCCCGCAATTGGATGTCCGGACGCGGCGACTGCTTGCGCTGGCAACCATGGCCGCACTGGGGCGCTGGGAAGAGTTTGCGATGCACCTGCGCTCGGGGCTGCAGCAAGAATTGGAGCCGTCCGATCTAAAAGAGTTGCTGCTTCAGACCGCCATTTATGCCGGAGTGCCTGCAGCCAACACGGGCTTTCAAATCGCAAAGAAAGTCTTGGAGAGCGCAGAAGGGCAACCATCACGAGAATCGAAAAAATGAAGGCCCGCGACTTGACCGCCATTGACGTGCACGTTCACCTGGAAAATGCCGAGGGCGACAATGCCGCGAACCAAGCCGCCAGGAAATACTTTGGCGACTCCGGCGTGGATCGGGACCGCCACCGACTGGCCGAATACTACCGCTCGCGCAAGATCGGCTGTGTGATTTTCAGCGTGGACGAACGGCTCACCGGGCGCACACCCGTTCCCAACGACGAAGTCGCGGCCTTTGCCGCCGAAAACTCCGACATCATGTTTGCCTTTGCCAGCGTCGATCCGACCCGGGGGGAGGCAGCGGTTGAGGAGGCGAAACGCGTAATTGCTGCAGGCAGTATTCGCGGCTTCAAACTCCATCCGCCCGTGCAGCAGTTCCACGCCAACGACAAGCTGGCGTATCCCTTTTATGAAGTCGTTAACCAAGCCAAGTTGCCGGTGATCTTTCACACCGGCCACAGCGGCATCGGCGCGGGGTTGCCCGGCGGCGGGGGCGTTCGGTTGAAGTACGGCAACCCGATGGAGATTGATGACGTGGCGGTCGACTTTCCCGACATGCCCGTCATCATGGCGCACCCGTCGTTCCCTTGGCAGGACGAAGCGATCTCGGTATGTCTGCACAAGCCGCAGGTTTACATCGATCTGTCGGGTTGGTCGCCGAAGTACTTTCCGCCCAACCTCATTCAATACGCGAATACGCTGCTCAAGCACAAAATGTTGTTCGGCTCCGACTATCCGTTGATCTCGCCGGATCGGTGGCTGGCTGATTTTGAGAAAATCCCGATTCGCGATGAAGTACGCCCGCTGATCCTGAAGGAAAATGCAATGCGCTTGTTTGGGTTGGAAGCGTGAGCCGCGAATCGTCGAATCGGTATTCCAATCAGCTTTCCGTCTGGCATCACTTTGCCGTAGGGAGGCTGCAATGCACAGCGGACGGGAAGTCGAATACTTTGCCCGGTTTTTCTCGTCGAACATGCGGCTGACGGCATGCCTGAGGCCCAACCCTGTCGAGCGCCAAGCGTTCCTTTTTCGCTGGCACTGGTGGGCAATTTCTCCCCGTGCTTCCGCCACGATAAGACGCTGCGCACTGCATACAGTGGTATGCATACGGCGTCTCAGTGGTGCGGCCGTGCGATCGTTCCCGCACCGATGTGGGCCGAATGCAGTTTCGGATGCTGGGTAGAAAAGATGACTCGATCACGCGCCGGATCTGGGGAGCCCGGTCCCCATCGGGTTTTGTAGATTTTCCCTCGGCATGAGTGTTCACATAGAATGTATGCGGCGTCCAGCCCGCCATCGCGGGCAGATCCGGGCTGCATACAGATGGCCGGCAAGAACTCGCGGGTGATCGTAAGAATTCGCGAAATGATCCTGCACGGGGAACTTCCTCCGGG
>Ga0187783_10001933_pt1 | contig 15377 bp, 22 predicted proteins | sample 1015_SJ02_MP02_2_FD_132471 | JGI IMG/M metagenome (GOLD analysis project Ga0187783, IMG submission 132471) | Tropical peat soil microbial communities from peatlands in Department of Meta, Colombia - 1015_SJ02_MP02_20_MG | ecosystem: Environmental > Terrestrial > Soil > Wetlands > Peat | place... | reverse complement strand
GAGAGGGAATGAGGCGGTCTGGTGACGGGCCAGCCAGTCGCTCACGAAGTACCGAAGGTTCGCTCCGAAAACTGCACCGAGGGCAATAACTGCTGCGGGTTTAATCCAGTCCATCTTCCCTACACGATAAACCAACGCAAACAATTTCCTAAACTGCTCGCAAGTCTTCGGTGAGGTTCTTTTTTCCCGTTATGCAAGCCAGCAATTCGTCCCCATCGATTTGGTGTCCTGCTTCGTCATTGATTGACACATTTGCTGATCCATCTTCGTACATCTGACATGCTTTGCTAAGAGCATCCTGCACGCTGCTTGCTGTTTCCGAAAGTGGACCTATGGCAAGTCCCACAGTTTCGCAGATAACGGTGTAGAGCACTTTTTTACCCGTTCATCGTTTTCTCTATTCCACCATTGTACTCCGCCTAGTCCCCGTTTCCCAACCCCAAAACTTGGCCGTTTGTCGCACAACCCAACAACATGTTGAGGCGTTTTATCTATCATGTCCCCACATTGAAACACGCAACGATATAAATAGTATTATGATCAACAACTCAGAACTTGATTTGATAAGTGAAGTCGTTAAACGAGAGAAACAACGAACTATCAGTAAAAACTGTCGGTTCAAACCATCAGAAATTAATTTGATAATCGAAGCTGCCTCTAAAGTGGATGTCAGCTTTTCTCATATTTTACGTCAGGGATCGATCTTGCTGGCCCAAGAAATAGTGCAAAGAAAGGTTGCACGTGAGCACCATTAATGAACCTGAAGTTGTTACTCGTTTTCAAATTTATTTGGAGGATGCAAACATTCACACGGCTGTTTCAATGATCGTAGATGATTGTGACGGGTTCTCAGAAGAAGAGATCGAATATGTCATTGATGACATTTTAATTCCTTCAGTCGTTTGCCGATTTGCAGAACATTACAATGGCATTGCAAGGCTTCATAACTCTGATCCTAATCCGATTTCTGTTTTTGAGACATTTTGCACCTTCGAAGGTATTGCCGACACAAATTTAGCAAATGCGATTGCAACCGCAATTAATGAAGGGGCAGCTAACGATGCTGACAATGACGATGATGGTGATCCTGATAATTCCGATTGGGATTCTGATAACTGGGGGCATGGTACGGTCGATGATAAAGGGGAGATCGATGACCAGGAAGTGGTCTTCAAACGAGAAGATTGGGGAAAGCTCTCAGATGAGGATCGCATAAAGAAAGTTAAACTCTTCCTCAAGAAGTTGAGTCGGGTGGGCAATGACGCAAAAAACATGCGTCCCTTCCTTAAAAATCTTAATGTGGGAGATAAAGAAAATTATCTTGGCGTAAAATATGGAGATGCGACCAAACCTTTTTCTCGCAAAGCAAACCATTACGGTCATTCTCCAAATGAATCCTTCCTGCGCTTTCCTGGTTTATATCACCATGGAAATGATTCAAACCATGAGAACCATCCACTTCATGCAACACTAAAGAAGTATGGCTACAGTTACTCACACAGCGTGAATAGCGATAATGGCGATACTTCCCACATATGGAAAAATATTCTGGGTCATCAGATCGAAGCATTTCACAATGATACCAAGTGGTCGTCTAAGGTAAGTCACACAAGCCCACAGACCTGGACCGGAATTGGGGTTCGAGCCTTGAGAGACCACCTCGCAAACCGTGCAAAGCGGTATCGAATTCAGAATGATCCTTACTGGGGTAGTATCCGACACAATCAGGACAATGAAGAGACTCAACTCCCGCAGAATCAACTTCAAGAGGGGTTGCTCGATCAGGCTGGCTACGAACGAGTCAGACAATACGCAAAATATCTTAATGCTAATCCAATCAAAGCGTTTGGTATCGAAGGGGCGAGCTATGACGTGGAATCACCAGTGAAAGCTATGAAAGAGACTCATGTACTCCGTGAAAAGCAAGAAAAACTATTTGGTCAAGGCAAAGATAGATCAGAGTGGTCGATCTTTGATGCAAGGTCAGGTAAGCCGAAATGATTGGAAAGAAAAATCAAATGAAAAATAAGCTCATTAACGAAGATGCTCCGTCACAAGCTACGTTGCAGCCTTTTTCAAGAGCCTATGACGATTTCTCAGACGATATGAAAGCTGCCTTGGATCACTTCAATGCTTTGAATACCAAACAGAAAGAACGGTATATGGACTTTTTGAATAAAGTGTTTGCCGACTCCGCTTGGGCAAAACATGACACAGGCAAGAAGGGAAAAAACATTCCATTCAATAACACAGAAGAACTGGATTGGCCTAGTGTGGCTCAGTACTTGTCACGAGAAGAATTGGAAGAACAATTAGACGAAATAGGATTTACCGAGGAAGCTAGAGATAAAATTGAACAACTATTCCATGAAGCTGTTGAAGATCGCGTCAGCAATGATTCATTCCGAATTGCTTCGCAAGCTGCCTTCCAAAGTTTTGTTGACGATTACCAATTCTCGCCTTTCATAGATGATGAGGGGTTTAATGTCGTAAAGCTTTTAGCTGGCAAAATAGAGGAATTAGAAAATCAGATTGCATATGTGGAAAATGAGAACTTCATTTTATCGCAAGATATTAAGGACAATGCCCCTCTAGAGGAATCGTTTCACTTCTCCCCAGAGTTACGTTCTCAAAGACGATCCAGTGTCAACGAATGGTTGAATGAAAGCCATGAGGAGGACCAAGACGCATTTTATAATGATGAGCAACAAGCGACGAATTTACAGATGAAAAATTATCTCCGGTATTTTGGCAGTGAATAAAGACATGACAACAGCAAAAACCAAAGCAAGAACCGTCATGAGAATTGTTAGAGAAGCGCTTAATAGAAAACACTTTAGCAAACTCAATCAAATACAAAGACCAAATGGTCCTCTTGCACTTGAAGAAGCTGTTGAATTCTATTTGAAGATAGTTGACCGACAGGAATGAAGAATGAAGCTTGGTGACCTTAATTCCCAAACCGCTTCAACCGTTAAAAGGGTCATTTTTGAACTTTTCGCTTACAAGAGGCGTTATCGCACCTCGATGACTATTCCGATTAAGCTTGGTTCACGTACTCCTGTGATCATCAATCCAACTCAAAAAGATACCGAAAACAATGTTCCTGATGATTATGGATTTTCATCACGCAAGTGGTCCGATAAAAAAGTTTTCAAGCAAAAGATACACTCGATGAAAAGGTGATGCCATGAGGAAAAATGGTCAACGCAGATTCACCGTCGTAGCTAGTCTACCTAGTAAATCTACTCGCTGCTGTTTTGGTGGGGAGGAGTCACCTTTAAACCGTGACTCCTTTCTAAAAAATACATTGAAAAGTTTGAGATGGTGGATTACTCCAAAGTAAAACGTGCAACCTCCCAGAACTTCAATGCTACAGGCACGGCGCTTGGTGGAGAGGGGCATCTTATCCTAGTTATACCTCCTCTTCATTCCTTAAAAATAAGAAATGTGAACATAGGACGACTATAAAAGAGAAAAGTAATAAAACAAAAAAGGATGGCATGCTTGCTACAAACCATCCATATATTTGGAGTATCACCACAGTGACAATACTTACTACCCACTTATTTATCCATGAACCGGTTCTCCAAAACACCAAGGAGAATCGAGTAAATGATAAAAACAAACCAACAAAACATACCGACTAAACCAACCAAAACGAAGACCCAGACATCAATCCAGAAGTGCTGTGACACCAAACTGCCGTCGGCCACTTCCGGTTCTTTAGAAATTGCGATCGTCCCAGACTTGCATTGTCATGGGGGAAGCGACAAGACCATCCCAGAATTGATCGCCAGATGGTTGGATGAATATAGACCGGATGTAGTGGTCAATCTTGGTGATCATTGGGACCTTCCATCTTTGGCCTTTCAGACGAAGGGTCAACATTCCTCTGCCATTGGTCCTACATTTCAGTCAGATGTGGCAGCCGGAATTCAAGCTAACGATGTTATTTGGAAGACGTATCAAAGAGCCAAAGATCGATGGAATTGTCATCGCATTATTTTAGAGGGAAACCATGAGAACAGGATGGCAAGAGCCACAGAAGAACCGGAACGATGGTCGTTAAGGGGATTGTTGGATTACTCCATCCTTCAAACCGACAGATATTATGATGAGGTTGTCCGATACAAAGGATCAACTCCAGGACTAACCAGTGTTGGGGGTGTCACCTTCCGGCATTATGCACCTAACGGAATGAGCCGCCCACTGAACTCAATGCATCTTGGTTATCAGCTAACACAAAAGATGCTCACCTCAACTGTGGTTGGTCATACACACCGCTTCTCATATTTCAGGACTACGGCATCAGATGCGAGAGTTGTGCATGGTCTTGTGGCTGGTTGTTGCATTTCTGAGGATGATTTCCACGAATATGCGGGAACATCGCAAACCTCGTGGGATCGAGGCGTAGCTTGTTTGCATGGGTGTGAAAACGGCAATTACTCATTGGAATGGGTAAATCTAAACAGATTGCAACAGCTATACGGATGAAGCCTTTTGACTGAGAGGGGGAGTTGATGAGTCGCAGTTGGAACAAACCCTTTTTCAAAATATTCTCGAATGAACTGCATGCCTTCCTCGATGGATGTTGTTACAAAATGTGAATGTGCCGCTAGCCACAAGTTTCCTAAATCAGGAGTGACGACAACAACACCTTTGCCAGCGGTGAAGGCAATATAGATTTCTTGGGCAGTTCCAACACTTGGACACCAGACATTAGCGATTAGTGCATCTGAGCCTTTGATATCGTTTTTATCTAGTTCAACGACCGAAGCATCTTGACTCTGATGGCGTGTTGGATCGAGGAAAGTGAAGTCAGTGCATTTGGTGATTAGTTCTTGTCGCCAGCCTTTGCCTTTGTCAGGAACGTTGTGCATAGGGCCGCTGAGGTATACCGTTGATTTTTTCATCTCTCTTTTGTTTAACTTCCTTAATATGATCGACAATTGCTTTACGAAAAAATTGTGATTGAGTGCAGTCATTTTCTTCACACCAATGATCGATTGTGTGGAGCAAAGTCTTTGGCAATCTGAATGTTGTCGGAATTGAATAGTGGGTGTTTGTCGTCATACGTATGCATTATTATGTGTTATTTAGTCTGACAAAGTGATCAGAGTGCGAAATCGGATGTGGGTGCTGAAACTGCCAACGCTTGAGTCGTGTTTGTTCAGATTCCAGAAAATCAGTTTGGTATTTTGTGCGGCGTGTTGACTAAAAGCCTTTCAAGCTGAATAGCCCCAACAATATCTTGTTCGGGAAGGATATCGCGAAATGTGTTAAAACCTTCAGTCTTACGCATCCGATCTTTAAGAATAGCGAACAGACTCCCACGATACTCGAATTCCTTAGCGGCTTGTTCCAGTGACATGCCGCTCTCTAATAATTCCTTGGCTTTGCTCCCAAATTTTTTGATTACCTTGGCTGCTTTTTGGGGTGACATGCCGTTACTCTTAAAGAATTGAGTGTTCTCTGATAAATCCTCAAGTATTCTCTCTAATTCCGTGATTTCTTTTTCCCTCGCCATGACGCTTTACTCCTGTGTGTCCAAGTTTTATTAGCGTCCATTGTAACTGACCAAAACAGGAAATATCCCCCGTTGTCATCAAGCAGGATCACTTTTTGTTTCGAAGATGCTTGTGTTAAGCACTTTTTGTAAGTTCTGCCACATTTTTGCTGCTTGATTGACTTGAGAAATAGCCTCTCGTGAAATAGCAGCAGGATATTCTTTAATTACGGATTGAAAGTCTCCAGCACAGTCAACTGCCTGTCCGGCCAGGATGACAAGACTATCTTTCATACGTCGTAATTTCTGTGCTGGTGAAAGATCATCTTCTTCATCTTTACCAACATCATGATTTGCTGTGTCCGGTGCTTCGGAGCTTTGGTGGGATTGCTTCTCCTCTTCCAACTCCAGAATGCGAGCATCACGGTGCTCAAGCTCCCGCTTCAGTTCCTTGATCTGTGCAGCAAGTGATCTGTCCCGTTGATGTTTCTTTTTATTTTTATCGTCCTGGCCCCTCGATGATCGGGAGAACCGCTGCCAAACCCAAGATGGGTGATTGAGTGCGTCTGGATCAGGCTGTTTGGACCGCCACTCTTCCACAGCGGGAAGATGATCCATCACATTGAGGAGGTGGCTTGCGGCCTTACCAAGTTCATCGAGTCCATATTCTGCCAGCAACCGGCTCATCTCGGTGCTGTAACGACGACCAGATGGCTTGTTGGTGCTAGCAAGGTGCATTGCTTCTGATCGTGCTCTCTTCAATGCACGACCAACGACCAGCCAATCCGCCCAAAGCTGCCGTTGACTTTCTTTGATTGATTGATACGCCTCACGACCAGCGACCAGTGCCGCATGAAGATTGGAACGGCGATGCGTCCCACTCTCACGAGGAGCATCATCATTAAGAGTTGCCATGACTTCTCCGTTCACCGGCAAGTGCATCTTGCTGGTGTGCTCAAACTCGAATTAACGTTGCTGTTGCAATGTGGGGCTGGATAGTAAGAAAAATCAAGCATGGAAAAATGCAATGATTTCAACGAAAACTAGGTTGTAAATTAGAAACCGACAACTCAATTTATGGCCGCCTGAAGCTTGAGCGTGCTGCCGAGCGATCAGGACCAGGATCGATAATTCACCATAGACTTTCTGTGAATTTATGGGTGTGAGCCTGACACCCATCCTTGGGCCATGGAAGCTTCATACCGGGCCAAACCCACTTGATATTCCTCAGTTTTTCCCATGCTCTAAACGGCTAGCCATGACCAAGGAGTGGGTTCTACTTGGGCCTTACCAAGCAGCCGATTTCGAGGATTTACCTCAGCAAATCAAGCCTTAAGCCGTTGCCACCGGCACCTTGAAATCTGTCGGTAAAATAACCATATTGCCGACAGTAATTCATTGAAATCCCAAGAAAACCGCTATGAACAATCTAGTCCGCTTAAAGCCGCCAATAGCTAAAAAGCCGACAGTTGGAAGGCGCAAGAACACCGACTATCGGGTGCGGGAATACCTCACCGAGGACGAGATAGCCAAGCTGCTGGCTGTGGCTAGCAAGTCCCGCAATCCCAATCGAGACCGGCTCCTTGTACTCCTGGCCTTCAGGCATGCTCTACGGGTCAAAGAACTGGTTTCCCTCACGCTAGACCATATCGACCTGAAAACCGCATCCCTGCACGTTTCTAGGGCAAAGAACGGTGTTGCCGGAATCCATGGACTAGATGGGGATGAACTCAGGCTCATTCGATCAGTGATGCGAGAAAATGACGGCAACCACTTCCTGTTCGTGAGTGAACGTGGTTCTCCCCTATCGATTGATGGCGCACAGAAGTTAGTTGAGCGGATGGGTGAGAAAGCTGGTATCCCGCACCTTCACATCCACATGTTACGACATTCAAGCGGCTATGCACTTGCTGGTCGAGGTGTGGATACAAGGACGCTGCAAGCATTCATGGGTCACAAGAACATTGCCAACACGACCATCTATACCGCAGTGGCAGACAAGCGATTGCGGACCATCTGGCAAAAACGAAACTAAACCTCAGTTTTCCTTGAAAGTGAGGTGAGAAAAATGGTGTTTACGTCACGAGAAATCGAAATCATCAAAGCGGCACTGCATACTGAAACGAGCCGGGACCAGTTTCCAGCCAACGAGATTACTGCATTATTGGAGAAACCTGAAAAGAAGCCACCACGTTATTTTCACTTGGATTGGCTTGGCGACCATCAAGAACTTTGATTCGTTTCTATAAAACGCACCAACAGAAACTATAAATTGTTTGATTGACATATGGCTCTTATTCTGAGATACTAAACCCATTCCAAATACTGTTGATTGGACCGCTGCCCAGAAAATTGGGGAGACAATTTTCGCTTGCTCGTAATGGGTAACAACCGATACCTGCAATTTGTCGATAAAAAGGTTAAACCTACGTTGCGCTATTAGATTTTGCGACATTTATAACTCTTAAAATGCCCCAGAATGAATTCCCTGTAAGTGTCAGATTGTTTGATAAATAGACACAAGTTGTAACCAACCAAGACACTCACGAAAGGAAAAAATGAGTTTCAAGTCCGCTACCGTAACCTACAGTTCAACGCAAGAAGCTGACGATGATCTGACTTTCATATTAGAGTCACTGCCTCGATATTACACAAAATCGAGAATTATCAGGGAGCTTCTTCACGAAAGAGCTTCACAGATTCGGCAGCAAGAAGAACAAGACAACAAGACCGCTGGATAATTTTTGCATTAATTGTTCGTAAGGTTTGAGAAATCGCGTATCTCACAAGGTAAATACATACAACAGAAAAGAAGAACCATGAAGCAATATGTCGAATCCCCAATGCATCACATCACACTCTCAATTGATCTGGCCAGCCTCAAATTGGCGAGACAATTAGGTGCTGAACGCGATACTTCAGTTTCCGGATTGTTCCGAGAACTGATTGATGAAGAAGTTCAACGCCAGTCGAGATAAAGAAAAGGGGACGAAACTGATGCAAAAAACAGTTCGTCCCTAGAACATGAGTATAATGGTACCGATGACTAAACTACCCAGAGTAACCACCAAAGGATCAGAGTAACCACCGATATGATATTTATCCCTTCTGAGATCAGTTATCAGATGTCAAGTGTTGCTCTTTATTTTACCGGAGCAACAGCGAGTGAATTTCAGTCGAACTGAACAATCAGACAACAACCTCCGAAGATTATCGACAAATCCCAAGCTTATTCGCCTAGCATCGGTTCTTGCAAGTTCAACCAAGAACTTTTTGCTCAACGATGCCGAAGTCCAACCGTTGATTGCCGAACAAACTAACAATTTCGACCCATACTTCCTCTATACCAATTATAACAGTTTGAGCCTGGAAGAGGTTCAAACGCACTTCATGTCATTGTTCCCTTCAGTACAAGTTCAAAAACACTCACCAATGGCACTCTGTGGCTATGACGACAATCGAGCAATGATGCCGGTTGAAAAAGCTGTCTGCACTAGAAAGCTCAACTTGCGGGCCATTCCATGGGGACCAAGACCCAAGCTCACCAACGAATTACTCAACGATGGTGATTTCTGGATCAAGAGTTATCCTGAGCTGCCGCCAATGATGGCATTTGATGTTGATGAAAATGACAAACCACATTTTCGGCAACTCTATCCAGACCATCGGTGTTATGAAATCCATGATGCCTTGGACATTCCCAGACCATTGGTTACGACAATCAATCCAATCTCGAAAAACTGCCAATACATTTATGAGATGCGTTGGACTCACGAAGACTATTTCAATCTAGAAAAGACCATGATCGAATATGAGAGGATTCGACGGGACCTCAGCTTGCTGTTTGGCGCTGATCCGGCTTTCGTCAATCATGTTGTTCGATCACCGATGTTTATTGCCGGACATCATCGCATCAATCCCAATAAGACCACCTCTAGAAAACTTATTGATGTTGACCGTGAAAGCCTCTGGCATCATTCAATTTGGTATGATCCGCATGGTTACACCTTGGCTGAACTTCGACAGATTATCAGTTATCTGACAGAACTGCATGGGATTGATGAGAAGGAACATGTAGCTACAGCCATTAAGGACGCACAGCGGCATCAAAAAATTAATGATTCAATTGTTGCTGAGATGCGGCTTCAGAAGCAGCGGTCACTTCCTATCAACATTCAACGACAGTTGGCAAGAACACCGGCAAGTCAAATCCATGAAGGGGAACGCAATGTCTGGTTATTTTCAAACCTCTCCCTGCACTTCTGCCGACCTATGGCGACAAGCTATCGTGGTGATCCTTCAAAGTTCATGGCTGACGCTTTAGCCAAAGCGACAGTTTCAAACAACAGCCTAAGTGAACCTTTGCCAGGCAATGAAATCACCAGCACCGTTAAATCAATTGTTGGGTGGTGTCTGTCTGAAAGGTTTAGACCTATTGGCAGAACATCTGAAGAAGCAACTTATATCAATCGCCACTTCCGATGGGGTGTAAATTATGTGACTGTCGCCATGAGAGCAAGGAAGCTTGGTATATCTGATAGGACCTATTATAGGCGACAACGGCAACAATGGCGTGATAATGCCGAAGATGTAGTGTTGATCTTAGATCGAGCTTTGTTCAACTACCCTCCCTTCGGGAAGCCTTCGGCTCGATCATATTTCTACAATCACCCACCGTCATTTCCTCATCATAAAGAATATTCTAAATCTCTCTCTCTCATTGATAGGGATACTGCCACATCACTTTTCGATAAGGACACTACCATTGGCTCAAATTGGCAGCGAGCACCGCCTTGAAACGACCAATGACGTTTCAAAAGGATGGATTTTAGATCAAAAGAAATAGTTGAACCGAAAGTTTACGAAGGAGAATGTCTCGGTATGGGGAGTTTAATGCCTTACCCGATTGTCTCCAAAATTACCTGGAGGAGTCGACAAATGAGTGAGCTATTAGAAAGACGCAAAGAACTTTGGCGGCAACTGCGCTATACCTTTGAAAGCCATGATGAACAAAATCTTAGAGTTTTAATGAATGAACTGGAAAAGTTTGTTGAGGTGAAAGTGGAGGAAAAGCTGGAGAAGATCGGGTTTAGGAGAAAAGACAATGACGAGTAGGGGGATCGACAAGCCTTGGGCTGGCCAGTCATCAGAGCCGTTGCGGACTACACCAAATAACGTTTCATAGATTTAGATGCACCAAATAAGGGCTCCAACAATTTCTCTAAACCACTTTTTTATAAATTATTTCTCTAAAACGGTCCTAAATTAAAAGTGGTTCATGTGGTGCGATTTTGCTGGACATTATGAGAAGATACTGATACAAACAAAGACAGTTCAATGATCTTGTTGATGTTAGTTTTTTACTGCTGATTTCTCAAACGTAAAACACCTCACAATCAACCGATCTCGGCCAGTGCGGCAGTATTCGCTCACTGGGCGACCGGATTTTAAACTCGCTTCATTATTTTAAAAAGTGCATTGCACGGAAAAGGAAAATAATATGATTGAAAAACTACCTAACGGCATTATCCAAACCCGATCAACGCTTGACCTCATGGGCTGCAGTAACCCCGACTGCAAGCATGACCATTCGGTGATCTACTTTCATTCGCACTGTCATCCGAAGGCTGCGCTGTGGCCTTGTTACACCAAGGATGACGGCGTCTTGGTGCTGGAATGTTCTGAGTGCGGAGCCACCATCGCTGCAGTCCAGGTGGCGCCGTGACAGAGGCAAGCCGGTTGAATTTGACAGATATCGGGCTGCGGCAAGCCGCCCATGCCTCAACAATCAGCAGCGGTCAAACAGCTATTAATCGACCCAAGTTAAAGCGCGTCAGATAATTGGGCTGGCGAAGGACAAGTCCGCCTTCGATCTGATGAGACCAGCTTTGAGGCTGATGATCGACGAATTAACTGCGGTGATGGTTCGTATTGACATCGCAATGTCCATTGGAACTGCCGATGTGAATGTGGTTATGAAAAATCGGTTCTTGGCCGTAATTTAACGAACGGCCGAAGCAAGTCCTGCGGGTGCAGCAATCTTATTGTTGGCGCGTTAAAGCGAAAGCTCGAACGCATTACTATACAAATTAACAAGTTGAAGGAAGAGAAGCGAATTCTTGAAAGTCATTTAAAGGTTTTAGAAAAGGAAGTAAATGGAACAGACAATATTGCAAAACTTGTTGCTTAATGAGAATTACTGTCGGAAGGTTTTACCATATGTAAAAACCACTTTTTTTGAGATGCCTTCCGCTCGCGTTGTGTTCGATTTGATCAAGAAACATATCGGGAAATACAACAAGCGACCAACCACAGAAATCCTCAAGATTGAGTTAGATTCTCAATCAGGTCTAACCGAAGACCTGTATAAAGAGTCGATTGCCTTGGTCGATAGTTTCACTGGCGCAGTTGAAGATGAAACTTGGCTGCTAGAAACCACCGAAGCATGGGGTAAAGAGCGAGCAATCTACAATGGCATGCTCGACTCAATGTCTATTCTCAAAGATAAAAATGAAAAGCGTGATAAAGGTGAAATCCCTAAGATTTTAGAAGATGCCATTGCCTTTTCTTTCGATACCTCCATCGGTCATGACTACCTTGCCGATTCCAACTCACGCTTCAACTTCTATCATGATGTTATTAAACGCATCCGGTTTGACATTAAAAAATTCAATGAGATTACAGGTGGAGGACTGCCACCAAAGACTCTCACAGTTTTGATGGGAGGTGTCGGTGTCGGTAAAACCCAAGCCATGTGTCACTTTGCAGCTTCCAACCTCACATTAGGCAAGAACGTTCTCTACATCACTCTTGAAATGCAGGAGCGACTTGTTGCCGAACGTGTTGATGCTAATTTATTAGACATCCCCATGGCTGAGATGAAGCTGATTAAAGGGCATGTCTGGAAAGCCAAGATGGACGCTCTTAAACACAAGACCGTTGGCAAATTAATTATCAAAGAATATCCAACAGGGGCAGCTAGTGTTTTTCATTTCAAACATTTATTGAACGAATTGCGATTAAAGAAGAAGTTTAGACCGGACATCATCTATATTGATTATCTCAACATCTGTTGCAGTTCCAGAGTTAAACTCAGTTCTAATGTTGGGCTGTACCAGTATGTAAAGAGTATCACTGAAGAAGTGAGAGGCATGGCAGTCGAGTACGATCTGCCGATAGTGACTGGGACCCAGTTGAACCGGGAAGGCTACACCAGCTCAGACCCATCGATGGAACATACCTCAGAAAGTTGGGGGCTTCCTGCAACAGTCGATCTTCTCCTTGCGCTTATCACGAACGATGATCTGGCTTCTCTTTCACAGATCGAGGTTAAGCAAATCAAGAACCGTTTGTCAGACTTAAACCTCAACAAGAAGTTCATCATTGGTCGAGACTTAAGTCGGATGAAATTCTATGAGATTGAGACCAGAGGACAGATTAAAAAAACAATGCCATTTTGAGGAAAGGATTTTATAGAAATGATCGATAAAGAACTTTACAAAAAAATATTCACTAAACGAAAGACAGATGCAAAACACCGAGGGATTTCTTGGGAATTAACTCTTGAGCAATTCATAAAGATTTGGGAAAGTAGTGGACACTGGCACGAAAGAGGCACCAGAAAAACAAATTATATTATGGTCCGTGTCACTGCTGATGGTGTCTATAATGTTGGTCCGTATGCCATTGGTAATGTTAAGATCGTTAATAGGAGCGAAAATAACCGTATTGTTAATTTGAAAAAAGTTGCTGACGGTACACATAATTTTCTTGGGAGTGAAAACAATCGAAAACGAGTTGCTAATGGGACACATCATTTTCTTGGTGGTGAGTTGGTTCGACAACGAGTTGCTGATGGGACACATAATTTTCTTGGGGGGAACTGCAACGAAAACGAGTTGCTAATGGGACACATCATTTTTTTAAGCCTGAAGTTCAACGAAAAAGGCGTGAGATGGCCCAAAAATCCCATCGGCAAAGAATAGCCGATGGAACACATCATTTTCTTGGTGATGGTGAATTTCAACGAGATAAACAAACACAAAGACTGAAAAACGACACCCATAATCTGCAAAAACTTACAGAGGATCAAGTCGTTCAGATTAAAAAGCCACTGGGGGGAAGCTCGATAGGGGAATTGGCACTCCTATTTGGAGTTAGTTACAAAACTATATGGCGCATTCGTAATAGAAAAACATGGAAGCATGTTACAAACGGAGAATGAAACAATGAACTATCACAAGGATTCCAAGTTGAGTTCGAGCGGGGTTGCGGCAGGCTTTCAAAGTTCTGCGGCAAGATGGCTATATTACCAAAGCAAACTTTCTCTGCTGTCAGAGCTTTGCCTGGAAAGCAATTACTGGCGATCCCTACCGACCTGAGGATAAGGCAAACAAGATCGTGTTTTATCACGGCCAGCACAACGACCGCCTGAATGAAATGGGCATCTGCCACCTTTCCTGGAGTGGCGACAGCAACGAGATCAAATTCGTCTGCGAAGCCGCTGGTCTGAAAGTCGAACAGCGCGATGCCGACGCCCGGATACTTAGTGCATATCCGTTGCATTAGCGAAACTGCATCAACACGAAAGAAATTTTATTCAAGCTAAAGTTCTTGGATACAAGGTACCTTCTTTGAATTACTAGGAGTGGAATTAATGACAGCATTCCAGATTTCTTTTTAGACCAAAAAGAAAACAGCACTAAACGATTTTTTGGGCGTTTCTCAGACCTAAAACACCTCACAATCGCCAGATTAACTACCAACCCACCGTGAGTAAAGCAACAAGGAGATTTGGATCGATTTAATGATTATTCTATTTTCTGATTGCAAGAACAGCAACCAACAAGGAGTTATCGGTCTAGCAGAGGCGATTGCTTACTTCACCAAACAGCAATGCACTGTGTCGCTGCCCCTCGTTGATTCCCAAGATTACGACATTGTAGTAGACGATTCTGGGTGTCTTAAGAAGATTCAGGTAAAGACCACAGCCACCAAAAAAGGCAAATGGTATGTGGTCCGATTAGTGAATGGGTCAACTTATGACCGTACAGTTAAACTCAACACTGATAAAGTTTATGATTTTCTATTTGTTGTCACTGACGGTCATGAGATGTATCTGATCCCTAAGACAGACATCGATCAGAGACACTCGCTTACATTGGGTGCCAAATATTCACACTATAAGGTGCTAAACTGAATATTTTGATCGGCTGGAGGTGTTGCCAGCGTGCCTGAAGGCCAGGAGGATAATGAGCTTGTCCCGATGGGGTTTGATATGTCTAGTCGCCAGACTTGAACCGTTACTAGTGCTTTTTGAACCTACTAGGGAGTGAAATTAATGAATTATGATTGTGAATTTTCCGTCCAACTTACGTAGAAACACTCATCAAGATAAAAAGCCAGCATCACATGACCTACAAGCTGGCAACGAGGCTGCCGTCAATGTAGTCGCGGAAATTCGGGAGGGATTTAAGCAAGTACTGGCGGCTGTCAATGACAACGGGTTACAAGGAAGACGCCGTCGTTCAGGCTTCCAAGTTTTTCCTCGATTATTCACCAAGGCTCAAGCCGCAACTTATTGCGGCATGGGCGTTGAAAGTTTCGCGGCAAACTGCCAGTTTAAGCCCATAAGAGTCATGTCTGGTGCTCGGGGCCTTCGGTGGGACATTCAGGATTTGGATAAGTGGATAGACCGTCTGAAGGAAAATTCTTCAACGGATTCGGAAAATGTAGATTGGTTGGTGAGGCTCGATGGCCAAAATCAAGATAAAAGGCGTCAAGGCTTACGTCAGCAAGGGTAAGGTTTACGCCTATCACCGCAAGACAGGAACATTGCTGCGGAGTGCTTTTGGCACGGCAGAGTTCT
>Ga0187783_10001932_pt1 | contig 15380 bp, 12 predicted proteins | sample 1015_SJ02_MP02_2_FD_132471 | JGI IMG/M metagenome (GOLD analysis project Ga0187783, IMG submission 132471) | Tropical peat soil microbial communities from peatlands in Department of Meta, Colombia - 1015_SJ02_MP02_20_MG | ecosystem: Environmental > Terrestrial > Soil > Wetlands > Peat | place... | reverse complement strand
GAGGGCGTCGGCCTCAAGCGACTCGCCGAGCTGGCCGGCGCATCAGACACGCTTCGGCCCACCGGAATGAGCCCCGAAACGTTCGCGAAGTTGCAGCGGCAAGCTTCGCTCCAAGTGCGCGGCCGCTGGGGCGCGCGCCCGGTCTACGAATTGTTGCCGCGCGATCCGGGGCTTGGCTTCGAGCTGCTTCCTGCGCCGGCGGCCGGCGACATCTTTTTCGATATGGAAGGCGACCCGCTGTTCGAGCCCAGTGGGGGCCTCGAATATCTCTTCGGCTGCTGGATTCCAGATGAAGAGCCGCAGTTTAAAGCCTTTTGGGGCCTCGATCGCGAGGGCGAAAGGCGCGCCTTTGAGAGTTTCGTCGATTTCATTACGGCCCGCCGGCGGAGCCATCCGGCAATGCACGTCTATCACTACGCCAGCTACGAGAAGGACGCACTGCGCCGGCTTGCGCAGCGGCACTCGACACGCGAAGATGAAGTCGACGACCTGCTGCGCGGCGAGGTTCTGGTCGATCTTTTCGCGGTCGTGCGCCGGTCGCTGGCCATTTCGGAAGAACGCTACGGCCTCAAGAATCTCGAGCGGTTCTACGATCTAGAGCGCGAAACGCTCGTGAAGAAAGGCGACGACTCGATCGTGATGTTCGAGAGTTGGCTGCTCGGTCGCGACCAACGAATTCTCGAGGACATCGAGCGGTACAATCGCGACGACTGCCGATCGACGTACTTGCTGCGCGAATGGCTGCTCGAGCGACGCGCAGAGGCGATCGCAACATTCGGCATCGACCTGCCGCTGCGCGGCGCGAAATCACCCGGCGACTCGTGCCACGCCGAGTTCGTCGAATCTTGCCCGAAATGCGTCAAGCGCCGAGATGAAGAGCGCGAGGAGGCTCGGCGCAGCGATCTTGAGCGATCGCTGTCGCTCGACCTGTTGGCGCCGCAGACTGAAGCAGAGTACCGCGAAATGTCCGGAGGTGCGCGGACGCGCTACCTCTTGTCAAACCTCATGGCGTATCACCGGCGCGAAGAAAAGCCCGGCTGGTGGGCGTTCTTCGATCGCTGCGAAAACGCCGATCAGCTCGTGGAATTCGACAAGGATGCAATCGGCGGACTCGAGCTATGCGAAGAGATTTCGCCGCACCCCGACAAACAGAGCCTCGTCTACACCTATCGGTTTCCGGATCAGCCGTACAAGCTGGGCGCGGGAGACGAGGCCATAGATCCACGCACTCGCAAGAAGGCGGGAACGATCCTACGGATCGATCCAACTCAAAATAGGCTCGAGCTCAAGACCACCGCACCGATCGACGCCGCTCGTTCGGTGCATGAACTGATTCCGAACGGACCGCCTTCTCCCAAGGTGCTGCGCGAGGCACTCGAGCGCATCGGCGCCGCATATCTGCGCGGCACGCTCCGGGAAGAACATCCGGCGACTTACGATTTGCTGGCAAACGCCGCTCCGCGCGTTTCTTTCCCGCATGGAGCGGAGCGCAGGGCGCTCCAGCCGGAACGCGTCACGCCGGTAGCAGTCAGCACCGTCGTATCGGCACTCGACCGCAGCTATCTCTTCGTACAAGGTCCGCCCGGCAGCGGGAAGAGCACGATCGGCGCGAGCGTGATTTGCGATCTCCTGCTGCGTGGCAAACGCGTCGCTATCACCAGCTTGAGTCACAAGGCAACCCACAATTTGCTGGAAAAAATCGAGCGGTGCATGGCGGAGCGCGGCGGCCAATTCCGCGGTCGCTACAAGCATAGCGGCCTGGGCTCGGAGTACGTCTCACCCTTATCCTCGCCCTTCGTCGAGTCGGTCGGCAAGAATGAAGACTTCTATAACGCCGATTATCAACTCGCCGGCGGCACGGCTTGGCTCTACTCCCGCGAGCAGCTCGAGGGCGCCTTCGATTATCTTTTCATCGACGAAGCCGGCCAAGTCTCGCTCGCCGATGCGCTTGCGACCTCGCTCTGCGCGAAGAACGTCGTTCTTCTCGGGGACCCGTCGCAACTCGCGCAGGTCAGCCAGGGTCGCCATCCGCTCCATGCCGACGATTCCGTATTGCAGCACATACTCGGCGAGGATCAAACTATTCCCAAAGCGCGGGGCATCTTTCTCGATGTTTCGTACCGCATGCAACCGGAGATCTGCGCTTTCGTCTCCGATGCGATGTACGAAGGCAGGCTGCGTTCCGACGAGGCCGCATCCGCGCATTGCATTGCGATGCCGTCGCAAAATGTCGCCGGCCTCTATTTCCTGCCGGTCGAGCACTCCGGCAATGGCTCTAGTTCGGTCGAAGAGGCAGTCGAGATCGTTGCGCAGATTGTGTTGCTTCGCGAAAAGGGTAGGGTCGTCGACTCCCAGCCCGGTCGCGACATCATCGTCGTAACGCCCTACAACGCTCAGCGCCGGCTGATTCAGAACCGGCTTCACGACGCCGGTATCCTCGATGTGCCGGTGGGCACCGTCGACAAGTTCCAGGGCCAGGAAGCAGCGGTCGTCTTTTATTCGATGGCGACCTCGAGCGGCGAAGACGTCCCGCGCAACGTCGAATTTCTCTTCGAGCGTAATCGCTTCAACGTCGCTATGTCCCGCGCGCGCGCTGCAAGCGCTCTCGTCTGCAGTCCGCGTTTGCTCGATCTTCGCTGTCGCACGCCCGAAGAAATGGCGCTGGTCAATCTGCTGTGTTCGTTCGCCGAACGGGCCAAGAGGGATCTGGTTCGGCCAAGCCTCTCGGTTTAGACCGCGAAGGCGACGGTCGTTCCCTCGGGCGACCGATTCAGCTCGAGCCGTTGCGTCGTCGCACGCAGAATCGCTAAGCCCCGCCCGCGTTCGGGCGGCGGATGACCGCCGCGCCACGTTCCGAGGTCCTGCACTTCAACCGCGATCTTCTCCTCGTCTGCGGCTAACCGCAAGACGAATTCGCCGGCCGTGCCACGATAGGCGTGTTCGACGGCATTTGCGGCGGCCTCGCCGACGGCGATGGTCAGATCGAAGGTCCGTTCGGGACCGAGCTTTGCAACGCGAGCGTAGCGCGTCGCAAGACGCCGCGCGATGGCCGCAGACGAAGGAGCTGCGGGTAACCGCAATTCCACGGGAAGCGGTTTCTCCGGCAAGATCGTGGCCGTAAGTAATGCGATATCGTCAATTTGGCGATTATCCAAGACCTGTTGCAGCAGCATTCCGGCGGCGTCGGTGCTTCGATCCTGCACCTTCGCGGAGAGTGCATCGAGAAGACGAAGGCTTTCTCGTTCGATGTTGCGATCGTATTCGATGAGGCCGTCGGTATAGAGCAGGAGCGTCGTAAACGGCTCCAACTCGACTTCGTGCGCGGGAAACGCCGGCGCGACGTCGACTCCCAGCGGAATACCGCCGCCCCGAAGATAGCGCGCGCGCCCCAAAAGCGGTGCGATTGCCGGCGGCGGATGTCCCGCACACGAATAGCGAAACCTCGAACGCGCTACGTCGATAACGCCGAAGACGGCGGTAATGATCGGATGCTCGTCGTTGAGCATCAGCGCGGCATTGGCACGCCGGAGGGTCTGTGCCGGCGTCAAGCCCTCGAGCGCGCTCAGGCGCAGCGCGTGGCGCGCTTCGTTCATGGCAACTGCCGCCTCGACGCCATGTCCGCCGACGTCGCCCACCGAGACCGCAATGCGCCCGTCCGAAACGAGAAACGCATCGTACCAATCGCCGCCAACGCGCGACTCACGCTCGGCCGGCTGATACGCATAGCTCAGCTCGACCTGCTCGTGCGCCGGAAGGTGCGCGGGCAGCATCGCGCGCTGAAGCGCCGAAGCGACTCGATGCTCCTGCTCGTACAGGCGAGAGTTGTCGAACGCGACTGCGGCGCGTCGCGCCAGCTCTTCGGCGATATCGACGGTCGTCTCCGGCCAAGAAGAAGAGGGATCGAGTTTGACGAGATGAAGCGTTCCCCGCACTCGCCCCCGCGCGATCAGCGGCACGATCAACGCCGTGCCGAGGCCCGCCGTCTCATAGACCACGCGGTCAGCGGCGTCGGGGACATTGTCTTGGACCGCGCGCAGCGTTGCCTCATGGTCGAGGACGCGGCTGCGCGCTCGACGCAGGACGAGCGGTGAGCCCGAAGATGCGTCGCCCATGGCGACGACGCTGCGCCCGACGAGCGTTTCAAGCTTGCTGTTGAGCTCAGGCTCGCGATGACGGACGGCTTCAACGACGAGCTTATCTTCGGAAGAGAATGACTGGAGCTGGCACCAATCCGCAAGTGTCGGGACGCAAAGTTCGGTGATTTTTTGCAGTATCGTCGGAACGTCGAGGGTCGAGGCAAGCACGTCACTGACGCGCGAGAGGAACGCTTCGCGCCTCTCATTCCTTTTTTGGTCGTTGATGTCGGTTGCCGTGGAAAAGTAACGAATCACGGCGCCGGCTTCGTTCCGAAGCGCCATGGCTCGAACCAAAAACCATCGGTACTGACCGGTTGCCGACGACCGTACCCGAGTCTCGACCGAGAAATCGCTGCCGCTAAGGACCGCTTCACTCAAGCGCGCTTCTAGTCCAAGCCGATCGTTGGGATGGATAGCTTGGCGCCAACCGCCTTTCTCGTACGTCTGTGCTGCGCTTAGGCCGGTGAATTCAAACCAGCGCCGGTTGAAGTAATCGATCTTGCCATTGGGAGCAGCGGTGCAGATGATTTGCGGAAGAGCGTCGGCGAGCATCCGCAAAGCGCGCTCGTCCGGAGCAACCGCAATGCCTGACGGTACGGGATCGCTCATCCTAGGCGATCCGGTCGCCGTCGCCATGGCGCGAAAGCAAGAAACCCCTCCTCGCCCTTCCCATCAAAAAGTCTGGGTGGCAATGGACGAGAGTTTTGCAGTCGCCGACGGCACACCCTCGAAGGGCGCCTTCATGCTTTCTTCATGCATTGCTACTAGCATCGAGTGGCGGTCTGAGATGCCGTGCGTGGCGAGGTGGCAGTGTCTGGGGGAAACTGTTCGAGCGCCGCGGCACCTCGGCCGCCTTTCATTGGCCGGGCGGCTGGAAACGAATCTCTCTGGTGACGGCTCGGTCGACGCCCTCAATCGGGATTAGAACCGTCACTCTGCTGGTCACCATTCCCGACGCGCGGATAGCCATGCAGATCGCGAGCGCCGTTTCGTTATCCGGAACGTCGATGATCAGTATCGCGTCGTCCTCGCCGAAGGAAAAGTAGAAGGCCTCGAGCCCTCCGCCAAGCGGCGCCAGCAGCTCCTCAACGGCCTTACGCCGCGCTGAACCGCCGCTTTTCAGGAGCCCTTTCGTACCCTCCACCGTGTACGACGCTTGAACCAGGAACTTGGGCATTACTGGAACCTCCTTTGTCTCTTGACTGCGTTCTCGTCTGCCGCTTTAGCGCGACGGCGAATCGACGTCTACGAAGACCGGCGCTCTGCTAAGGATCTTGCCGAATCGCTCGTCGCTCATCCCGCAAACGATCCGTCTCCGGGTCAACTGGTACGGCGACGTGCCGTCCCTTTGAAATCTTGGATCGGTCGTAAAACCGAGCAGAATGCCTGCGCGCTGCTCGAGGTCGATGGTCTCGGCATTAAAACCACCGCTCGGATAAGCGTAGGCGACGATGGCGGTTTGCAAGTGAGCGCCAAGCGCGCGAACGCAACCTTCGATTTGATAGCCTTGCTGCGAACTGCTCAGCGACGCTAAGTTGACGTGGCTCACGCCATGGCAGCCGATGGACATCCCCGCCCGTGACATGGCCTCGACTTCCCGCCAATTCAAATGGCCCGGCGTCCCAATCGTACCGGAATTGACGAAAAAGATCGCACGGTCGCCGAAGCGCTGAAGCAAGGGAAGAGCATAGCGAAACTGATCGCTGTAGCCGTCGTCGAAAGTGATCACGACGGCCCGCTGCGGCGCGCGGTGCGCGGCCATCTCGCTCACCAACTCCCCCACTCCGACGGCCCGCAAACCCTTTTGCTGAATCCTTAGCAGCTCGGCGGCAAATTGCGCGGGCGAAATCGTCAGTCTTTGCGAGATCCGATCGCCCGGCGACGATACGTCGATGCGATGGTACATCAATACGACCGGAAAGGCCACGAGCACGGCAAGCAGTACGTTCATTCCACTCGTAGGGGCGCCGTCTCCGACTGGGCAACGCCCGGCGTATTGCGCGCGATGATATAGAGTTCGTACCAGTGGCGGCGGGAAAGCGGCGGCAGCTCGAGCACGTGCGTGTGAAAACGGTAGATTCCAGGTGCGACGTGCTTGCTGTTGATCGAAAAAGCGGCGGTCCGGACTTCCACTGAAGCGACGTTGGTACTCACGACGATGGTGCCGTCGAACCACGAGCCCGGCACGATCGTCAGCGTCGAGAACCACATGCGAATGATGCGAGGCGGCGCATCCGGAGCCGCCACGGGAGGCGACGGCAAGTTCGACGGTTGTCGTGCTGAAACCGTGAGATTCGGCGGAATTGCGGCGGGTTTAGGCGAACACCCCACTAACGACAAAGCAAAGGCTCCCGCGGTCCATACGAAGAGAAAGCAAGCAAAAGGATTTCGGGGCGAGTCGCAGGATGACTGCCGATACATGAAGTTGGTGGATTTGCTTTCCTCTCAGAGGGAAGCAGCGCCTTCTATGCCTCCAGTCGCGCTCGTTGCGGAGCGCTTCGGCGCGCCGACAAGGCTCGATTGGTTGGTGACCGTGGCGGCGGTCTGGATCACGACCGGCCTGTTCATCGATGCGCACCAGCATCTCTTCTTGGCGGTCGAGTCGTTCCTCAATCCGTGGCACATGACGATGTACAGCGGCGGCCTTTTCGCCGCAGCCGTTCTGGGCCTGACCATCGCTCAAAACTACAAGCGGACGGCTTCTTTTTGGCAGGCAATCCCCTACGGCTACGTTCAAAGCGTCTTCGGCGTAGCGGCACTACTGCTGGGCGGCGCACTCGACTTCGTTTGGCACTCGATCTTCGGATTCGAGCATCAGATGGACTTGCTGCTGAGTCCCCCGCATCTGTTCTTATTGACCGGCCTCTTTTTCTTGATAACCGGTCCCGTGCGCAGCGCGCTTCGGCGCCCGGACGCGTCGAATCTGGTGGAGCAGCTGCCGATGCTGATTTCGCTGGGGCTCGCCTTTGAGATCATTCAGTTCGTCACGCAATTCGGCTTCTATCCGGAAGCGCTGATGCGAGACCATCCGCTACCGCAAACCGTTTACCAAAGCGAGCAGTTCGTGCTTTCCGTCTTTCTTTTCTATCGTCAAGCGCTCGAGATGTCGATCGTGATTTGGCAGAGCGTGCTGCTGGCTGCAGCGGTCTTATATCTCGCGGTGCGAAAGCGGCTATATTTCGGCGCCTTGATCGTGATTTGCGTGGTCGAAAAGCTGTGGATCGGCGGCGAACTCTCACGCGATCTCATGGAGCTCTTGCTCGTGGTCCTCGCGTCGGTTGCTGCGGGAGCCGTCGGAGACGTGCTCGTGACCAAGCTTCGACCGTCCGCTCGTAACGCCAATGCCTTCCGTCTGCTCGGCTTCGTCGTGCCGGCTGCCTATTTTGCGGCGTACTTTGCCCTTGCCGTTCCGATGTTCGGCGGAACGTGGTGGGATGCGAGCTTCACCTTCGGCTCGATCGCCGAGGCCGGGATTGCCGGTCTCTGCATCAGTCAGCTCCTCCTTGCGGGGTCGCAGACCGCCGCTGCATGAAGCTTTACCCAAGCGCGTACGCGCTCGCGCTTGGCGCCGTCGCTCTTCACCTGGCCTTTAATCACCGATTCGGCTACTATCGCGACGAGTTTTATTTCATCGACTGCGCCCGGCACCTAGCGTGGGGGTACGTCGATCAGCCGCCGCTCGCGCCGGTGATAGCATGGCTGACTGCGCCGCTCGGCTATCCGGTCTGGGCACTGCGGCTGTTGCCGGCGATCCTTGCCGGCGTTACGGTGCTATTGAGTTGCGCGATCGCGCGAGAATTTCGCGGCGCCTGGCTCGCTCAGACGACGACCGGCTTGACGGTCATTCTTTCCCCTGGCCTGATGGGCTTAGCCTATGGACTCTCGACCGAGGTCCTTTCCCCGTCGGCATGGACGGCACTCGTCTTTCTTGCGATACGATTGGTAAAGACGCAATCGACGCGACTCTACATTCCAATCGCGCTCGTCGTCACGATCGGACTCTATGCAAAGTACTCGATTGCGGCCTGTGCCGTCGCAGTGGCCGCGGCGCTGCTGTTGACGGGGAATGCCAAGCTGCTGCGCTCGCCTTGGCTGCTCGTCGGAATCGGGCTCGTCATGGTGCTGACCCTTCCGAATTGGCTTTGGCAGCTGCGCCATGGGCTGCCGATTCTCGAAGTGATCCACAACGATCAGCTCAACCGCCACGCGCTCGCCAACGGAGTCGCGGACGAGTCCGCGCATATGTGGCTGAATGCCGCCTACATGGCTGCAACACAGCTGGCCTATCAAAATCCGTTCTTCGCGCCGATTTGGATCGCCGGGCTCGTTTTTTTGTGGCGGTATTGTCGGGTCATCGCGGTCGCGTATCTCTTGCTGCTGCTGCTGCTCGTGCTGACGATCGGGCGCGGATACTATATCGAAGGGATCTATCCGGCGCTCTTCGCAGCCGGCTCGGTCGCCCTCGAACGGTTTCTCGAACGAAGGTCTTTCCGGCTTGCGCCGATCGTGCTTTTCGCAATCGTTGTCGCTGGATCGGTTTTTGCTCCGTTAACGCTTCCCGTTTTGCCGCTGCCGGTTTACATGCGATATGAAGCCGCGATTGGTCTGAGCCGCCCTGCGCCGCCTGACGGTACGCGCCATTTGATCAATCCGCTTTACGCCGACCAGCTCGGCTGGAACTCGATGGTCGCGACGGTAGCCGGCGCCTATTGGGCCCTGCCGCACGCGCAACGCTCCGCGACCGCAATCTTTGCCGACCGCTATGCGTACGCCGGAGCGATTGATTTCTACGGCCCGCGTTATGGTTTGCCGGCCGTCATCAGTCCGAATAACTCTTACTACCTTTGGGGCACCCGCGGCTACAGCGGAGATTCGGTCCTGGCCGTGGGCGCAACCGATTACCATCTGCTGCTGCGCGCCTTTGCCAGCGTCCGGCAAGTAGCAGTTTACCGCAACGATTATCGCTGGATCTTAGAAGGCCCGCTGCCGATCTATCTGTGCACTCGGCCGCGCGCCCCACTGGCGCAAATGTGGCCGAGCTTCAAATACTATGGGCTTTAGGCTCCTAGGTGGCGAGGAAGGAGCCGCTTCCGTTGGGTAATGAACCAACAGTATGGAAAATGTTCACGCCGAGCGCTCCGCGGGGTGGTCGGTCCTTTGTTACGTTGCAGTTCTCATCGTTGCGACCTCGCTGACCAACCCGATGCCGTCGCTGGCGATGCGTCCGCTCACAACGGCGCTGTCCATCGATTCACATCGTTTTGCATTGCTGCTGAGTGCCTGGCTCAGCTTTCCCGCCGCTGCATTCTTCCTCTGGTTTCTGGTAGGTCTGCGCAGCTATTTGAGCCATGCTCCGGGCCGTCAGGAGGGACTTGCCACGTTTGCCTTCGGCGCGGGCATCGTCATGATTGCAACGGCTCTGTGGTCCTCCGCGCTCTTGACCTGCGCCGTCTATTTTCCGCCGGATGCCTTCAAGGCCAATGGGCTCGACGCCGTTTACGATGCATTCGTCTTTATGCAGAGCGGCCTTGGCTACGCTCCGGTCGCGATCTTCCTCTTCGCCGCCGCTCACAGTATGCGCCGGCACGAACGCGCTCCCGGATGGCTCGCGTCGTTAGGCTATCTCGCTGCGTTGGGCGCCGGAGTTGCGACGCTGTCGGTATTTTTCAGCAGCGACCTGTTCATGGCGCCGGGTCAGCAAGGGCCGGGGCTCTTCGGCGCGGTTCCGTCGGCAGTCTGGCTCATCGCGACCGGCGTCGTGCTGATTCAGAGCAATCGCTCCGGAGCAGCCGCGAGCACGTCGGGCGCGTCGTAGCCGGTCCGGTTGACGCGGGCAGAGACCTCGCGCACTTGCATGAGCCCGGACTCGAGCGGACGCAAAATCGACCCGGCGACTTCGGGAGGCAGCGGATCGGGAGCGAGCCAGAGATCGACGTTTGAGCCGATGAGAATCACCGGCATACGATCGTGAACCGCCGCGACCAACGCATTCGGCTCGCACGTCGCGACGTCGCAAGAGGCCGATCCATCATTCGGTTCCCAAAGACCGGCAAAGGCGAACGGCTCGCCCGATTTCAACGTGTAGTAGAACGGGCGTCGGTTCGACCACTCGTAGAAGCCGTCGGCGAACTCGATGCAGCGCCGCCGGGCCGGTGCACGCCGGGCAAGAATTGACTCCGATCGGATGTTGATGCGGCCGCGAATGCCCCAATGCAGCTCTTCAACGAGGTTACGCCCGTCGTTTCGAACGCCCAAGACGTTTTCCGTCGGCGCGACGTTGTAACGCGGCATTCGCGTCTCGCTGAACTCCGAAAAGCGAAAGCGTGGAAATGCGGCCGCAAGCGCCGCGGGTTTGGTCAACGTGAATCTGCCGCACACGAGGGAACGCGAAAGCCTATGATTTTACGCAGGTGTCGAAGGACTTGATCGTCTTGCCGTGCGCCGTCTGCGTAAAGTGCAGCGTGTATTTTGTTGAAGACGCTCGCTCGAAGATCTCGGTCATGCTTGCGTCGGGATAGACGCTGTGGTAGGTGATGTAGTTTGGATTGCTTCCGGCCGCGTGAAAGACGACGGTGACACCCTCCTGCTCGAGGACGACTGCGGTCCAGCCGCCTCGCTTCGGATCGTACGTGAACATGCCCTCGTCGCCGCCGCCGCCGGTCCACGAGTCGCGCTCCCGGATCCAGTTCCCGCCCATATCATAAGAAAACGTCGCGTTATATTTCGCCGAAGTTTTGCCGGCGTGGTACGTACAGGTCCAGTTGCCGATGAGAAAACGCGAGCTCGCCGGTTGGCTCGCTACGACGGGTTGAGCGCACAGAACGGCGCATACAACGGCCATGACCGCATATTTCATCTTGACGATCCCCTTATGCGGTGCCGGTGATTCGCGCGACCACGCGCTCGACCTTCACGAGCCGCGTTCGCGTCCAGCGATCGTGCAGCAGAACGCGGCGCGAGATCAAGCTGAGCGGTGCGATCAACCACCAGAGGCAGAGAACGATGAAGTATCGGGCAATCGTGCGGGCAATGCCCGGCTTACCGTAATCCATCGTCACGACACGAAGGCCCGCGATCATCATACCGAACGTTTGTCCGGCAAGAATCACCAACACCGCGAGATAGACGGGAAACCAGAACCCAAAGCCGAGATGCAGGATGAGGTGTCCGATCCCCGTCAGCGAAAGCGGAACGTCCATTCCGAGTATCCTGACGGCGATGCCTTCGCTGGTGAACTCGAGCGGCCCCAGCGTTTGCGGCGCCGCCGACGCGTTCGCCGACGGCGTGGCCGGCATCATGGGATTGGTCCAGGTGAAATGCGTGTGCGTTCGAGACGCATCGCTTGACGAAGCGGCAGTCGCCGGCGCAGACGGGTGTTTTTTGCCTTGGATCGCGACCGCACCGAGGCCCGGCTCCGAAATGTTGACGTCGCCTGATGCGACCGATACCTTTGGTTCGGATTGCGTAGCGCCGCCGGCAACGTTGCCCCCGAACGACTCGATGATCGCTATGACGACGATCGCGTCGATGCCCCACGCCGCAAATCGCCGCCACCAGCTCGCGCAATCGGCGGGCGCGACTCGAACGGCGCCGGGTGCGGCAAGCTGCGGCGGCTCCTCCCTGCGTTCGCGCAGAAACCAGGCTTCGGCCCCGGCGTAGGATTGCGTCGCCATGAAGCGCTGCAGCGAAGCAATCCGGCGCGTCGCATACGGCTCGCTGCTCAACCATTCGCCCCAGCGCAACACCGAGTCGGCTTGCACCTCGGCGTGCTGCTCCGCAAACGCCTCGTAATCCACCTGCCGGCCGAACTCGTGAAACGCCGCGATTCCCATCGCACGAATCGCTGCATCGAGCGAGCCGCAGCAAAGAAGCCCCACCTTATCGCAGGTGAGCGCACAACGCCGCAGCCAAGCGCCGAAGATCAGCGAAACGATCGGATTTTCGTTGCCGTTGACGCTCAGCAGCGAATGAAAGCGCGTGTGCCCGGCTGCGATATGTCCCAGTTCCCTGCCGATCATGAAGGCCAGCTCGTCGTCGGCGAAAAGCTCGACCCACCGGCTGGAGAGAACTAGCGCGTATGGTTCGCCGAAGCCCAATGCAACGGCCGGCACGAAGTTGTCCTCCCGAACGAAAATGAGCGGCATTGGAATATCCAGCGCCGCGCAGGCCGCTTTGACGATCTCGAAAACGCGCGGGTATTGGCGCTGGTGCACCCTGACGCTGGAGCCCAGCAACCGCCCGCGCGCCAGCGTCACATACACCATGGCCAGCACGATGAACAGCGCGACCTGCGAAGCGCCGATCGATTCGTGAAGCACGTATCCGATCGCGAGCGCCGCCGGCAACGCAAAAAGCGCGGTAAGCCAGAAGGCAATGCGTTCCGTCGGCTCTCGCAGCGAACCCGGCCCTTCAAAGAGTGACTTCATTCCGTCACGCCTGCGGCAAGAGCGCAGCGATCTCACTGCCGGCTATGACGCCGGTGACCGAAGCGAGGTCGCCCGCCTGCAGCGCGCCGGCCGTTTCGACGAGAGCGTTCATAGCGACGCGGTAGAGAGCGCCTCCGACGCTGACGCGGCGGACACCAACCGCCGAGAGTTCCGCAAGCGGTACAGCCTTGTCGGCGGGCCCAATCAATACGTTTACGGGCTTCGGCGCGACGGCACGAACGACGGCAACGATTGCATCCATCGTCGGCAACCCGGGCGCATACAACACGTCGGCGCCCACTTCGGCAAAGGCGACCAGCCGGCGAATGGTGTCATCGAGGTCGGGGTGACCGTTGAGGAAGTTGTCGGTGCGACCGGTCAGCAGAATTCGGCCCCGCGCGGCTCGAGCGGCAGCTTGGACGCGAGCGACGGCATCGTCGAACTCGTGAATCGGACGCACCGGGTTGGCCGTTGTGTCTTCAATTCCAAGGCCGGCTAAGCCGGCATCGATCGCCGCGCGAACCGTTGCGGCGCACTCCTGCGGATCGGCGCCGAAGCCGTCCTCGAGGTCGCCGTTGACCGGCAAGCCGCTTACGCTAGCCAAGTGCGCAGCATGCGCGATAGCTTCGGCGCGCGAGACGGCGTGGCGACCGTCTTGGCGTCCGAGCGAGAGCGCGAGTCCGAGCGAGGTGCTTCCCAACGCTTCGAACCCCGCACGCTTGAGCAGTGCGGCCGAAGCGCCGTCCCATGCGTTGGGCATGATGAAGGCTTCGCCTCGCTCATGAAGTACGCGAAACCGCTCGTAATAGCTCATCGACCGTTAGAGCAGGTGCGGCTCTGCCGAGGTTGCACTTGTAAAATGTGCCCGACGCCCAGCGGCAACTCCATTCCTGGGAGCGCTTCGTCGCAGTTCTTGCGGGGTTGGTCACGGTCGCTCTGAACCTCGCGGCGACCATCGAGCTCTTTGAGCCGCAGACGACCTTCGGCTACCGGCTGGTCTACACCAATGGCTTCGAGGTGGCTGCGGTCGACCGGGCAACGCCGGCGGACCGAGCCGGGATCGCTGCGGGCGACTACCTCGACTTTAGCAAGTCGACGCTGCACGATCGGATTGTAGGTCTTGCATATCAGCCCGCGCGGCCCGGTGAGCCGGTGGCGTTCTTTCTCTTGCGCCAACACCGCGTACGCCCGATAACGCTCAAAGCCGCCTTGCTTACGGCTTCGGAACGGCAACAGGCACTCTTCTCGCCGCTCGCGTCGTTCTTGCGGCTCACCGCGTTCGTCTACATCGTCGTCGCGCTCATGATTCTGCTGCGCCGGCCGAATCGAATGACGCTCGGTCTTTATCTCTATCTGCTTTCGGCAACGGACATCACCTCATATCGAATTCCTGAGGCAATCTTCCCACTCGCGCAGATGGGATCAGACCTGCTCTCAATCGTCGGCCCCATCGGACTCATCGTCTTCGCCGCGCGCTTTCCCAACGACCACGCCATGGGATGGCGCAGCTGGCTCGATCGATTCGCGATTCCGATCGGCGTGATCTTTGCCGTGCCGAACATCGCCTGGGACGCGAACGCGCTCTTCCTAGGTGTCGCACCGGCGGCCTGGATGTCGTACGGTGCCACGCTCGGTGCGCTGCTCCTGATCCTCGTTGCCAGCGTAACGCTCGTCACCACCTACCTTCGCGCGCCCGCCTGGCAGCGCCAGCGCTTTGCGTGGGTCATCGCCGGGATACTCTTTACTCTGCTCAGTTACGTTTCGGCCTGGGCGCGCTATTGGTCGGTGACGTTTTGGGTGGCGAGCTCCGATCCGCTCGTTTGGACGGAGACGATTCTCTACGCGTGCGCGCCGTTTGCGATCGCCTATGCGGTCGTGAGACAGCGCGTCTTCGAGATTTCGTTCGTCGTAAGCCGTACGCTCGTTTACACGGTCCTCACCGCAACGATCTTCGGCATCTTTTCGCTGCTCCACTGGCTCACGGTTCGCCTCGTCGAGCATACCGGCGCCGCTGTGATCCTGGTTGCGGTCACCGCTGTCGGCGTCGCTTACTCAATCAATCCAGTCTATTCACGGGCCGAGCAGTTCGTCGATAGCACGCTCTTTCGCCGCCGCCATCAGGCCGAGCGCCGCCTCGCCGCCGTCGCTTCGGGGCTGCCATATGCTGAGAGCGAGGCCGCAGTAGAGGGCGCGCTCGTCGGCGAGCCGCTGCGCGCCTACGCGCTTACGTCGGCCGATCTCTTCAGGCGTAACGAGCTCGGCGATTATCTCAGCGACGGTAAAACTCTCGACCGAAGCATTCCCCTGCAGCTCCAGGGACTTCGCCGCGCTCTGCGCTTACACGAAGGCGACCCCGTTCTGGCCGTTCCGGTCTTCGTGCGAGCGCGACTCGAAGCCGTCGCCGTTTACGGCGCGCACCACAGCGGCGAAGATATCGACCCCGACGAGGCCGCTACCCTGGAAGCGATCTGCACGGCCGCCGGCGTCGCGTACGATCACCTCGAAACGACACGCGTCGAGCGCGCCGCCAATCGCTGGCGCAAGCTCGCCGAACATCAAGCCCGCGAGCTTGCCGCGCTTCGCGAGCGCGTAACGCTGCTCGGCGAGCATTTTACTCGCGACAACGCTGATGGGAACCGCCCGGTGTGAGGGCAGGCCGTAGCGCCAAGCTTTCAAATCGAATCCGCTGCCCGCTACGAGCGCCACCGATCGAGCCCTAGCCAGCCCATGACAGTATCGCGATAAGCGATGGGGTGCGCCGGGTAAGACCTGAAGGTCATTTTCAGCAGGAGGAACTCTCCATGATCCGCGCCTGGGT
>Ga0187783_10001931_pt1 | contig 15384 bp, 13 predicted proteins | sample 1015_SJ02_MP02_2_FD_132471 | JGI IMG/M metagenome (GOLD analysis project Ga0187783, IMG submission 132471) | Tropical peat soil microbial communities from peatlands in Department of Meta, Colombia - 1015_SJ02_MP02_20_MG | ecosystem: Environmental > Terrestrial > Soil > Wetlands > Peat | place... | reverse complement strand
TGAAATTCAAGTATCTCCGCCGCTTCTCCGCCGGCGGCATTTGCTAACGCCGCGAGCTGGCGTTCTGCAGTCTCGAGTGCCGCGCGAATGGCCGCGGTTTCTTCCTGCACCGTGCCTGTCGTGCGCTTTCCGTTAGTCGTCGCGTCGAGACGCACGAACGGCCCATAGGCAAAACCTGCCGATGCCGTTCTGCCGCGATATGCGAGTTGTGCGACTTCAGCTCGCATGGTTCACGGACCACCATCCGGGAAGTCGGCGGCGACGAGATCCATTAGCGCTTTGACGGCCGCCTCGGCATCTTCCCCCGTCGCTTTGATTTCGAGAATGCTGTCGCGCGCTGCGCGTAGTGCCATAACCTTTGCAACGCTCTTGGCGTTGATCCAATCGACGCTATTAGATGCGCGCACCGAAATATGCGCCTTGAACCTCTTGGCGAGCTTGGTCAGTTTGACCGCCGGACGCGCGTGCATGCCATTCTCGTGGACGAGACGCACGCTACCGACGATGTTCTGACCGTTTGCCTTGGAAGTTTCCAGCATATTCCTATTCCTGGGTGAATCGATCGAATGCGCCGAATTCAGTCGGCGGAAAGCTCCTCGGCCACGGCCTTGACCTGTTCGAGTGAACTGCCGCCGGCGGCCTCGGTGGCCGCCATGACGGCGCCCTCGACAATCGGTGCATTGCAGACGGCGACCAGACCCCGCCGTTCCGGTTGCAGCATTTCGACCGCCATCTCGCTGTTAGTCTCCGCCCCACCGAGGTCGACAAGGACGGCGACGCCCTTGGGCGACCAAGCGCGATTGATCGCGTCGATAATCAGCGACACGTTGGTGCCGAGGCCGCCATCCGGGTCGCCGCCGCAAAACGCGACCGTGACTTCGCTTCCGACCATCTGGCGCACCATGTCGGCTGTGCCTTTGGCGATGTCTTTCGAATGCGAAACGATGACGATGCCAACTGTGTCGGTCATGGTCTCGCCTCCAGTGTGTCGCAAACCGCGTGCAGGAGAACGCAGCTTGACTGCGCGCCGGGATCGACGTGTCCGATGCTGCGCGCGCCGAGAAACGATGCCCGCCCTTTCGTCGCTTGCATCGGCGCTGTTCTCGCTAGTGCATCACTCGCCGTTGCACGAACACGCGCGATCAGATCGGGGCGCCCCGCGTCGGCCTGCAAGGTAGCCAATACTGGAACCAAAACGTCGAGCATGGTCTTTTCACCGGGCTGGGATCGGCCGCGGGCGCTCACGGCACCGACGCCAGAGCCAAAAACGTCGGCGAGATCTTCGGGCAGCTGCTTGTCGCGCGATAACGCATCGCCCACCGCCATGAAGAAGCTGCCGTAGAGCGGACCCGAGGCGCCACCCACGGTCATCACCAAGGTCTTGCCGATGCTTTTGAAGGCTTCGTCCAGCGGCTGCGCGGCGATGGCGTCGAGCTTTCCGAGCACCGCCTCGAAACCACGCTTCATGTTGGTGCCATGGTCGCCATCGCCGATGGCCTGGTCGAGTGCGGTCAACTTCGGCGCGCTGGCGATCACCTGCTCGGCGGCCGCTTTTACCAATTTCTTGAGCTTTTCCTCCTGGATTGACATGACGCTCATCTCTGCTGAGCCACCGTGGCGATGCGCCGGCCTCCGGCGTCGAAGTAAAGCGGGCTGACAAGCTCGACCGCGACGTCCTCTCCCGGCATCACCGGCTGATGCGGATCGGCCAATGTCACGAGCATCTGCTCTCGGTATTCGAGGTGAACGTGATTTTGATCGCCAAGATGTTCGACCCGATGGATACGACCGACGAAACCGGCACCGTTTGCCTTTCCCAGCTGCACATGCTCAGTGCGGATACCGATCGTGCGTGCGCCGGCCGGCATGGGCAGTTCAGGAATGACATCGGCGGGAATGAAGTTAATCGGCGGAAGACCAAGCCTGCCGGCCACGTAATTGTCGACAGGATTTTCGTAAACGTCCCGCGGCGACCCGACCTGCAAAAGCCTGCCATCTTTGATGACGCCGATGCGCGACGCCATGGTCATGGCTTCGACCTGATCGTGGGTCACGTAGAGGATCGTCGCACCCAATTCGACCTGTATTCTCTTCAACTCGAGGCGCAACTCGGCCCGCAGTTTGGCGTCGAGGGATGACAGTGGCTCGTCCATCAAATAAATATTCGGGTCGCGCACTAGCGCTCGTCCGATCGCGACGCGCTGCATTTCGCCGCCGGACAGGCGTGTCGCGGGATTGGTCAATTTGCTGCTGATGTGCAGAAGCTCCGCCGTCTGCTCAACGCGGCGGCGAATGTCCGCCTCCGGTACGCGTCGCGCCGGTGAGCGAAGCGGAAACGCCAAATTGTCGTATACGGAGAGGTGCGGATAGAGCGAGTACTGCTGAAAGACGAAGGCAATGTCGCGCGTGCCCGGCGGATCGCGGGTGACGTCGCGGCCGCCGATGTGAATTGAGCCGGTGTCGGGTTGCTCAAGCCCGGCAATGAGCCGCAGCGTCGTTGTCTTTCCGGCTCCGCTTGGCCCCAATAACACGACGAACTCGCCGTCGTTGACCGCAAGCGACAATTCGTTCACTGCACGGACATTGCCGAACCTTTTGCCGACCTGGCGAACGCTGACACTAGCCATGGGCGTTGCCTCCATGGTTTGCGGTACGGAGCGCGCGGCCGCTCTGCGCGTCGAACAAGGCGAGGCGGTCGGACTTGAAAGTTACGCCGACCGTTTCGCCGAGCCCCACCGAGGAGTTCGACGGCAGGCGCGCCTTGACTCGGCCGGCTTCCAAATCGACCGTGACGATTTGAGTGGTGCCTAAATATTCCGAGCCGAAAACGCGGCCTCGCAGCGTAGCCGTGTCGGAAAAGCCGATATGCTCCGGCCGAACACCGAGAACGAGCGGGCCCGAGGCGTGCTCCTCGCAAATCTCAGGGACGGCAAAACTGCTATTGCGAAAATCGTTTGCTTGGTCGCCCGATCGCAAGCCGCTGTCGAAAGGCAAAAAATTCATCGGCGGCGAGCCGATAAAATCTGCGACGAACATGCTCGCGGGAAAATCGTAAACTTCTTGCGGTGTCCCGATTTGCTCGATCTGGCCGGCATTCATCACGGCGATGCGGTCGGCCATCGACATGGCTTCAAGCTGATCGTGGGTGACGTAAACCGTCGTAGCGTTGATCCGGTCGTGCAGGTCGCGCAACTCGCCGCACATCAAGTGACGAAACTCGGAATCGAGCGCGCCGAGGGGTTCGTCCATCAAGAATGCTTTCGGACGACGCACGATGGCACGTCCCAGCGCAACGCGCTGACGATCGCCGCCGGACAACCTGGAGACGTTGCTCGACAAAAGCTCTTCTATGCGCAAGAGCCGCGCCGTTTCGCGGACGCGCTCCACCACTTCGTCGCGCCGCACGCCCTGGCACTTGAGCGGAAAGCCGATATTCTGTTCGACGTTCATGTGCGGATAGAGCGCGAAGAGCTGAAAAACGAAGGCGATGTCGCGCTGAGCTGCACGCCTGAAGGTGACATCCTCGCCGTCGAGCAGGATGCGGCCGCTGGTCGGAAGCTCAAGACCTGCAATCATCCGCAACGTCGTCGTTTTGCCGCAGCCGGAAGGACCCAGCAGCGCAAAAAAGGTTCCATCCCCGATGGTGAAGTCCGAATCGTGCACGGCTGCGAACTGATCGAACGACTTGTGCAGATTTTCCACGCGGATTTGCGCCATCTCGCCACCTATTCCGGAAAGTGACTGACGACGACAAATCCCAGCGTGCCCGCCAGGATGGTGACGAAAGAATAGCTAAAGAGGTCGATCGACCACGGCTGCACCAGCATGACGATGCCCGCGCCGATGACAGTCATCGCCACGGCTTCACACGGACCGCGACGGAACCATCGGCGGAGTTCCTTATGACCCCTCGCCAGCGTGCTCATTTGCGCACCGCGCCGAAGGTGATGCCGCGCAACAGGTGCTTGCGCAGCAAGATCGTGAACAGGACGATGGGCAGCAGGAACAGCGTTGTCGCCGCCGCAACGGCCGGCCAATCCTGACCGCCTTCGCCGATAATAAAGGGTATGAACGGCGGCATCGTTTGCGCGTCGCCGCTCGTCAGCAGCACGGCAAAGGCATATTCATTCCAGGAAAAGATCAGGCAGAAGATGGCCGTTGCGGCAATCCCGGTCACTGCTTGCGGCAAAATGACTTTGCGTAATGCCTGTAGTCGCGTGTACCCGTCGACCAGGGCCGCTTCCTCGTATTCGCGCGGGATCTCGTCGATGAAACCTTTGAGGAGCCAAACGGCGAGCGAAACATTCACCGCCGTATAGAGAATGATCATACCGATTTTAGTATCGGTTAGATTAAGGTACCGGTACATAATGTAAATCGGAATTGCGACCGCGACCGGCGGCATCATCCGGGTGGAAAGGATGAAGAACAATAAGTCGTCGGCCAGCGGTATTCGGAATCGCGAGAAGGCGTAGGCCGTAAGTGTTCCGAGCAATACCGCAAGAAACGTTGAACCGAAGCCGATGATCAGCGAATTGAAAAAGCGCGGAACAACCTTAGAAGGCCCGGCGATGACCATGTCGTGCGAGCGCACGAGCTTGTCGTACCATGTCGCGGCCGGCGGCAGGCTGGCGATGAAGTCGGGAGTTTGGCGCGTACGCACAGTAAAGAGGTTCACGTAACCCTCGAGCGTCGGCTGGAAGATCAATTTCGGCGGATAAGCGACGGCGTCACTTTGCGACTTGAACGCGGTTGCGACGATCCAAAGCAGCGGCAATATCGTGACGATTGCATAGAAAATGACGATCGTGCCGGCGAGCGTTTTGGCCCGCGGCGATGCTTCGACGACGGAATGGGCAGTCGTTCCGATGGCGGCGGTCATCGCTGCTTCACCCGGTTGAGCGCTTTGACGTAGATGTTCGCGGCGCCGAAGACGGTGACGAACAAGATGATGGCAAGCGCGGACGAATAGCCGGTCTGCCATTTCTCGAACGCCGCGCGTTTCAGCGTGATGTTGATGACCTCGGTCGTCGAGCCCGGGCCGCCAGACGTGAGCAGATTGACCATGTCGAACATTTTGAAGTTTTCGATCGCACGAAAGAGAACGGCCAGCATCAGAAACGGCATGACCATGGGCAGCGTGATCGACCAGAATTGTCTCCAGCCCGACGCGCGATCGACTTCGGCCGCCTCATAGATGTAATCCGGAATCGATCGAAGTCCGGCGAGACAGATCAGCATGACGTAGGGCGCCCACATCCAGGTATCGACCAGCACGATGGTCCAGGGCGCCAGCGCAACTTCGCCGATCATGCTGAACGAGTTCGGCGCAATCCCGGTGAACAGGCTCACCACGTAGTTGAACGGGCCGATTTGCGGCTGGAACAACAAGGTCCAAAAATTACCCACCACCGCGGGCGACAGCATCATCGGCAAAAGGATGATCGTCGTCCATAAACTGTGCGTGCGGAATTGCCGATTGATCAGCAACGCGAGGCCGAAGCCGACGACGACCTCAAGCACAACGGTCGAGACGACGAAATGGGCCGTTGTTTGCATGCGGTCCCAGATGTCATCGTCGGTCAGCACGTCGGTGTAATTGTCTAGGCCGACAAAGCGTAGCGGCAGATACGCCATGCTCAGATTGAGATTGGTGAAAGAAAGCCGGATCATCCACAGCAGCGGAAAAATGTTGATCGCCAACAGCAGCGCGACGGTCGGGAGTGTGAACAGCCAGGCGATGCTGCGGTCGGAAAGGCTGCGCGTGTATTTGGCAATTTGCAGTCCCGCACGCACTGGCGTCCGCACCGCAATGCCTTCGATCGGAGTCCCGGGAAGGTTGACCGCACTCATGGCTATCGCTTTAGGATCTGAAAAGTCTCCCCGGGGCGCGAGCACCGGGGAGCGTTTCTCGGAGGACATTCGAACGCAACTTATTGACTTGCTACGTCTTTGCCTTGCGCCTTGAACACCTTGGTCCAGTCCTTGACCAGAAGATCGAGAGCCTCTTTGGCCGTGCCTTTGTCGGCGACGACATAGTCATGAACCCGCTTCTGCATATCGAGGAGAAGTTGGGCGTAAGACGGCTCGGCCCAGAAGTCCTTCACGATGCCCATGGACACCAGGAATTGCGGGGCGAACGGGGCGCTCTTCGGAAACCCGGGCGCGTCAACAACGGCCTTGAGCGCGGAATAACCGCCAATCTCCCACCATTTCTGCTGAACCTGCGGCTGGGCAAACCACTTGACGTACCTCAGAGCATCTTCCTGGTGATCAGACGCGGCGACCACTGAAATGCCCTGGCCACCGAGCTGCGTGAAATGGCCTTTCGGACCAGCCGGATTGACGAAGAAGCCGATTTTGTCGCCGCCGACATTCGGGTCTTTGTAAAGGCCAGGGAAGAAGGCGAACCAGTTCATCTGCATCGCCACCTGTCCCGATTTGAAAGCGTCGAGACCTTCTTGCATGTAGGCGTTGGTCAGACCGGGAGCTGTGCAGCACTTATAAAGGGCTTTGTAGAATTCGAGCCCCTTGACCGCATCGGGAGAATTGACGAAGCCCTGCATCTGATACGGCTTCTTTGGATTGTCGTATTCAAAGCCGTAGTCGTAAAGCACGTTGGTTACGCCCATCGTGATGCCTTCCGAACCGCGCTCGGTGAAGATATAGGCGCCGTAGACTTTCTTGCCGTCGATGTCGCGCCCTTGGAAGAACTCGGCGATGTCTTTGAGCTCGTCGTACGTCTTCGGCGGCGCGAGGTCGCGGCCGTACTTCTTCTTGAATTCGGCCTGGATTTCCGGGCGCGAAAACCAGTCCTTCCGGTAAGTCCAGCCAACTGCATCGGCCATCGCCGGCAACGCCCAGTAGTTCGGCGAGTTCTTCGGCCATTCCGAATAACCGACCACCGTCGCCGGCACGAAATCGTCCATGGTGATGTGCTCTTTGGCGAAGAAGTCGTTGAGCTTCACATACCAGTGATTCTCGGCGGCGCCGCCGATCCACTGGCTATCACCGATGATCAGGTCGCACAGTTTGCTGTGGGAGTTTAGCTCGTTAAGGAAGCGGTCGGCATAGCTCGTCCAGGGGACGAACTCGTATTTCATCTCGATTCCGGATTCCTTAGTGAAGTCCTTGCCCAGTTCGACAAGCGCATTTGCCGGATCCCACGCCGCCCAGCACAGCGTGAGCTGCTTATTCTGGGCCGACGCGGACTGCCCCGTCAGAGCAAGACCGGCCAAAAGGGCAAGCGTTCCGCCAACCCACTTCGACCACTTTCCAGTCGGTGATTTTTGCATGTGATTTCCTCTCTTGAACCATCGTTGACGGTCGCCCCGGAGCGCCCTCGGCCGGAGACGACGCAAGCATCGAAGCCCGATTGGGCTGAGGCTGTCGATTTTCAAGGAAGGGACGGTCGCACGACTATCGTCCGCGTGGCCTATCCTTGTCGTTGCCTCCAGGCGCGATGTTCACTATTATTTTACTAAACATAGAATGGCGACTGCCCGTTCTTGTCAAGTGGAATGTTTTGCGGGCTATAATCGCGTAGCACTCTAAACGGCAACAAGCTACGCATTGTACTAGGAAAATCTTGGTTATCCAATAAGTTAGTCAGCGAACTCGCTGGAATGGTCTCGCGAAGGAATAAACTCGGCCACTGTAAAGCTTTAACCCTTGCAAAAGGCCACGGCCGAAAGTCTCGCCGTTAGTCGGTTTACTTATCATAGTACTAAACAGTCGTATTGAGGCTAAATCGGGGTGCCGGTTCGGCCCATTGCCGCACTGTCCTTCTATGCCTCGTGGAGTGAGTTTGACCTTCTCGAACGGGTCGCGGGGAGTTCGCCCGACGACGTGGATGTGACGCGTGAGTCAAAATGATTCAGCACTAAAATCATTTTTCCTGCGCCAACTGTTTGAAGAACGCACATTGTCCGAACAGTCGCGCACATTGGGAGGGCTAAACATATGACGAAAGATCACTTGAAGCGCGTAGTTCCAAGCATTGAAAACCGAGCTGTCACACTTACGCGCCGAATGCCGCGCTGCGCACCCGCGGGTACCTTACCGACTGAGGTCGAGCGGCTCATGGACGCCGCCAGGAAGAACAGATGGGGGCATCGGGACGCCACGATAATCCTGGTGGCTTACCGGCACGGTTTGCGAGCTGCCGAACTTGTTGACCTCCGCCGGGATCGGATTGTGTTCGCAGCAGGCGCCTGCACATCCGCAGGGTCAAACGGGGTGCGCTGAGTACCATACGGTGCGCTATAGTGAGCTATCGCAGATGCGGTTCAAAGATTTCTGGAGAGACGACCCATAACGGACATCGCGACGGGCGCCTTTGTTAACATGGGGTTTGATGGTGCTCGCATAAACACTTGTTACTGCGACAGGGCCGTGTAAGGTCGCTGTCCAAACTGGGAAAGTTGGGGGATATCATGGAGAGAGAACTAACTGCAGAATTCATTGGAACATTTGCGCTGGTCACAGCCGTCTGCGGGGCGGCCCTTTTTTCTGCACCCAGCGCAGGTCTCATCGCGGTGGCATTTGCGGTTGGATTATCTGTGCTTGCATCAGCTTATGCATTCGGTTCCATTTCCGGCGCCCACTTCAACCCTGCTGTTACATGCGGCTTAGTTGCTGCGGGTCGCTTCCAAGCCGGTAAGGCGGTGCCCTACATCATTGCTCAAGTCCTCGGTGGCATTGCCGCCGCTGCAGTTTTCTACGTGATCCTCCAGGGCGCACCGGCAGGGGGAAAATGGAATAGCTTCACCGATATCTCGAATTTATACGGGGACGGGCATGCCTCAATTCTCTCGGCCGGCCTAATCGAGATCGTGATTACCGCGCTTTTTATTCTCGTGATCGTGAGCGTTACTTCTCCGAGCGCTCCGGCTGGTTTTGCTCCAATAGCGATTGGCTTCGCATTGGTGCTGTTTCACCTTGTCGCCATACCCATCACAAACGCTTCCCTAAATCCCGCACGCTCCACTGCAACGGCTATTTTCGGTGGCGCAATAGCACAGGGCTCCTTATGGCTATACTGGCTGGCGCCGATTGTCGGAGGGGTTATCGGCGGTGGTATTGGACGATGGCTTCACGTTGCATATCGCAGCGGACCCACCAACCCGTGATCGATTAGCCGATCGAGGACACGGCATGATTATCGCCACGGTCCGTTACAAGTTGCCGCCACACATCAATAATACGGCGTGTCGAAAGCACTTTCACAACATCGCCCCTGGCTTCCGCAACGTGCCGGGCCTGATCAGCAAGCATTTTATCTGTGGTGAAGATGGTTGGGCGGGCGGCGTGTACCAATGGCAGCGCATCGAGGACGCCAAAGCGTTCTATTGCGGGCCCTGGCTCGACGGTATCGTCGCGCGCTATGGCATGAAGCCGCAGATCGAGTTTTACGAGGTCTTTGCGGTAACCGATAATGCCCGCGGCAACGTCGAACTGTTCAAGGAGACCGCGGCAAGACGCCATCGGTCTGGAACTATTCGCCGCGAAGCAATAGTTTAGCGCAGAATTCCGCCGGGGATCCGATTGCGGTTGCCGCGGGGGCTTCGTGTGAGGATTGCTCATCAGGCGTGGTGCCCGTGATGGGAAGAAAGACGCCGTCTATTGCGCAACGGGTCAAACGCCGCACCCTGCTCAAAGGCAGCTTGGCTTGGGGTGCGTTTCAAGCAGTCGCGCCATTCACAATCGCGGCCCGCGGCGAGGAGCCGTTGAAAATCGGGATGATAGAGCCGCTCGTGGGGGCCTATGCGAAGCTTGCGGAAGCCGAAGTAGCCGGCGCGGCACTGGCGCTCGATGAGGTCAATCGAGGCGGTGGCATTCTTGGCCGCGAGGTGCGAATTCTCGTCGAAGATTCCGCCAACGATGTCGCCGTTGGCGTCGTCAAAACGCGACAACTGATCGACCGCGATCGGGTCGACTTCATCATCGGCGAGGTCAATTCGGCGGTCGCGCTGGGGGCGATGCGCGTGACGGCGGAGAAGCGCAAGCTTCACCTTGTCACGGGGGGTCACACCGATGAAATCACCGGAAGAAATTGCAGCTGGAACGCATTCCGCATCTGCAAGACCACAACGATGGAAGCTAATGCCATCGCCGATACGCTGATCGGGAAGTTTGGCAAGCGCTGGTACTTCCTCACGCCGGATTACGTCTACGGCTACACGCTACAAGCCGCCTTCGAGCGCAAGCTGCGCGAGCAGGGCGGTGTGTGGGCGGGCGACGTTCTCCCATTGGGGACGGTTGACTATTCGCGCGCCCTGACCAACGCCGCGAGCTTTCGGCCGGACGTCCTCATCGACCTGATGGGCGGCGACGATCAGGTGCACAGTCTCGAGCAGATCGTGCGCTACCGCCTCGCCCAGGACATGGCCATCGCCGGCGCGCTATTCGAGCTGGAGAGTATCTTTGCCGTCGCCGACTCCGCAAGGATCGGCTGGTGGACTATGGAATGGTGGTGGAACCAGCCCGACAATCCACGGGTCGCGACGTTCAATGATGCGATCAGGCGCCGCACTGGCAAAACGGCGAGCGCGCGCAATTGGTTCGGCTATGTCGCCGTCCATACGCTGGCGCTCATCGCTAATCAGGAAAAGTCACTCGATGCGATCGCTCTCTCTCGCGCGCTACAGGGATTTTCCTTGCCCGCGGACATCGCGCTGGAACTCGACCGAGCGTTTTTCAACGCCTCCGACCACCAGCTCATGAGCGCAATTCTCGTCGGTGAGGTTCATCCCGCGCGCGCCGATCCCTTCGACGTCTTCACCACGCGCGCGATCGTCAACGCCGATCAGGCGGCCGGGCCGGCCGACGCGACGAGCTGCAGACTGACATTTCCGAGCTAACGCCGCTCGCGTTGCTTACGACATTTGCGCGGGCGGACTGGGCCGTACTTTGACTTTGCGGCCGTCGGTGAGGTCGACCGGCGGATTGAGGATCACCTGGTCACCGTCCTTGACGCCGGCATTGACCTCGACGGTCGTGCCGAAGTCGCGCACCACTGTGACCGCGCGGATACGCGCGACCCCGTTCTCGACTACCGCTACGCTGAGGCCGTTGCGGTTGAAGATGATGGCCTCGGACGGAACGATCAGCGACGGCGTCTTGCGCGGGATTTTCAGCTCGACCGTGCAGTAGACCCCCGGCGACAGGGCGTGGTCCGGATTGGGCACGTCGATCTCGGTGAGCAGCGTTCGGGTGCCCGGCTGCAGCGCGTCGGCGATGCGCGTTACCGTTCCCGGAAAGTCACGGCCTGGCATTTCGGGCACGCGAACGACGGCGGCTACTCCGGGGCTGATGCCGAAGGCCTCGTCCTGCGGCACATACAGCTGGATGCGGATCACGTCGCTGTGCATCAGGCTGAACAGGAACGTGCCACTGGTCGCGTCAGCCTGCACCAGGGTGCCGATTTCGATGTTGCGTTGGGTAATCACGCCGTCAAATGGCGCCACCACGGTTTGGTAGGCTTTCTGCTGATTGAGCACGCGCAGCTGCGCCTCTTGCGCCGTGATATTGGCCGTTGCGACCCCGACCGCCGCCTCCCGTGCCGCCAGATTCAGCCGATCGGTGTCGCCCTGCTGCGCCGTGACCCAGCCTCTTTTCACCAGCGGATTGTCGCGGTCCCAGGTGACTTGAGCGAGATCGCGATTGGCCTTGGCCTGTTCCAGCGCGGCGCGCATCTGCGTCAGCGTAGCTTCCGCTTGCGAAATCTGATGGTCGAGTTCCGGAGCCGTTATCACCACTAGCAGCTGGCCGGCTTTGACGCGGCTGCCGATATCAACATCGCGCCGCGAAATGTAGCCACTCGCGCGCGCGAAGATGTTGGCTTGCTCGAATGCCTCGGTGGTTCCGGGCCACGTCACCGACATGGTGCTGTCGCTGCCGCGCACAGGCGCGGTGCGCACGCTGGGGATGAAATTGGCGCGCTGCTCAGCGTTCGCTATCACTTCCGCGTGCACCTGGTAATGCCGCCAAATACCGGCGCCTAATGCGACACTGAGGACGATCGATACAGCAGCCGCCAACCGCTGGGCGCCGCTTAGCCCCGTCGCCCTGGCCGCCAGCTGATCGAGTTTGACTATGGGCCAGCCGGATTTTGCCGAAGGGCGATCGGGCTCGCGCGGCGCGTTCGCCTCAAGACCGGTGTCTCGCACCGGAGGCTCTTGGACGTCACTCATGGCAAGCCCTCTTCAAACACACCGTGCGCCGGCTTGCCGTCGTTGCCTTTGCGCAGCATGGCGAACAGATACGGCACAACGAGCAGGGTCGTGGGCGTGGCAAACAACAGGCCGCCAATCACGGCGCGTGCCAGGGCCGCGTTCTGCTCTTCGCCGGCGCCGCCGATCGCCATCGGAACCATGCCGACGATCATCGCCGCCGCGGTCATCAGCACCGGCCGGATACGGGTGCGGCCGGCGGAGATCGCTGCATCGAACGCCCTCATGCCGGCGAGCTGTTGCTCGCGCGCAAACGTCACCAGCAGGATCGAATTCGCCGAGGCGACTCCGATAGCCATGATCGCGCCCATCAGCGAAGGTACGCTTAGTGTCGTTCCGGTTATGAACAACATCGTGACGATACCGCAGAAGGTCGCCGGCAAAGCCAGAATAACCACGAACGGATCACCCCAATTCTGATAGTTCACGACCATGAGCAGATAGACGAACACGGCTGCAAAAAGAATACCGATTGCCAGGTCGCGAAATGCAGCGTTCATGCTGTCGATCTGGCCGATGATTTCGATGCGGTTGCCCGGCGCCAGTCGCTTTTGGTACTCGGCCACGATCTTGCCGAGGTCGGCGGAAATGGCGCCAAGATCACGTCCCTCGGCGTTAGCATAGATCTCGTAGACCGGCTGAATATTGGCCTGATTGGCATTGGTCGGGATGGCGTCACGCGTGAGGGTGGCGACATTGCTCAAGAATCCGGGCACCGGGTTGCGGCCTCCCACAGTGAACTTGGTAACCGGCGTGTTCATGAGATCGTTCAGAGAACTCACCCGATATTCGGGCGTCTGCACCGCCAGATAATAGGGCGTGCCGTTGCCGGGATCGGTCCAGAAGTTCGGCGACACCTGCTCGGACGAGCTCAAGCTGGTGTTAAGATTGAGCGCGATGTCATTCACGGTCAATCCAAACTGGGTGGCGCGCGCCCGGTCGATCTGGGCAAAGAATTCCGGCGCGCTCACCTCCTGTTGCAAATGCACGTCGGCCACTCCCGGAACCGCCGCTATCCTCTGCCGCAGCTCTTGGGCGACGCGCAGGTTCCGTGCGCGGTCGTAGCCGACGGTGCGCACGTTGATCTGCGCCGGGATGCCGAAGTTGAGGATTTGGGTCACCATGTCGGCGGACTGGAAGTAAAATATCGACTCGGGGAAGGCGGTCGGCAGCACTTGACGCAATTTGGTTATATAGGTCCCGGTCGGAGCGTGGCCCTCCTTCAAAGCGATCAAAATCACGCCGTCGTTGACGCCGATTGCAGTGCCGTCACCAAACGCATAATTATATGAGCGCGCCGGCAAGCCGATATTGTCGACAATCATGTCGCGCTCGCCCTCGGGAATAATCTCGCGAATCTTGTCTTCGATCGCTTGAAATATCTGCTCAGTCTTCTCGATGCGGGTTCCGGCCGGCGCGCGCACGTGCAGCTGAATCTGGCCGCCGTCGATAATTGGAAAAAAATCGCGGCCGACGAACATGAAAAGGCTACCGCCTAGCCCGAGAATGACGACGGCAGCCGCCGGTACGATCAGCCGGCGCGTCAACAACGTGCGCAGCAGGTCGGCGTAACCGCTGCGCATGGTCTCGAAGCCGTGCTCAAACTTTGCGAACAGACGCGCGAACCAGCCGTGGGGTGTCTCGTCGCGGTGCTCGCCCTTGAGCAGAAGGCCGATGGTGATCGGCGTCAGCGTCCGCGAAAATCCGTAGGACGCCAGCATTGCGAAAACCACCGCAAGGCCGAGCGGGGTGAACAGGTATTTCGCCGGGCCATGCAGGAACACGACGGAGACGAACACACAGCTGATGGCCAGCGTGGAAACCAGCGTCGGCACCGCGATACCGGCGGCGCCATTGAGAGTGGCCGCCGGGAGCGGCATGTGCTCCTCGGTGAGCAGGCGGTGCGTATTTTCGATAGTCACCGTCGAGTCGTCGACCAGGATGCCGATCGCCAGCGCTAGCCCGCCGAGCGTCATGGTGTTGATGGTGTCGCCGAGGAAATAGAGAACGATCAGCGAGGAGAGGATCGAGAGCGGTATCGAGACCATGACCACGAGTGTCGAGCGCCACGATCCGAGAAAGAGTACGATCATGAGTGCGGTCAGGCCGGCGGCAATCGCGCCTTCCTTGAGCAGCCCCTGAATCGAGTCTTTGACGAATACCGATTGATCGAACAGCTCCCTGATTTGCATGCCGGGCGGTGCGGCGGCCCGCGAGATGACGAGTGCGCGCTTGACCGCATCTACGACGGCAAGAGTAGAGGCGTTGCCGTTCTTGATGATGCTGAGCAGCACTGAGCGGCGTCCGTCGGTGCGGACGATATTTTGCTGCACGGCGTTACCGTCGTGCACCTGGCCTACGTCCTTCACGAAAACCGTTGCGCCGTTGACGAACTTCACAGGGATGTTGTTGAGGTCCTCGATCGTGGTCGGGACCGCATTGGTGCGAACGGTGAATTGGGTATCGCCGATCTTGGCCGTGCCGGACGGCAGCGTCAGGTTCTGGGCGTTTACGGCGTTGACGACGTCGAGCGGAGTGAGCCCCTTGGCCTGCAGCTTCAGCGGATCGATATCGACCATGATCTGGCGGTACTTCCCGCCCGCCGGGGTCGGAAGCGTGATACCGTGGATCGGCGCCAGCTGCTGGCGCAATCGATAGATGCCGTAGTCGTAGAGCTGCTGTTCGTTGAGCGTATCAGAAGAAAGCCCGATCTGCAGCACCGGAACGCTCGAGGCGTTGTATTGCACAACAACCGGTGCCTGAATTCCCGGCGGCAACAATGCGCGAATCGAGTTGGTGCCGGAGACGATCTGCGCGATAGCAAGATCGAGATTCACGTCGGGCTGAAAGAAGACTTTTTGAACGGAAATGCCGTTGATGGTTTGCGCCTCGATATCCTGTATGCCGTTGACGCTCGACGACAGCACATATTGGCTATAGGTCGTGACCCGTTGCTCCATTTCCGGCGTGCTCAGGCCCGTGTACTGCCAAACGATGGTCACGACCGGGATGTTGATCTCGGGAAAAATATCCGTCGGCATCGACAAGATGGCGGTCCCGCCGAGGAAGACGACGAGCGCCGCGAGGACGTAAAAAGTATGCGGCAATCTCAGCGCAAAACGAACTATGCCCATGATAATCGGCCTTCGCG
>Ga0187783_10001930_pt1 | contig 15396 bp, 13 predicted proteins | sample 1015_SJ02_MP02_2_FD_132471 | JGI IMG/M metagenome (GOLD analysis project Ga0187783, IMG submission 132471) | Tropical peat soil microbial communities from peatlands in Department of Meta, Colombia - 1015_SJ02_MP02_20_MG | ecosystem: Environmental > Terrestrial > Soil > Wetlands > Peat | place... | reverse complement strand
GACATCGTTGGTGTCGATCGCTTCCGTCACCCGACTCATGAGGAGATCGATGGTATCGCTGCCCGAGACCAGCCATAACGCCCAGATGCGGTTTTCGATGTGCTGCGCGGTGTCCTCGTCCGGCGCAGCCTTCAAGGCCTCAAACAGGAAATCAAGATTGTGCGCGTTGTCAGCCCTCGGAGCTGACGGAGGCCGGTTGGGCGGCGCGACCCAATGGTGGGGGGTCTGAGCCACCGCGGTCACCGGGATCAGCCCGGGCAATGCGGCCGCGCCCAGAGCGGCGAAGCCTACAGTCGCCGAAGCGACGATTCTAGCAGCCATAAGGAGAATATAACGCCTCCGCGGCTAAGCGAAAACTGCCCGGCGTGTCACAGCGCCGTGACCCGCTGGTCTGATCGCTGTCGCTTGAGCGAATCATCAACCCTGACGTGCCTTGAACCGCCGCTGGGTCTTGTTGATGACATAGACGCGGCCCTTGCGCCGCACCAGACGGTTGTCCCGATGCCGATTGCGCAATGATTTCAATGAGTTGCGGACTTTCATGACACAGTTCCATGATTCAATCGATTGACGCGAACGCATTGACGGGAAACCGGCTCCGGTCGCGGCGCGGCGCGTACACGAGGGCGATTTCCTGCAAAACGTCCGAAGCCAAAGCAGCACGGCAACGTGGGCGGTAATTAAGGTCTGCCCGCCGTGCTGTCAATCTTGGGGCGAGGCACTTGCGGGATTGCGCGCCGACGCGCGCACTCTGCGGCCCCCCGTCAGGCGGAGGTCGCCCTCATCGGCTCTTCAATCGCAATGACCGGAGCGCACCAACAGCCAGAGGCACGCGCGTTCTCACGGCGGATAATTCAGGAAATCGGCAACTGGTTGTGCTCAAGTTAAAACACCGGCATGACAAGACCGCCGATGTGAGGGCGGGAATCATTATTGGCTGTTTAGCACATTTCTGACCGGGAAGGTCGATCATGGTGCATCACACCTGCGAAACAAGAATAATCGGCAATGCGGCCTTGCCGCTCCGACTGCTCGTGGCAATCGGCTTGTTGCTCGGTCATGGCGCCCACGCCTGGTCCCAAGAATCCAATCGCGTGGCCGCCAAGGAGCCGCTTGGCATCTGCCTGGAAGGCTATTCCTACCCTTACGAGGTGCATTTCCTCCCACTTGAGGCCAGCAATCACGCGGTCCGTCTTGCCTATATGGATGTCGCCCCGAATGGTCCGGCCAATGGCCGCACCGTGCTCCTGGTACACGGCCGCAACTTTCCGGCTTCATACTGGGAACCCACTATTCGTGCGCTGACCGCGGCCGGTTATCGTGTCGTGGCTCCCGATCAGATCAATTTCGGAAAATCCTCGAAGCTTGACGACGTCCCGGTGAGTTTCGACGTCATGGCGACCCATACGGCCACATTGCTCGATCATTTGGGAATCGAGCGCATGGATATCGTCGCCCACTCCATGGGCAATATGGCGGCCGCCCGCTTTACCCGGACATTCCCGCAGAGAGTCGGCAAGCTCATCATGTACGGCCCGGTGGGCCTTGAAGATTATCGATTCTACGTACCGCCGGTCGCCCCCCAGCTTTTGATCGAGCAGGAAGATCGGCTGACCGCCGACGCCTACCTAAAGCAACTCATCACCACCTACGGACTTACGCTGCCGGTTGATCAGGTGCAGCCGTTCGTCGATATCCGCGAGCGGATGAAGGGTTCGGCCGACTGGCCGCGCTGGGTGCGAAGCTTTGTTGCGAGCTACTATGCGATCTGGGGTCAGCCGGTCGTCCATGAGCTGCCTTTGATCGAGCGACCGGTGCTGTTTCTCGTCGGCACCCGCGACCACACCGCGCCCGGGCGCGCCTTCGCGCCGCCGCAAGATCGCGACCGCATGGGTCATATGGTCGAGCTGGCTCAGGCGATGGCACCCAAATTGAAAAATGCCCAAGTCGAGGTGTTCGACGGTGTTGGGCATCTGATCCATCTGGAAGCTGTCGAGCCGTTCAACCGCACAGTGCTCCGCTTTCTGGCTGAGCAGCCATAGTCCGGTCTGCCGTCACCGCCCGCTTTAAAGCGATGCGAGTCATTTGGCGTTCGTGACATCATCATCGTCCATGATGGCTCGCCACGCCGCTCCATCCAGATCGTCATACTGGCCGGAGTTCAGGCACCAGATGAAGCCGGCCAGACCGAGAAGGCCGAGCCCGAGCGCCATTGGCACGAGATAGACCAGCACCTCCATGGGGCAACCTCCTCGAGCATTGTCTGCTCGTCATGGCGTTGTCGCCTGCCTCGCGCGCAACGCATTGGCCGTCACCAAGAGCGACGATCCCGACATGGCAAGCGCCGCGATCAGCGGCGTAGCGAACCCCAGGATAGCAACCGGCACCGCAATCGCATTATAGACGATGGCGAGGCAGAGATTTTGCTGCATCACGCGCCGCGCCCTGCGGGCGATGGCAATTGCATCAGCGACCCCTGTCAGCCGTTCGCCGAGGACGAGCGCGTCGGCCGCCGCTTGGGTCAGGTGCACGGCGCTGGTCGGGGACAGCGATACATCGGCAGCGGCGAGCGAGGGCGCATCGTTGAGGCCGTCACCCACCATGAGCACATTTCGGCCGTCGCGCTTCAAAGTGGCGATTCGCGCGATCTTGTCGGCCGGGTTCTGAGCCGCGTGCCACTGCTCGACGCCGAGTTCGCGGGCGACCGGGGCAACCGCCGCGGCTCGGTCGCCGGAGAGAATTTCGATGGCCAACCCAGCCCGTTTCAGACGGCCGATGACAGCGACTGCGTCGATCCGTAGTTGTTGGCGCACCGCAAAGACGCAGCGCGCATCGCCATGCCGAAAGGCGATTGTCGAGGCTTGTGGATCCATCAAGGCAAGATCTTCGACCTGACGTAGGGCATCGCAGAATTCGGCGCTGCCGATTCGGACCTCAACCCCATCGACCTCGGCACGGACGCCGCGCCCGGGCTCCTCGCTGGCACCATCGAGTGGCCGCCTGGCTCCCGCCGCCCTCGCCACAGCGCCGGCAAGTGGGTGATGGCTTGCAAGCGCCAGGCGCCCTGCCAGAGCCAACATTTCGGGCGGAACGCTCGCCGCATTCACCACAACCGCATCTGGCAGGGTCAATGTGCCGGTTTTGTCGAAGACGACCGTCTGCGCGGCTGCCAGCCGTTCAATGGCATCAGGTGCGTTGAGCAGCACGCCGCTGCGAAACAGGGCGCCCGACGCAACCACCTGCACGGCCGGAATGGCTAATCCCAGCGCGCACGGGCAGGTGATGATGAGAACCGCAATGGCAGTCACGACCGCATCACGCCAACTGGCGCCGACCGCCAGCCAGCCCAGCATGGTGAGGAGCGCGGTCAAATGCACCATCGGGGCATAGAGCTTGGCGGCACGCTCGGAAAGTCGCACATAACGGGACCGCACTTGGGCGGCTTGCTCGACGAGCCGGATAACAGTGTCGAGCAACGACCCAGCCGGCCCGGCACTAACCAACAACCGCAAGGTCCCCGATCGGTTGAGGGTTCCGGCGTAGACGGTGCTCTCCGGGCCGACCGCAACCGGGGTGGTTTCGCCGCTGATGAGACTTTGATCGACATCGGACCGGCCGGCAATCACCAGTCCGTCCACGCCCACCCGTTCGCCGGGCCGCACCAGCACAACGTCACCTGGCCTCACCGAGGCCGCCGGTACTTCCTGAATGTCTTGGTCGCTGACGAACTTCGCCACGGTGTCGGCTCTGAGCGCCGCAAGATTGCCGGCGAAAGACCGCGTACGCGCACGCATGTTCTGGTCAAGAAAGCGCCCCGCCAGCAGAAAGGTCAGTAACATGATCGCCGAATCGAAATACGCATGTTCGGCGTGGTGGAGGGTCTCCGCGACTGACATGGCTAGGGCAAGCACCACGCCGATTGTGATCGGCACATCCATATTGAGCTGCCTGCGGACGAGCGCGCGTACCGCCGAGCGAAAGAATGGCTGGCCCGCATAGGCGATCGCGGGAAGCGCAACGAGCGCCGAAAGCCAATGAAAGAAATCGCGTTGCTCAGCTGTAATGTCGGTTAGGTTGCCGGACCACACAGAAACCGACAAGAGCATCACGTTCATCGCTGCAAAGGCAGCGACGCCCAGACATCGCAGCAGAAACTTGGCTTCGGCCGCTTCGGCCGCTTCAAGGCGTCCGGGCTGGAATGGATAGGCGCGATATCCGAGATCCGCCAGCGTGTCGATGAGGCACGCTGGGTCGACCGTCCCATCCGGCCATTCGACCGCTACCCGCTTGTTGGTGAGATTGACCCGCGCCCGGGCTACATTGGGAACCGCGGCGAGGCCCCCTTCGATTGCCGCCATGCAGGCTGCGCAGCGCATTCCGTCGACCGCAAGGTCGATGCGGGCCATCCCGCCGTCGAGTTGCTGGACGAAATGGGTGAAATCGCGGGCCGCGACCATCTATTTGCTCATCGCCTCGAACATGACGCGGTTATGCGACCGGAACAGCTGCTGCGCGTCGCGATCCGCCTCGATCAGCATGTCCCATTGACCGAGTTCGACAGCTTCAACGCTGCCTCGGTAAATGCCACTCTCCCCCTCTGTCAGTGCCACGAGTCGATCGCTGCGTCCGTCGGCCGGCCGCATCAGGCGGGCCTTGACGGTCAAACCACTGAGTGGAGCGCCCTCGCGATTACGGGCCTCGATACTCAGGACCGTGTGTCCGTCCTGGTCGCGCTCGATGTGTCCGGTGACTTGCCAGCGACGCTCGACCTGTCGGCGAGCTGCCTCGATATCGACGTTGTAATGCAGGCCGGCCTGGTAGGAGCTGTCGACCTCGGTGCCCGGCAAAGTATCGATGGCAAGCTTCATCATCACCGCATTCACCGCGATGATCACTCCAAAAAATCCAAGCAGCCAAACAAGCACAGCCCGACCGGTCAGTGGTCTTTGGGAGACCGGCTCGACAGGCTTGGTAGTTGTATAATTTCTGTCGTTGATCATGGACGGCTCACTCGGCGAGGAAATGATCCCGGGCGCTCGCCGTCTCACCGCTGACGGCATCAGTGATCCGGAAAGTGATGGTTGTCGATCTTGCGAGTTTAGCCTGCAGTGGGGCAGTGACCAGCACGCGCTTCTCAAGTGTCTGATCGGGGTCGACGGTTACCAGCATCGTCCCCTTTGGGGCATCCCCACCCACGATGTCGAATCTGGCTTCCGGCAAGCCCTCGACGTCGAGCCTGACCTCGCGCTGGTAATTTTGCTTGTTGAGGATTCGCACCGCATAGGCGTTCCGCAGCGATCCATCGCTCAGTCTCACGATCAACGGGTTGCGGTCGTGAAGCACGGAGATACCGAGCAGATGGCGTGTAAGCAGCGTATACAGCATCACCCCGGCGACAATGACAATAACCGCGGCGTAGATGATGGTGCGCGGTCGTACCAGGCGGATGATCGCCGGCTCGCCGGCCAGACGACGCTTGATGTTGATATCCGTGTCATACGCGATCAACCGTGGCGGGCGGCCGACCTTTTTCATGACGCTATCGCAGGCGTCGATGCACAATCCGCACATGATGCATCCAAGCTGCGCGCCGTCGCGAATGTCGATGCCGGTTGGGCACACCGCGACGCATTGATAGCAATCGATGCAATCGCCGGCCTTTTCGCCGTGAGCGCGTAGGTCCAGCGCCTTCTTGAGCGAGCTGCGTGGCTCGCCGCGGTCGTAGCGGTAAGTGACGTTGAGGGCCCACTCGTCGGTCAGCGCCGCCTGAATGCGAGGCCAGGGGCACATATATATGCAGACCTGCTCGCGCATGAATCCGGCAAGCGCGTATGTCGTGAATGTGAGAATTGCTATCCACAGATAGGCGACCAACGGCGCCTCGCCGGTCGCCAGCTGCTTCGCTAGCGTCGGGGCATCGTCGAAATACAAAACCCACGCGCCGCCAGTCCACCAGGCAATAAGGATCCAAATGGCATGTTTGGTGATTTTCTCGGTGACCCGCCGCGGCGTCAAGGCAGCTGCATCCTTTCGGATTCGCTCTCGCCGATCACCCTCGATCCAACGTTCAACCGCCAAGTACAGGTCGGTCCACACTGTTTGTGGGCACAGATACCCACACCAGATACGCCCGCCAATCGCGTTCATCAGAAACAGCGCTATGGCTGCAATGATGAGCAGGCCGGTAAAGTAATAGACTTCCTGGGGCCAGATCTCGACGAAGAAAAAATAAAAACGGCGGTTAGGAAAATCGACCAGAACGGCCTGGTTCGGTGCGTTCGGTCCGCGATCCCAGCGGATGAAAGGAACCAGATAGTAGATGGCGAGACAAACCGCCATCAACCCCCATTTCATATTACGGAAAGTTCCGGAAATGCGCTGCGGGTACACCTTCTTGTGGGGCTCATAGAGTGGTACATCGTCAATGTCGGTCGGAACGATCAGCTGATCCATCGGGTAACGGTCCATCTCGGAAAAAGTCCAGCTTTTCGATCCGTTGCGGCGATCGCGACTCGATGGACGGATCCCTGACGATCGACCGGCGCCGCGCGCTACTTACCTCCGCCGAGGCTATGCACGTAAACCGTGAGCGCCTTGATCGTCGTTGGATCAAGCCGTCCTTCCCAACTCGGCATGACGCCGCCACGCCCGTTGGTGATCACGTCAACGATCGTTGCCTCGTCCGAACCATAGAGCCAAATCTGATCAGTCAAATTGGGCGCGCCAAGTTCCTGGTTGCCCTGACCGTTTTCACCATGACAGGCCGCACAATTCTCGGCGAACAGCTTCTTGCCCGCCCCAAGATCGACGCCGGAACGCACCGGCAGACCAGACAGGGAGCGGACATAATTGGCAAGCGTGATGATCTCATCACGCTTGAGGATGCCCTCCTTGCCGAAGCCGATCATAGCACCACTGCGGGTCTGGGGATGATTGGACCTGATGCCGAATCGGATGGTCTGTTCAATATCGGCCAGCGTACCGCCCCACAGCCAGTCATCGTCGTTTAGGTTGGGATAGCCCTTCGACCCCGTGGCCCCAATCCCATGGCAAGGGGCGCAATTGTCGCCGAAGGCTGCGTGGCCCTGTGCCCGGGCGAACGCCAACAGAGCCGGATCCTTCTCGATGTCGGCGAGCGAGGCCTTCTGCAACGCCACCGCCTTTGCGCTGCGCAAGGCCCGGAGCTGCGCAAGGTCGGTCGCGACCTGGGCTCGCGTCGAGTAACCAAGGATACCGGTCGTGTAGCCCCAAATCGTCGGCCACGCCGGATAGAGGACCCAATAGCCGATTGACCAGACAATCGTTGCATAGAATAGCCACACCCACCACCGCGGCAACGGTGTGTTCAATTCGCGGATGCCGTCCCACTCGTGGCCGGTCGTCGTCTTGCCGGAAAGGGCATCGACGTTGCGTTGGTCCATGATTCTAGTCCTCCCGCAACGGTATTTTGGCGGCGGCATCGAAACGAGTGCGATTGCTGGGCCATGCCGCATAGATGACGATCAGGATAAACAGCACGACGAAGACAGGCGTCCACCACGTTGCGAGGATGTCGAAGAAAGGATTTTCGGTCATGATGTTTGCTTTCTGGATCCGGCATTCTCAACGCAGATTGGCCTTGTCGTCGTAGAGCTTGAAGTCCACCAGCGTGCCTAGCATCTGCAGGTAGGCTATGAGTGCATCCAGCTCGGTGATTTTCGCCGGATTGCCGTCAAAATCGCGAACCAAAGCCTTGGGATAGCGGGTCAGGAACGACTTGACGCCGTCATCGTCAGGATTGGCCTGGGCTTTGACATCGGTCACAGCCGAAGCGATCTGCTCGTCTGTATAGGGAACGCCGACGACGCGATTGGCCCACATGTGCGCAGCGATGGTGCTGTAATTGAGCTCAGTGGTCGCCAGGAACGGATAGCCCGGCATTACCGATTGCGGCACCACTGCCCGCGGATCATTGAGATGAACGACATGCCATTCATCCGAGTATTTGCCGCCGACACGAGCAAGGTCGGGTCCATTGCGCTTCGAGCCCCACTGAAAGGGGTGGTCATACATGCTCTCGGCGGCCAGCGAATAATGGCCATATCGCTCGACCTCATCACGCAGCGAGCGAATCATCTGCGAATGGCACAAATAGCAACCTTCGCGCACATAGATCGCCCGACCGGCGAGTTCCAGCGGTGTATAGGGCCTCATACCGTCAACCTTCTCGATCGTACTCTTGAGATAGAATAACGGCAAAATCTCCACCATGCCGCCGATAGAGATGACCAGAAGGATACCGATGATCAGCAGAATCGAATTTCTTTCGAACACCTGATGTCTGACAAACAGCGACATGATGCCCCTCTTTTCATTCGGCTGGCTGCAGCGCCACCGGCGCGGTTTCCTCAACCTCGCCGGATCGCACTGTCATCCACAGATTCCAGGCCATGATCAGCGCGCCGGTGAGAAACAGCGCCCCGCCGAGCGCGCGGATCACATAGAAGGGGTGCATCGCCTCGACCGTCTCAATAAACGAATACTCGAGAAACCCAAGTGGCGTGTAGGCGCGCCACATCAGACCCTGCAGTATTCCGGATACCCACATCGCCGAAATGTAGAGCACGATGCCGATCGTGGAGACCCAGAAATGCCAATTGACCGCCTTGACGCTGTAGAGCCCCTTGCGTTTCCACAGCCACGGCACCAGGCAATAAAGCGCCCCAAACGACACGAAGCCCACCCACCCGAGCGCGCCGGAATGAACGTGGCCAATCGTCCAGTCGGTATAGTGGCTAAGTGAATTGACCACTTTGATGGACATCATCGGGCCCTCAAAGGTCGCCATTCCATAGAAGGCGATCGAGACCACCAGCATCCGCAAAACCGGATCTGTGCGCAGCTTGTCCCATGCGCCGGACAGCGTCATCAGCCCGTTGATCATGCCACCCCATGACGGCATCCACAGCATGATTGAGAAAGTCATACCGAGTGTCTGCGCCCAGTCGGGCAACGCTGTGTAGTGCAGATGATGAGGACCGGCCCAGATGTAGAGAAAGATCAGTGCCCAAAAATGTACGATCGACAGCCGGTAGGAATAGATCGGCCGTTCGGCGCGTTTGGGAACAAAATAATACATGATTGCCAGGAAGCCGGCGGTGAGAAAGAAGCCGACCGCGTTATGGCCGTACCACCACTGGAACATTGCATCCTGCACGCCAGCCCACGCTATGTAGGATTTGGATGCAAAGGGCGATATCGGCACGGCCGGATTATTGCCCAGGTGCAACATCGCAATAGTAATGATGAAAGCCAGGTAGAACCAGTTGGCGACGAAGATATGCGGTTCCTTGCGCTTGATCAGCGTACCAACGAAGACCAGCAGATAGACGACCCAAACAATCGTTAACCAAAGGTCGGCATACCACTCCGGCTCGGCGTATTCCTTCGACTGCGTCACCCCGAGCAGATAGCCGGTCCCTGCAATGACGATGAAGAAATTGTAGCCGAGCACGACGAACCACGGTGCGATGTCACCGGCGATTCTGGCGCGACAAGTCTTCTGAACAACATAAAACGACGTGGCCAGCAGGACGTTGCCGCCAAACGCAAAGATGACAGCTGACGTGTGTAGTGGCCGGATCCGTCCGAAGGTGGTCCACGGCAGATCAAGATTGAAGGCCGGCCAAGCCAATTCAAGTGCCACCCATAGGCCCACAAGCATGCCCGCAATGCCCCATACCATCGCGGCAACTGCCGCGAACTTAATCGGCCCGAGCTGATAATTCGGCCGTCCGTCGATTTCCTGAGGTGGTAATCCCGCGGCGGTCGCATAGAAACGGTTGAATATCGCAACGATACCCGCAATACTCGCAGCGGCCGCCAGATAGGCGTGAAATGCAAAGGCGTCATCAAGCGCTTTGGCGGCAGCAATCAGACAAATGAAGGACATCACGGCAAGAAACAGCGCCACCCCTCCCTCGCCCAGCGTTAACGATCTTGCCTTAGCTACCTGAGCCATGCGTGTGCCCCTCGCGCTGCGCAAAGTGTCGGACGGCACACTGTGTCCATTCTGCGCCGACCACATTGAGATAAATCAACGTCCGATCCTGAAAGTCGGATCGTCGGCCAACGGATCGAGCCGGCTCGTGCTCCCACGCGATATCGTGTCACCCGATCGGCCGCAGCGCAGCCAGGTCGGCTTTGACCTGACAAATCTCTCCCGACCACGTTGACGAGGATCAAGGCGATCCATCTGCACCCCGCATCACATGTCGTCATGTCAAACTTGTTGGCGCTGGCCGCGCAAAGCGTGCCGCGATACACCTCCTACCCGACGGCCTCGCATTTCACTGGGGCCGTCGATGCCCAGATCTATGCATCTTGGCTTTGCGAGATACCGCAGACCGCCACGCTGTCACTCTACGTGCACGTACCGTTCTGCCGTCAGCTTTGCCTCTACTGCGGGTGTCACACCAAGGTGGTACGGCGGCGCGAGCCGGTCGACGCCTATGCGCGACGCCTCAAAACAGAAATTGTCCAGGTAGCTGCCCAGCTCGGTCATCACCCGATCAAGCATCTGCATTGGGGGGGCGGCACGCCGTCGCTGCTTGGTGCAGCTCGGCTCACCGAGCTCGCGGAGCTCATCGCCCGAAGCTTTGATGGCATGGCCTTCGAGGAGCATGCCATCGAACTCGATCGTCAGGTCACGCCCGATCTGGTCAATGTATTGCGAGCGATCGGTATCAACCGCGCAAGCCTTGGCGTTCAGGATTTCTCGCCGGCCGTGCAGCAGGCGATCGGGCGCATCCAACCCTACGAGGTTGTTGCCACCGCCGCCTCACAGTTACGCGACGGCGGGATAGTCCATCTCAATCTCGATCTGATGTATGGGTTGCCCGAGCAAACGCCGGCCGAAATAGCTGAGTGCGTTGCGCTTGCCCATTCGCTGCGGCCGCAGCGAATCGCACTTTTCGGCTACGCCCATGTGCCCTGGCTTAGGCCCCACCAGCGACGCCTCGACGGGTCGACGATGGCTGGCCCGGTCGAACGTCTCGCCCAGGCCGAGGCGGCACACGGGTCATTGACCGGTCTCGGTTATGAGCCGGTCGGCCTTGATCATTTCAGCTTGCCTAATGATGATCTTGCGGTCGCCGCCCGTGCCGGCCGACTGCATCGGAACTTTCAAGGCTATACGACTGACTGCGCCGATGCTCTGATCGGCTTTGGTGCCTCGGCGATCGGCCGGCTGCCCCAAGGCTACGTACAGAATGCTGTCGATATCGGCGGCTATGCCGGCGCGCTCGACTCGGGTCGACTGGCAACCACCCGGAGCGTCGCCCTGTCGTCTGACGACCGACTGCGTGCCCAGGTGATTGAACGGCTGATGTGCGATCTTGAGGTCGATCTGAGCGCAGTTGCCAGGCACCACAAGGTGACCAGCGACTTCGCCGCAGAGCGCTCCTCACTTGCTCCTCTGGTCAGAAGGGGGATCGTAGAGATTGATAATGCCCGCCTGCTCGTCACGCCGCGCGGGCGCCCTTTCCTGCGGCTGATCGCCTCGGTCTTCGATACTTATCTGGGGCCTGGGCACCGTCATGCACAGGCTGTGTGACAACGCGACCGCGATGTGAAAAGCCGGGCGCCGCTACGATTGGCAAAACACCCACAATCCCAAGTACCGATTGCCGGCAGCCGGGAGCGTCTTGACTTATTTCAGTCGCAACTTGACCAGACGCAATCCTGCATCGGCCGGATCGGATTGCACGCTGAAGCCCAGCTTAGTGCACATCTCAAGCATCACGGTGTTTTCGCCCAATACCTGGCCCTCGATCTGTTTGAGGCCTTCGCTGCGCGCGTAATCGATCATTATTTCCATCAGCCGCCAGCCGAGACCGCGTCCCTTGAGATCGGAGCGAACCAGGATGGCATATTCGGCCGTCTCGTAGTTGGCGTCAGCGTGCAGCCGCACAGCGCCCAACAGGTCCCCGGACTTGGTATCGATGGCAGCAAACGCCATAGCGCGCGCGTAGTCGAGCTGGGTCAAGCGAGCAACGAAGGCATGACTGAACTCCCGAACCGGGGCAAAGAAGCGAAGTCGCAGGTCCTGTTGGGTGACATGCTGAAAAAAGACTGCGAAAAATTTCTCGTCCTCCGGCCGCAATGGCCGCACTAGGATTGCAGTGCCATCGGCCAATGTAATGCGGCGCTCAAATTCCTTAGGATAAGGACGTACCGCAAACCGGGGATTCCCCGATCCCCTGAATTTCGGCATGACCGGCGCGACGGTCACGCGCGCATCGACCGCAATCACTCCATTTTCGTCAGCAAATAATGGATTGATATCGAGTTCTCGGACCTCCGGCAGATCGGCGGCCAACTGCGCGAGCTTGACGAGTACCATCGCCAAGTCCGGCTCGCGGACCGCCGGCACATCGCGGTAGCCCTCGAGCATCCGGGCCACCCGCGTTCGCGCGATCAAGCCTTGCGCGAGTTTTAGATCGAGCGGTGGCAGGGCGAGAGCCTTATCATTGATAACCTCGACCGCGGTACCGCCGTGACCAAAAACGATAACGGGCCCGAAGGTGGGATCATCGGCAATACCGGCAATGAGTTCGCGGGCCTTGGGGCGTACTACCATCGGATGGACGGTCACCCCTGTAATGCGCGCCTGTGGGCGTGCGGCGCGGGCACGCCCCAAGACCTCGACCACTGCTGCACGCACCGCCGCTTCGGTGCTCAGGTTGAGCTGAACGCCGCCGATGTCCGATTTATGGGCAATGTCGCGCGACGCAATCTTGACCACAACGGTCTGGCCGCTCGCAAGAATTGGTGCTGCGGCGCCGAGTGCCGCATCGGGGTCCCTCGCGCAAAAGACCGGCACTACGGGAATCTGATAAGCCTCGAGCAGCCCCACGACCTCGTGCGGATCGAGCCAGGCACGACCCTCCTTGACAACGCGTTCGACAATTTGCCGCGCGGCGTTCGCGTCCGGCGCGAAATTGTCCGGCAGGCTCGGCGGCATCTCCATCAGAGCATTCTGTGCCTCGCCATACCGGACCAGATGCATAAACCCGCGTGCCGCATCGGCCTCAGTCTCGTAATGCGGAATTTTTGCCGTCTCGAAGCTGGCGGCTGTCATCCGATCACTGCCGACCCACACAGCCAGAATCGGTTTGGTGACCCGTCGCCGGGTTCTGTCGACCTCCGCGACCCTGACGACCGCCTCGGCAATTCGTCCCGCCGAGGCTAGCGCGGTCGGGACGTTCATCACCAGAACGGCATCGCTGTCTGGATCGGTCAGCATCACCTCCAATGCGGCGCCGTAACGGACCGCATCTGCATCGCCGACGATGTCGACCGGATTGGCTTTCGACCATGTCGGCGGCAGCACGGCGTCAAGTCGCGCGCGGATGTCGGCGCCGAGCACTGAAAGCGTGCCGCCGAGATCGATCAGGCGGTCGACGGCGAGTACTCCGAGCCCACCGCCGTTGCTGAGAATGGCGACTCGCCTTCCGGGAAGCCGCTTCAGCCGGCCGAGCGTTTCGGCCGCGTCGAACAGTTCCTCCATGTCAAACACGCGTAACAGGCCGGCGCGCCGAAACGCGGCCTCGTAGACCTCATCGGACCCGGCAAGCGCCCCCGTATGCGTGGCAGCCGCCTTCGCACCGGCCGAGTGCCGACCGGCTTTAACCACCACGACCGGCTTGGCGCGCGCGGCCGCCCGCGCCGCTGACATGAATTTCCGGGCATCATTGATGGCTTCGATGTAGAGCAAGATGGCGCGCGTGGCCGGGTCGATCGCGAAATAGTCGAGGAGGTCGCCGAAATCGACATCAATCTTGTCGCCGAGCGATACAATCGCGGAAAATCCAACGGCGCGCGAGGCGGCCCACTGGATGATGCCCGCCGCGATGGCCCCAGATTGCGAAATCAGAGCAAGATCGCCCGGCCGCGGCATTTGCGTCGCGAATGTGGCGTTGAGTTTGCCGGCAGGCGCCATAACGCCGAGACAATTCGGGCCGATCAACCGCACCCCGTAAGCACGCGCCCGCTGCTCCGCGGCTTCAGCCAGCGATCCCGCCCCATGACCGAGGCCGGCCGTGATGATAATCGCGACTGCCACTCCGGCTGCCCCAGCGGAACTAACGAGATCCGGTACGCTTTCAGGTGGCGAAGTGATGACCACGAGGTCAGGTGGCGGGGCAAGCTTGTCTAACGTGGGGACGGTCGCCACGCCGTCGAGCTCGGCATGACGTGGATTGACGACGTTGATTCTGCCGGCAAACCCGCCAGTGCGGAGATTGCGCAGCACGGCGCGGCCAAGCGACCGATCACGCGGACTGCCGCCGATTACGGCAATGGAACGCGGCGAAAACAGCGTCTCGAGGCGATATGTCGACATTGGGCGGGTCTGAAGATTGGGGCGGATCCGGAGCAATCGACTTCAACAACATCACGACCGCCGGAACGTGCAATTGATGAACATCAAATCGGCCGTCGGCGACGCCCGTTAGACTGATTATTATGGAGGCCGATTATGGCAGTTGAACATACCGTGACCGTGGTCTCGGTTGGCCCTGATCCGGGCGCGCTCCATCAGTTGCGGTTGATCTCGCGGCCTCGCACTGCCCGCTTGCGTCGCCCCAACCGGAATCCGGCCGGGACACTGCCGCTTTACTTCTCAGGACGGCGGGTTTGTTGCCTGAGGAAGCGCGCTCGAAAATGACGGAGACTAAGCACTCATGACGAAAGTCAAGATCGATACTGGTGACTGGATCGTGATCTGCGACGGCAAGAAAGCGCTGATTCTCGAAAATGTCGGCGACTATATGTACCCAAACCTGAAAACGCGCGAAGTTCATCAGCACAATGATCCGGCCACGCGCGAACTCGGCAGCGACGCTCCGGGCCGAACCTATCAATCGGTTGGAACCGCCCGCAGCGCGGTTGAGCAAACCGATTTGCATGCTCAGTCCGAGCGTGACTTCCTCCACGGTCTGATGGTGCACCTCGACAAGGCCGTCATGTCGGGAAGCATCAAGCACATCACGCTCGTTGCTCCGCCGCGGCCGCTGGGTGTGATCAGGCAGTCCTGCCCGCCCTCGCTCCGACGTGCGATCCAGACCGAGATACATGGCGACTATGTGAGGCTACCGATTTACGAGATCGAACAACGACTGTTCGGCTGAAAGCTGCCGCAAACCGTTGACATGACGCAGTCATCCAGCCCGGTGCTGGCGCGGAGCGCGATACGCCACGCCAACTTTTCATCCAGGGCGGTGACATTTGCTTCCGACGGCAGCTCAACCGGCGATGTTCGCGACATGGTGTTCCTCAGGTCAACGATCGACCCAACCCATCCTTTTGCAGCTGCTCTCGTTATCATGAATCGAGGCGATTGAGGGCCGGGCGGCT
>Ga0187783_10001929_pt1 | contig 15402 bp, 19 predicted proteins | sample 1015_SJ02_MP02_2_FD_132471 | JGI IMG/M metagenome (GOLD analysis project Ga0187783, IMG submission 132471) | Tropical peat soil microbial communities from peatlands in Department of Meta, Colombia - 1015_SJ02_MP02_20_MG | ecosystem: Environmental > Terrestrial > Soil > Wetlands > Peat | place... | reverse complement strand
TGGCAGACCGATCCGCTCGCCCAAGAGGTGACTGTGGCTGGCGATATCGTGGCGCATCTGTTCGCTTCGACAACTGGCACGGACAGCGACTGGATCGTCAAGCTGATCGACGTTTATCCGGAAGAATATGAGCCCGATCAGAAAATGGGCGGCTACGAGCTGATCATTGCGGATGAAGTGTTTCGCGGCCGATTTCACAGGAGTTTCGAAAACCCGGAGCCTTTGCTGCCCGGCCGGATCACTCCGTTCCCCATCGATCTGCACACGAACAATCACACCTTTCTCAAGGGTCATCGCATCATGGTGCAAGTTCAGAGCAGCTGGTTTCCGATCATCGATCGCAACCCGCAAAAGTATGTGCCGAACATCTTTGGGGCCCAAGCTTCCGATTTCGAGAAAGCGACGCAGCGAATCTATCGTTCGAGGCTTCATCCGTCGAACGTCGAGATTCCCGTCCTCACAAGGTGAGCCGAGCAGATCTCGATGAGTTTCCGATTCGTTCTATGTTGGGAGCGAGCGCGGGCGAAGCATAGGGAGGAAAATCCATGATGATCACTCGCGACATGGTCACCACGGCATTTGACTTGCCGGGACATCGCGTCGCACGCTCGGTCGGTGTCGTTCGCGGCGTGACGGTTCGTTCGCGAAGCGTGCTGGGAACCCTGGGCGCCTCTCTTCAAACGGTGATCGGCGGAAACATCACTCTGTTTGAGGAAATGTGTGAGAAAACGCGCGAGCAGGCGCTCGACCTAATGATCGACCACGCCGCCCAGCTGGGAGCGAATGCCGTGATCGGCGTCAGGTATGACGCGACCGAGGTCATGCAAGGGGTGACCGAGGTCCTGGCCTACGGCACGGCGGTCCAAGTCGAGCGGTCAAGCGGCTAAAACCTAGGGCGACGAGAAGACCTACAGTCGTTCCCCCTTTCCTCGTTTGTTAATCGTCTTCTGGTTGACTCCCGGGGGCCAGTTGCCTCAAGATGCTCACGAGTTGCCGGAGCGCTCGCTCCAGCCCGGGCAGCCGTCGCATCCGTCGCCGCCCCTCGCGCGCCTGTTTTTGTCCGTAGACCGCGCGTGAGCTATCGCGGCCTTGGCCGCGCTCGGTTGTTCGACTGCCCGTTGGCCGGAATCCGGCATCTTCAGGATCGAAAAAGGGGCTCTGTAGGCGCAGCATCAGGAGCAGGACCGTGAAAAAACTGTACTTGGGGAACCTTTCGTTCAAGGCCACGGAGGAGCAATTACAGGAACTGTTCGCCGGCATCGGCGCGCAACCCGACCAGCTCACGCTCCTGAAAGACCGAGCTACGGGACGACCGCGCGGTTTCGGTTTCGCCGAATTTCGGGACGACGGCGAGGCTGAGAAGGCCATGGCCGCTCTCAATGGAAAGGATTTTTTGGGGCGTGCCTTGGTCGTCAACGAAGCGCGGCCGCGCGAAGATGGCGGGCCACACGGCGGCGGCGGCGACCGCGGCGGGCGCGGAGGCGGCGGGCGGCGCGGCGGATACGGCGATCGCGGGGGGCGCAACCGCTAGCTTTCCGCTCGCCTTGACTTGTGCACTCCTTTTGCGGTCCCTGGGTCTGGTGTACACAGGAAAACCTCGCTCGCTGGGGGCCCCCTGCGTATCGCTCTTGCTTTGAGCCTGCGCTCGGGGCCTAGGAGCACAAAGGCGGGTGGTTCCGCTTCAATCCGGCGTGGGCGAGGCAGGCGGGTCTACATTCGGGCCGGCCGGCAGACGCAATGGCTTTTCCTCGGTGCGTTGTTCCCATCCACTCGCGCGAATCAGGCGGTTGAATTTACCCTCGAATTCTTGCGCCCGTTTTTTGCGATTATTGCGGATTCAAGTGGGAGGGAAACCGCTCGGGAGGGAGGTTGATGACAAGATGGTACTGGGGCAGGGAGGACCTCAGTCCCGGGTAACAGGAAGCGGAGCCGCGTGTGATTCGGTCACCTCAACCTGGCCGCCGGTCCATATGAATTTTTGAAGCGATGCTCCGCGAAGGCCCTGGGTGGCTAGCCGATCGACGTCGAGTCCCGATTCGGCCGACTCGAGCTGGTGTGGTGCGGAATAGAGCGCCGGGCGGCGGGGCAGGAACACGGGGCAGCAATCGTGGAACGGTTCAGAGGAGATCCCATACGTGCCGATGGCTACCGCGGTTTTGAGGATGTCCGCCTTGTCGGTACCGATGAGCGGGCGGAGAATTACCATGCGGGCGGCCGCGTCCACGGCCACCAGGTTCCGCAGCGTCTGCGATGCGACTTGTCCGAGACTGTCTCCGGTGACAAGCGCCAGTGCGTGCTCGCGTTTGGCCACGACTTGTGCGATGCGCAGCATCATTCGCCTGTAGAGCAGGATTCGGAAATCCTCGGGTGCGGAGCGAAGGATCTCTCGCTGGATCGATTCGAACGGAACGCGATAGAGCTTTGCGTTGAACTGGTAGGCGACGAGCCGTCGCACGAGCCCATCGACGACGTGCAGGGACGATTCGCCGGGCCGTGCTCCCGTACCGTAGAAGTGAACGAAGCTCAGATGCGCCCCGCGCTTCATCATCTGATATGCGGCCACCGCCGAATCATAGCCGCCCGACAGCAAGCACGTCAGTTTTCCCGCCGTATTCGCCGGCAATCCGCCCACACCGGGTATCTTCCGTGCATAGACCAGCGCTGGACCAGGAGTGATTTCGATGTGACAGGTTAGTTCTGGATCATTCAATTTGACGCGCGCGTCACGTCCGGCTTCGCGCAGACGGTCAAGAAGAAATCGGCCGACGTTCGCCTCGATCTCCATGGTTCGGTGCGGGAAGCTCTTATCGCTGCGTCGCGCACGAACGGCGAAGGTGGCAAACGGCAGCGGTCCAACCTCCGTCCAAGCGGCGCTGCATATGTCCTCCATATCGCGCTCGGCCGGGCGTGCCACAGCAAAGTACGCAATGCCCAGAACGCGCTTGATCCGCTCGACCGCGGCTTCGACTTGCCCGCCGTCGCGCAGACGCACGATAAACCGGTCGCCCGGCTGCTCGATTCGCGCGACATCCACGCCGGCCAGAGAGTGCCGGAGCGCGCTCGACAGTTTGCCCAGGAAAAACCGCCGGTTGGCGCCTTTTAGCCAGAGTTCGTGGTAATGGATGACGATGGCGGGATTGCTCATCACAATTTCGGGCGTCTCAGGTCTCGTGCGCGCCTCGCAGGAGTATAGCAGCCGCTGCCAAGTTCCCGGTAACCGAGCAGGGCCGGGTGGCTCGCCCCTTCCCTCCCTGTTCCTCTGCGACCAGGCGTTCCAAAGCTGCGATAACCGACAGGCTACACTCGGCATTCGGATGCGACTTTCTAAGGGATACGGGGTTAAAATTTGCGACGCTCGAGTCTTGGGGTTAATGGTTTTTCCAGTTGAACTTGATGGACAGTTTCGTGCTACCGAAATAGTGCATGCTGCATCCAACATGCTGAACTGGGGCGGTTGGGAGGAACGCTCATGTGGAACCGGCGGGACTGGGACGACTTCTTCAACATCGTGAGAAAAAGATGGCAGACGCACAGGCCCCCTCGCCCGGTGGAGTTCTCTGGTCGCCGCGTCGTGCCGACCGAGGGGTACAGCTTGGCGGAGCTGGACGATGCTGGCCTCAGCATCGAGCAAGCCGAGCGCCTCGGGCTGCCCGTCGACGCCGGACGAGTGGGCTCCTGTGGTCCGAATGTTACGGCGCTGCGTGAATACATCCGCGCCACGCGCTCTCGATTCTAGCGGCTGCGAAATCTGCCATGGCGAAATGCGGCGTCCTCCGGCCGCGCGAACAGCGCGAAGAGGCCTCCCGCCAACGCCCCTGCGATTACAACGCCCTCCCAAGCTAAGCCTGCGGCTACCGTGAGCGTCGGTGGCGCGCCGAAGGGTACGAGCAGCCCTGCCAGGGCCGCCTCGCGAACCCCGATCCCTCCTTGTGTGGCCGGAATTGCTGCGGATAGCTTGGCCAGGGGCCAAGCAAACAGCCAGGCAAGAAAGCCCAGACGCAGCCCACAGGCAACCGCCAGCAGGATGCTCAAACGGATGAACGAAAGCTGAGCCACGATAGCGATACTCAGGGTTGCGAGCACCACGCGGGGCCGCCGGGCGAGTGATCTCGACGCGTGCCTGAGGCTCACGAGCCTCCTTCGCATGGCCATGGACAGCCGGCGTACGGGAGTAACCGCGGCGACCGTGATCAGGAGGGCGACTCCGGCCAGAGCGACTGCACCGACCCAGAGAAGGATGCGTCGGCTTTGTGGCTGAAGTGTGCCGGGTACCAAAACTGCGCCGGTGGCAGAGAGCAGCACCAGGGCGGCAAGATCGACCATGCGGTCAAAAAGGCTGCCGAGCAGCACCCCCGCTTTCGTTCTCCCGTATCGCATGGCCAGGGTAGCGCGAACCAGATCGCCTCCAATCAAGGAGGGCAGAAATAGCGACCCGAACAAGCCGGCAAAGTAACACCGCGCGGCATGGAGGTAGCTAAGACCCGCCCCGGCGGCGTTTACCGAGAGCCGCCACTTGGCGATCCCCAGGCAATGAATCAGCAGATACGTAAGCGTCGCCAGTATCCAGAGTCGCGGCGGAAGCTTGGCCAGCGCCGCTAACACCTGTCGGCCGGATAGAAATCGGAAAAGCAGAAACAGCGCGAGCGCGCTTCCGCCATAGTGGACGAGCGCCCTCAGGCCTGCCCGTGACCAATTTCTTTGCCGCGGAGGAGGGATCACCGCCTCCCGACACATTCTGCGCGGGTCATGCGAGGAGTTCTCGACCGGCATAGCGTGTTTTTCGAGCGGGTAGGTCATGCATCAGGCAGTCTGGTCGGATAATTCTCCGCCACCGTCTTCTGCCGAAACCGGCCTTTCCCTCAGCAGGTCGGGCCGGTTGCGGCGAGTCTTCTCGATGGCCTGCTGATATCGCCAGCGGCGAATCTCTTCGTGATTGCCGCCCAGGAGGGCTTGCGGCACATTCCAGCCGCGAAACGAGGCCGGTCGCGTGTAATGGGGACAGTCCAAAACAGAATAGTACGTAGAGAGTCGCGAGTTGGCCGAAGGGGAGACGCCGGGCTGCGGAAGTCCGGCCTGGGCATTCGTCCGAGCGTTCTGGGAGTCCGGAAGGGTGCGGAAGGACTCATTTACGCTCGAGTCCTCGTTCCCCAGTGCTCCGGGGATCAGCCGCACAACGGCTTCGGTGACCATGGCTGCGGCCAGTTCACCGCCTGAGAGGACGAAGTCGCCCACCGAGATCTCGTGCGTCGCGAGATGCTCGGCAACGCGCTCGTCCACCCCTTCGTAGCGCCCGCAGAGCAGCACCAAACGCTCGAGCTCGGCGAATCGCCGCGCCGTTTCCTGCCGAAACAACCTGCCCGCAGCCGACAAGAGGACAATGGCTGTGCCTTTTGGTACCGCCGCGGAGGTGAGCCCGCTCGGACAGGCGCCCAGCAGCGACTCGACCGCTTCGAATATCGGCTCCGCCTTCATGACCATCCCCTCGCCGCCGCCGAACGGGCGGTCATCAACGGTCTTGTGTCTGTCGTGGGTGAATTCGCGCAGGTCATGAACTTCTGTTTCGATCAGTCCAGCTTCGCGCGCGCGCCGAACAATTCCATGCCCGAGAGGGCCGGTAAAAAACTCGGGGAAGATGGTGAGGATGTCGAATCGCATGCGTTATCGAGGCGGAGGCGCTCGCGCATCGAGTGTACGCCAGCTCGGCTCGAATTAGGAATTGCGGTTCAGGTCGAGCAATCCCTCTGGCGGCTCGACGCGGATTTTTCTCCCGGCCACATCGATCTCGATGCAAATCTCCTGCGCGAGCGGAATCAGCAATTCGCCGGTGGGCGAATCGACCACGAGGATCGGCGTTCCAGCCACCGCTTCCCCGCTCGACTGCACATCGGCGACCGCGCCGAGACAGGCCCCGTCACGATGGTGGACTTCGCAGCCGATCAGATCGGTGACGTAGTAGGTACCCGACGGCAGTTCGAGGCGATCAGCCAGAGGAATCTGTACGTCGAGGCCGACCAGCCTTTCCGCCTCCTGAATTGAATCGGATCCCTCGAAATGAAAAATGGCTTGTCCGCCGCGGCCGCGGCTCAGCCAGCACGAGCGCACCCGGGCCTCCAGCGGCTCCGCCGTACGATCCCACAGCTGCACGACCCTGAACCGTTTGAGATGGTCGGGAAAATCGGTGAGGATCTGGCAGGCTACTTCGCCGCGGCAACCGTGCGGGCGCACGATACGCGCCACAGTCACCCGCGGCGCCTGGTGGGTGGTCACTACTCGAGGATTTCCAGGGTGAAGCGCTTCTTGAGCTTCATCCCAGCTGCGCCGAGAAGCGTGCGGACCGCCTTGGCTGTCCGTCCCTGGCGTCCGATGACTTTGCCGAGATCCTCAGGATGGACCCGCAGTTCCAACACGGTCACTTGCTCGCCCTCAACCGCTCTCACCTGTACTTGGTCGGGATGATCGACGAGGGCCTTCGCGATTTCCTCGACTAACTCCTTCATGATCGTTCCTCCGCCGCCGGCCGGGCTCAGCAGAGACACTGACTTGAACTTGAACAAGAGCTTCGTGCATGGCTAGGGGTTGGATTCCTCAGGCAGGCTTGCGGTTGCGCAGGAAGCTGCGCACTGTATCACTTGGCTGAGCGCCTTTCCCCAGCCAGTACTGGACCCGACCGTTGTCGAGCGCGACGGCCGCAGGCTTCTTGGCAGGGTCATAGGTCCCTACGATCTCGACGAACCGCCCATTGCGGGGCTGCGTCTTCTCGATGACCACCACGCGGTAGAAGGGGTGTTTCTTCTTACCAAAGCGGGCTAAGCGGATTGCTAACACTCGGGATTCCTCCTCAGTGCCATCAAATGATTATAGCCGAGGCGTTCCCGTTTCGCCAAAAGGATTGTGCCTGTCCAGCCGGCTTTTTCGCTTGGCGAGGCTGCTGAACTGCCGTACAGGTAATGGAACGTGAAACCGCCTGGGGAAATCTCCGCATGTTGATCCGTGCGGCCCAATAGAATACATGAGCGGAAAAACGGCATGCGAACGACTCTGCTTGCTCTGCTGCTGTGGACTGTGTCGATCCCGGCTGTCGCGGCTCAGGACGGCGGGATGGGCACGCTGGCGGGCACTGTCCTTGACGCGAAGGGCAACCCTGAAGCGGACGCGAGCGTGTTCGTCGAGACGGCCAGCGGGCAGAACCCGCAGGCAACGAGAACCAATGCACAAGGCCGTTTCTTTTTCCCGCAGTTGGCCCACGGTTACTATGACCTGCGCGCCTCGTCTGGGGGCGAAAGAAGCGAATGGAAGCACAACCTCGAAGTGCGCACCGGAAAGCAAACCGAGGTGACGCTGCGGCTGGCGGCCAGAGGAGGCGGAACAAAGTGAGAGGCCGCTCGCTCGGTGTGTTGGCGGCCGTCTTAGTCCTGGCTGCGGCGTCTATGGCCCGCGAGCCGGTCGGCACTCTTGCCGGCACGTTGCTCGATTCGCACGGCAACCCGGTGGAAGGTGCCACGGTCTTCATCCAGACCTCCGATGGCCAACATCCCCACGCGACGCGCACGGACGCGGACGGCCAATTCGTTTTCGAACGCTACTCGATCGGGCAATATGACGTGCGGGCCAGCATTTACAGCGTTTTCACGGATTGGAGCCGTCGCGTGCTGATCCGAGCGAATCGAACAACTCACATCACGCTCCACTTGCCCGCCGCCGTCAAGTAGGTCGATATCCTCCCTTTCAGATAATCTTCAGGTGCCGTCTGCTACAACGCGCCGCGTGAGTCGGGATGCCATCCCGTTTCTGATGACGCTGGCCAGCCGGCGTATCGGCCAGGTTCGGTTCGTTTTTCGGAGATCGGCGAATCGGAGGGCTCCGGCTTTCCTTAAACCGAGGAGGTGAGTTGTGCCGCGGGTACAGGCAAGAACTGTGGTTGTATACCTTGCTTTCCTGAGTGTGGGATCGAGCGTCGCCCCCCTTTCTCATTTGATCTCGGGGCCCACTGCCGCGTCGGCTCGCGCGAGAATTGCTCGCGGCGCGAGCCGGCTGGACAGCTCCGCCGGGTCAGTCAGGGCGGCCCAGGCGGGCGGCTCGGGCTATCACCTAGTGAAGAGGTACAAGCTCGGTGGGGAGGGCGGGTGGGATTATCTGCTCATGGACTCGCCAAGCCATCGCCTGTTTATTTCGCGCGGGACGCGTGTGATGGTTGTCAACACGAATGATGGCACGGTGATCGGCGAAATTCCGGGCCTGCATCGCTCGCACGGGATCGCGCTCGCCCCGGAATTTGGCAAGGGCTTTGCCAGCGACGGTGAGCCCGGCAGTGTCGTCGTTTTCGACTACCAGACGCTCAAGGTGATCGATACGGTCAAAACGGACAACGATAGCGACGGGATCATTTACGATCGGGGCACGAAACGCGTATTCACGATGAACGGTGACGCGGGCACCTCGACGGCCATTGATGCCAGGACGGGCAGGGTTGTGGGCACGTTCCCGCTGGGCGGCAAGCCGGAGTTTGCGGCGGCGGACGGTAAAGGCCACGTGTTCGCCAATTTGGTCGATAAGAGCGAAATGGTCAGGATCGACGCGGAGGGACTGAAGGTTGAGCAGACATGGCCTCTCGAGCCGTGCCGATCGCCGTCCGGATTGGCTATTGATGCCGCGAACGAGAGGCTGTTTCCGGGCTGCCACAACGGCGTGATGGGGTTTGTCGACGGGAATTCCGGCAAGGTGCTGGGAACGGTTCCGATCGGAACGGGCGTAGACGCCAACCGGTTCGATCCGGGCACGGGTTTTGCGTTTGCTTCGTGCGGCGACGGGACCATCACCGTGGCCCACGAAGACTCGCCAGGCCAGCTCACCGAGGTCGAGAAGATCACGACACAGCGCGGCGCTCGAACGATGGCTATCGATCTCGAGACACACGCGATCTATACGGTCACCGCCGACTTCGGTCCGCCGCCCGCTCCGACGACCGAGCACCCCCATGCGCGACCGGCCATACTGCCCGACACGTTTACGCTGCTCGTGTACAGCCGATAAAGAGTCGCGGCCGGATAGCCAAGGTCAGCAAGGGGGAGAGAGTCCCGACCCAGGGAGCGGAGCCAGGCTACGTGCGGGAGAGTTCTGCAATCAGCGTTTCGCGGCGCGCCAGCGCGAATGCGTCAATGCGGCGCAAGGTGACCGCGTAACCGAGCCAGGCCAGCGCAGCCAGCAGAAGCAAGATCAGCGTGGTCACCCACACCCCCCCGAGAAACCGCCCAAGCACATAGGCCAGTGCGATCAGGCCGAATAGGACCGCTTGGACCAGAAGGTTGGCGAACGCGACCGCACTGGCGGGGCGCTGGCGTCCAAAACCGCCAAAGTCGAACTTCTTGGGCATGCAGATCGAAAGCAGATTCCCGACACTGAGATTCACGGGCGTCACGAAGAGCACGGCGGCAACCGTGGCAACCGTATAGGCGATCGTGGGCGGACGGAAGAGGAAGGAAACGGCCAGCCACACGAGAATCATCTCACCGCTGACAATGCTCGCGTGCGCGAGGTTTTTCCCGCCTGCGATGTCGCGGAAACGGACGGGCGAGATGAACCACAGCTGCACACCCGCGCCGTCAGCTCCGAAATTGTTGTAGACAAGATTCGTAAGCATCAGCAGCGCATATGCGGCGGCAACCGGAAACGCAAAATCGGGGGCGGCGTTCAAGAAAGTGCCGCTGCCAGTCATCCCGGGCGTCATGCGGAAAATCAAAAGAATGATCATGGGGATGAATAGAGTAAACAGCATCGGACCACTGCGCCAAAGATAGCGTAATTCTTTTTCAACGATCGCGGCAATGGGGCCGGAAACTCCTGGCACGTCCCATCCGGCTAGAGCAGGCGATTTTTCGCGGCTGTGTTTCGCCGGCGCGGCGGCCTCACCCAGATTCTCTCCGCGGTAGAGCGCGAGCATGCGCAGATTGAGCAGCCAGAACAGCGCGATCGCGTAGGCCGAGAGCAGCGCGAGTGAACCAAGCGTGGCCACCCAGTCCGAGGTCCATAACCCAGTGATGCCCGCAGCAGCCAAGCCGGGAGGCAGCAGGCGTTCGATGGGCAGGAGGGTTTCCGCGAGCTGCGCGATTCCCGGGTGCCGGTGCCGCCCGAAACGTGCCGTGAGCGGACCGACAAACTGGAAGCTGATCACGAAAACCAGAAAAAGCACCCCCATGATTTCTCGCGTGCGGCGCTTGGCAAGCCAGCGTTCGACCCAGGCAAAAATCGCGCGCGCAAGAAACAGGTTCACGATCGCAAAGGAAAGCAGAACGAACGCCGCGGGCAGCAGGAGGAGCGGACGGGCCGCCGAAATGCCCATCCAAATCCCGAGCAGCCATACGACCCCTAAGGCCGTTCCCGGATCGAGCGAGCCGTAGACCAGCCGCATCAGGAAGAACGATCGATAGCCGAGCGGGAACCGCAGCAGGCTCGACGAGTCGAAACTCTCTGCAAAGGCGCTGGCCATGACCGGGAAAAGCTGCCAAAACAGAAAGACGATCCAGAGCAGCATGGCAATCCATCCCCCCTGATCTCTCGTCAGGAAGAAATAGGAAAGCACGCCCAAAACCGTGGCGCCCCCAAGCCCGCCCAGGGCCAGCCAGAGACTGATCATGACGCGGGAAACCATTTCGAGCCGTCCGCGGATCGTGCGCAGGGAGTTGACGAAAAGCTGCCAGCGAACCAGCGCGATCGCGGCGAATTGGCCGCGCGCCTCGGTCGAGGCTATCAGCCCAGCCATGAAAGTTCCTGCTCGGCAAGGCGAACACCGCCGACGATACGGAGAAAGATTTCTTCCAGCGTCAGTTTTTCGCCGGGACTCGAGGCCTCCCCGTTCGGCAGTGCCGCTGCCGATTGGGCTTCGACGCCAGCGCGAAGCTCCTCGAGCGAGCCCTGTGCGACCAGACGCCCGCGATGAATGATGGCCACGTGGCTCGAGAGGCGCTCGACGATCTCGAGAACATGGGAGGTGAGAAAGATTGTCGCACCGCGCGAAATCATGCGTTGAAGCATGGCTTTCAGCGTACCGGAAGCGATGGCGTCGACGCCTTCGAAAGGTTCATCCAAGAACAGAATTCTCGGACCATGAATGACGGCCGCGGCGAGGGCCAGTTTCTTTTGCATGCCGTGCGAATAGTCGGTAACGAGGGCCTTCGGTTGGTCGGCAAGCTGCATGAAGTCGAGCAGTTCAGCCGCGCGGCTCGCTGCAGTTGCCCGGTCGAGCCCATACATGCGCCCGACGAAGTTTAGGTATTCGGCGCCCGTCAGCCGTCCGAAAAGCGCCATGTTTTCAGGGACCACGCCGATCTGCCGTTTCACTTCGACGGGGTGGGCGCTGAGGTCCAGCCCCAGAATCTCGACGCGGCCAGAGGAGGGAGCGAGCAGGCCGGTTAGCATCCTGATGGTGGTCGATTTTCCGGCACCGTTGGGGCCGAGGAATCCGAAAAACTGCCCGGGCGCAACGCTCAGATTCACGTCCTGGACAGCCAGGAGCTGTCCAAATGCGCGCGTTAGGTTCTGCGTGGCAATGGCTGGCGAGTTCATGAGTCCGCTCACTCTAGCACAGGTGCCATTTCAGGCCTGCGGGGCGAAAACCGCAGCCCGCAGAACCGTTCCAGGCGAGGTTGTTGGACCTCCTACAGCGGCCCCGACGTTTTGTTCAAGGGGAACATTCGCTGGGCTCGTCTCGTATCTCCGTTTGCAGTTCGCTCGGCGGATCGATCGGAAGCGCCGCCACGCGAAAGGAGAGATACATGTCGGACAGCATAGTCGGCCTGGCAGCAGTCGTATTGGCTCTGGGATTTCCGATTGCAGCCGTGTGGGCCTGGGCTTGGCAACGCGGCCGAAAGCTCAGGACGGAAGAGAGACTCGCAGCCATCGCGCGTGGGCTGAACGTCCAATTCGAGGAAGATCTGACACATCCAGCCGCGTCGCGCAGAGCCGGCATTCTGCTGGTCTCCGGAGCGCTCGGATATCTAGCGACGTTCGCCACGCTCGCACGCTGGGAACCGGACGCCTGGGAAGCCGCTACCTTGGGTTTCATCCCGTTCTCGATCGGCTTGGGCTTCTTCATCGATGCCTATCTGATCCGCCGCGAGCTGCGCGCCTCCAACTAGATCACCTTGCTCGCCTACGGTTACGGCTAGGGGCGCGACCGAGCGCCGGCCGGGGCAGGCGTCGCGGACAGCTGGGGAAACACGGCAAGCACGGCGGGAAGCTCGAGGCGGAACGTCGAGCCTCCCTCGACGCGGTTGAAGCCGGTAATTCGGCCGCCGTGTTCCTGCATGACTCCGTAGCAGATGCTGAGGCCGAGGCCGGTGCCTTTTCCGACCGGCTTTGTCGTGTAGAACGGATCGAAAACCCTGTCGGGCTCCTTCATGCCTGGACCTGTGTCAGAGAACTCGATGACCACGTTGGCTTTCTCGCGAAACGCCCGGATGAGCAGAACTCCACCACGGATGGTTTCCATCGCGTCGACCGCATTACTGATCAGATGGTAGAACACTTGCAATAATTGGTTGGGGTCACCCCGCACCGCTGGCAAAACCGTGCGGTTTTCGAGCTCGATCCGAATGTTTTTTTCTCGCAGATCGAGGTTGCGCAGCTGAACGGCCCCGGCGAGAACCACGTTGAGGTCCAGCAGCTGTTTTTCCGCAGGCACTTGCCGCGCAAAGCTCAGCAGGTTCGTGACCAGGTCCTTGGTTCGTCGAGCCTGCTCGCGAATCTTCTCGCCGATCGTGTGCGGACGGCTGCCGGCGGGGTTTTCCGCGGTCAGCACATCCGCATAACCGAGAATCGCGGTCAACGGGTTATTGATCTCGTGCGCGGCGCCTGCGGCCAATTGCCCAAGAGAGGCAAGCTTCTCCGACTGCACGAAGTGTGTCTGCAACCGCTTCACGTTCGACAGCGACTCCCACAGCTCGTGTACGAGCTCGGTCCGTTCGCGATAGACCAGATGCAGGCGAAAGAAAAGGAGGAAGGTGGCAACGAAGAACGTGAGCAGGGTTAAGGCCAGTCGGAACATGCGCACGGGCGTGGGGGCGCTGCTAACAAACACCGACCAATACGCGAAAGGTACCAGGCACAGCAAGAGAATCATGGCCAGCCGCGGCGGCCATTGCGTGTTGCGCCGCACCCCAGAACTGATCGGCTGAGGCTCGAGCTTTAGGCCGCGCGCGATGATGCCCGTAGTCCCCAACCACAGGAACGTGCTGATAAAGGGAACCGCCAGCAGGCTTCCGGAATAGGTTTTGCCGGCTGCGAGTTCATGATGAGTCACCAGAAATCCCGCAGCATACAGACTCGTAGCGCCAAATAGATTCCCGTAAACCGTGCGCCAACCCCCGGATGAGGTGAGAAACAGGAGGGCGAACCCTATCATGGCCACCACGTTCTCGGCTACGTAGATCTGCAGGTCGCGTGTACGGAATAGATCTACGTTGCGCCAGACCGTCTGCCAGGGAGTGGCCATGAAGATGTAGAGGTACAACCAAAAAATGGCCAGCAGGGAGAGATCCAGAGACCCGTAGCGCAGCGTTTCGCGCATCTTCCGGCGGTGCGGCATGAGCGCGAGCGCGGCTATGAAGGGAACGGTGTGAAGAAAATAGAGAAGATCACCCGGAAATGGGCTAAGCACCTGCTCGTGTAGAACCAGCTCGTCATAAGTCCACACCAGCTGTCCGCCGAGCCAAAGCGTGCAGCCGAGCCCCAAGAGCATCCAGAAGGCGTTGCGTCGGCGGTAGGGAGATGCTGCGTTGGCTAGAAGACAGGTGTTCGCGAATAACGCAACGAAAGCCTCGGTGAGGTCGTTAACCGTGGACAGCGCTTGACCACGCGGAAGCAGCAGCGAAGCCGCAATATAGCCGCCGAGGAACAGCACCCACACACTCAGTAGGAGTGCCGATGAACGGGGGAGTTTCATATTTTTACAAGAGCCTATCGAAGAATTATAGCTTGAGCGCAGCAGCCGCGATCTTGATCCGGGAAGTGGAATTCCTAAGATACACGGTGCTCGGTTGCCTTGGGCTAGCCCGTTCTTGGGGGGTCGCGGTAGACAGAGCGGCACACAGGCCCGCCGAATCTCCCGTCGAAGGGCACACCTCGGGGCGAACATGAGGCGAAGGCCTGGCGCCTGGAGGGACCCGAGACGGCTCCTATAAGGTATTCCGCCATTAACGGCATACGCCGTTTGAGGCAGTCCTTGACCCTCGACGCCCGTGAGAGCACCAGCCAAGGCGCCATTGCTCGTGCGCCGACTCGTAGAATGCCCAGCGGTCGATGTGGAACAGACTCGAATTGGAGGGGAAATTCTCCGACTGAAGTTCATAGTTACGAAAGCCATTTGGCAGCTGATCGCTCGAATAGGCTGAGTAAATAAAAGCGCGTGCTTCGACGCTCGATGAAACGTATTTCCCCTCGAGTGCGGCCAGGGTCGTTGGATACAGTCCGTTGTCGCCCCGGTATTTCTCAAGCGCATCGATTAAAGGCTGGGCCTTCTCCTGCTCCGCGATCAGATGGGCATGAGAAGTCTTGTCGTGATCGACCATGTAGCCTGGGAAATAGAATTTGGCCCACAGCGCGAGCACCAGGGCGATGGGGAAAATCAGGATCTTCCGCGGATTAATCACCATATCCCTAGAATATGCGGATTTGCTTCCCGTGTCGTTTGCGGCGCCTTGCGGCGAATACGCTACGCCTGCTGGATAGGACGGTGGGTCTTCACGGTCAGCTTCGGGGTCGTGAGCAATTGTTCTATGGAAAGGACCGCTAGCCTCTCGGCCTCAGGCGATCGCGCGAAGTTGCACAAGAGTACCCCGATAGGTACGGGGTGATGCACGCGTCCGCCCCAGGATTTGCTTCGATTGGAGGAAGCGGGGCACAGACAATCGAGTCGTAGGCCGGGTGCCCGGCGAGGAATCTCGCCTATCCTCGCCGGCCATCCGTCGTTTGGAACCGGACAACTAGTGCGTCCCGACTATACAGCGAGCTTACCCACGGGGCGGCCTGGACGGTTCGGGCGGACGCGCGGGTTGCTGCTTCTCCTGCAAACGCTGCTGCTGCTGCGCATGGCGCTGGACGAGTTTTTGTGTTTGTTGCTGGTGCTTCTGTTCGAGCTGGTGCCTGGATTGATCATTTGGCTTTTGCTTTTCGAGCTGTTCGTGTTCCTTGTCTTGCTGTTGTTGAAGCTTCTGCCGTTCCTGCTCTTGTTTTGCGATCAACTTATCCTGCTGCTGCTGGTACTTCTTGTCGAGCTTCGCATCGCCAGTGTTGGGCGCGGCGGGATGATTGATTGGCGGAAGCTCGCGCGGATGAATGGCCGTCGAGTTAGGTGCGGAAGCTTCCGGACGCGCCTCGGCGTTGCCGGATTTCGGGGGAGGGTTGTAAGGC